>ENA-OPSZ01000018-OPSZ01000018.1-human-gut-metagenome-genome-assembly--contig:-NODE-18-length-150960-cov-5.009662_pt1 | contig 150960 bp, 165 predicted proteins | sample MGYA00241814_ERZ501919 | MGnify/ENA primary metagenome ERZ501919 (study PRJEB25962, sample SAMEA2042440) | human gut metagenome | biome: human gut; feature: human-associated habitat; material: faeces... | reverse complement strand
CCGCCGCCTCGATAATCACGAAAACCGTATTTGGCATCAAAAGTATAATCTGCGTGTCCGGGACGATAGGAAAGCGCAATATTGCCGTAATCTCTGGAACGCTGGTCAGTGTTGCGGACTATTAATGAAATTGGGGTACCGGTAGTTTTTCCCTCAAAAATGCCGGAAAGGATTTCGACAAGATCGCCCTCTTTACGTGCAGTTGTGTAGCGGCTCTGACCGGGTTTGCGTCTGTCGAGAAATTTTTGGATGTCTTCTTCACAGAGAGAAAGTCCTGCCGGGCAGCCGTCCACAACAGCACCAAGCGCTTTTCCATGAGATTCCCCCCAGGTAGTTACAGTGAAATGTGTACCAAAGCTGGATTTATTCATAAGTCTTATTGAGTCCTCCCTTATTACTGTAGTCCATCTTAACATATTAAATAAAGAAAGTCTACAATTTACACTATACCACTTTAAAACATAAATTGAGTAAATTTTTTGTGAATACAATTCCGTTGGAATTGACAAAAATCCTGTCACATTTTATAATATATCCATATGACCTAAAATGAGAGTGGAAGGGGAGTGTAATCGTGGTTAGGATGTTTCGTACATCAGACGGAGCAATTCATGAAATTCAGGAACCTCAGGATGGCTGCTGGGTTGCCCTTACAAATCCTACGGCAACAGAAATCTTTGAGATATCCGAGCAGTTTCAGATAGAGGTCGATGATCTGAGAGCTCCTCTGGATGAGGAGGAACGGTCACGTATTGAGGTGGAGGATAATTACACTCTGATCCTGGTTGATGTTCCTATGATCGAGGAACGAAATGACAAGGACTGGTATGGTACGATTCCGCTGGGTATTATAGTCACAGATAAGATGATTTTTACGGTATGTCTGGAAGATACACAGGTTCTTACCAGATTTATGGAGGGACGTGTGCGTAATTTCTTTACTTATATGAAGACACGTTTTATTCTTCAGATACTGTATCGTAATTCCAGCATGTATCTGCGTTATCTGCGTATTATTGACAAGAAAAGTGAACAGGTTGAGGAAAAACTTCATTTTTCTCCGCGAAATCAGGAACTGATCGAGCTTTTGGAACTGGAAAAATCTCTGGTGTATTTTACTACTTCACTGAGATCAAATGAAGCGGTGCTTGAGAAGCTGATCAAGCTGGAGAGCATTAAGAAATATCCTGAAGATACAGAACTTCTTGAAGATGTTATCATTGAGAATACACAGGCGATTGAGATGGCGAATATATACAGCGGTATCCTGCAGAGTATGATGGATGCGTTTGCATCTGTTATATCCAATAACCTGAATGATGTTATGAAAATTTTGTCTGTGATCACGATCGTTATGAGTATTCCGACGATCATCTTTAGTGCATATGGAATGAATCTGGCACCGTCCGGAATGCCTTTCTCCAGTACGATTTGGGGATTTCTGATCGTAATTCTGGTCTCTATTGCGGCCAGTATCATTGCAGCACTTTTCCTGTCAAAAAAGAAATATTTTTGATAAGGCAGGTATTCATCTTTCCGAACAGTACTTATTAACTGAAAAAGGAGAAGAAGTGATTTTATGAATTGGATCGATAAACTGGAACGCAAATTTGGAAGACATGGTGGAATACAGAATCTGACAGTGTATATTATTATCTGTTATGTGATAGGGTATTTGCTCACTTATATGAATCCATCGCTGCTCAGTATGATGAGTCTGGATGTTTCCAAGATTCTGCAGGGACAGATCTGGCGTCTGGTCACCTGGGTGATCTATCCACCAAGCACCGGTAATTTCCTATTGTTTGCGATTTCTATTCTGTTCTTTTATTATCCGATCGGTACCTCTCTTGAGCGTACCTGGGGAAGCTTCCGGTATACATTGTATATATTTTCCGGGCTTCTCTTTGTTTTGATCGCAGCGTTTATCACTTATTTTGTGACAGGTGGTTTTGTTGTGATCGATGGAATGACTTATATGATCGGTGGAAGTGTTTTTACGACCTATTATGTCAGTCTTTCTGTATTTCTTGCTTATGCGGCATGCTATCCGGATATGCAGATCCTTCTGTGGTTTGTGATCCCGATCAAAATGAAATGGATGGCATGGGTATATGGCGCGATCATTGTTTATAATATGATTTCATATGTAAGAGTTGGTCTGTGGGTTATGGCTGTTCCGATCCTTGCATCTCTCTTGAATTTTGTTCTGTTCTTTTTCAGTAACAGAAACATGCATCGGTATAATCCTAAAGAGGTACACCGACGCAGAGAGTTTAAGAAGGCAATGGCACAGAGCAGAGTAAATCCGGCAACAGGTGGCATTACCAAACATAAATGTGCAATTTGTGGTCGTACAGAGAAGGATGATCCGAATCTGGAATTTCGTTTCTGTTCCAAATGCAATGGTAATTATGAGTACTGCCAGGATCATCTGTTTACACACCAGCATGTGAAATAATGCCAATATAACGAGGAGATAAAAATATGAAAAAAAAGCCGTTTGTAACTTTGGAAAAGCTTCAGGAAATCACTGAAAAATATCCGACACCTTTTCATCTTTATGACGAAAAAGGAATTCGCGAAAATGCAAAAGCATTGAAAGAAGCTTTTGCATGGAATAAAGGATTTAAAGAATTTTTTGCAGTAAAAGCAACTCCGAATCCGTATTTGATTCAGATTCTTCAGGAATATGGCTGTGGATGTGACTGTTCTTCTATGACAGAACTGATGCTGTCCAAAGCAATCGGCTGCAAAAAAGGTGATATCATGTTTTCTTCTAATGATACACCAGAAGCAGAATTCCGTTATGCAAATGAAATCGGTGGCATTATCAATCTGGATGATATTACCCATATTAAAGCAGTTGAAAAAGCGGTCGGATATATTCCGAAGACGATCAGTTGCCGTTATAATCCAGGCGGAGTCTTTAAAATCAGCAATGATATTATGGATAACCCTGGAGATGCTAAATATGGAATGACAACGGAGCAGATTTTTGAAGCATTTCGCACTCTGAAAGCAAAAGGAGCAGAGAATTTCGGTATTCATGCATTTCTTGCCAGCAATACAGTAACGAATGAATATTATCCGATGCTCGCCAAAGTCATGTTTGAACTTGCAGTAAAGCTTCAGAAAGAAACAGGAGCACATATCGGATTTATTAACCTTTCCGGTGGAATCGGTATTCCATACAGACCGGACCAGACACCGAATGACATTCGTGTGATTGGAGAGGGCGTTCGTAAAGTATACGAAGAGGTTCTTGTTCCGGCAGGAATGGGAGATGTTGCTATCTATACGGAACTTGGGCGTTTCATGATGGGACCTTATGGATGCCTTGTTACAAAAGCAATTCATGAGAAACATACACACAAAGAATACATCGGTGTAGATGCATGTGCGGTAAACCTTATGCGTCCGGCAATGTATGGCGCTTATCATCATATTACAGTTATGGGCAAGGAAGATCAGCCATGTGATCGTCTTTATGATATTACAGGTTCTCTTTGTGAGAATAATGATAAATTTGCAATTGACCGTTATCTTCCAAAGATTGATATGGGAGATCTTCTTGTTATCCATGATACAGGTGCACATGGATTTGCCATGGGATATAACTACAATGGCAAACTGAAATCTGCAGAAATTCTTCTTCATGAAGATGGAACTTTTGATATGATCCGTCGTGCGGAAACTCCAAGAGATTATTTTGCGACATTTGACTGTTTCCCGATTTATGAAAAAATACTTGAAGATGAAGACAGACTTTATAAATAAAAACAAATAAAAATATTTGTATTTCTATCTAAAATGCTTGCAATGGACTGAGAATTATGATATTATATTTTTCGGTTCATTTGCCGCTGTGGCGGAATTGGCAGACGCACTTGACTCAAAATCAAGCGGGAAACCGTGCCGGTTCGAGTCCGGCCAGCGGCACTTAACTCAGGCTCTCTGATAATCAGAGAGCTTTTTTGATTATCAACATTGTAGCTTTTTTATGAAAAGTTTATAAAATTTCATAGAATGGACATTGAATCTTGGAAAGAAAAATGATATGGTACATGACATAAATGATTTTGAAAGAATCCGGAGATACTAAATACCGGGACTTTCGAAGATTTGGAGGACAAAAGATAAATGAAGTTTGGGAACAAAAAACCAGAGAAAATACCTATGTATGTATATTATATCATTGCAGGTGTTATCATCGTTCTTTTGAATATGCTGGTTGTTCCGGCCGTACAGGAACGAAGCGTGCAGAAGACGGACTATTCTACGTTTATTGAAAATGTTGAAGATGGGAATGTAACAAAGGCTACAGTAGAAGAAAATTATATATATTATGAGATGAAAGACAGTAATTCCGGGAATATGGTTCTGTGTAAAACTGTCAAGATGGATGACTCTGATCTGGTTAATCGCCTGTTGGATGCAGGGGTAACAATGGATGAAGTTCTTCCGGAAAGTCCTTCTATACTGATGACACTGCTTCTCAGCTATGTAGTACCAATCGTGATCTTTATTTTTATTGGTCGCTGGCTGAGTAAGAAGATAATGTCATCTATGGGTGGCGGCCCTGGTGGTGCAATGTCTTTTGGCAAAAGTAATGCCAAGGTATACGTGAAATCTTCTACAGGAATCAAATTTTCTGATGTTGCAGGTGAAGATGAGGCAAAAGATCTTCTGACGGAGATCGTTGATTATTTGCATAATCCGCAGAAGTATACAGAAATTGGGGCGTCTATGCCAAAGGGTGCACTGCTTGTGGGTCCTCCTGGAACAGGTAAGACTCTTCTTGCCAAGGCAGTTGCAGGTGAAGCTGAAGTTCCGTTTTTCTCTATTTCGGGATCTGAGTTTGTAGAAATGTTTGTTGGTATGGGTGCGGCCAAAGTACGTGATCTTTTTAAACAGGCAAATGAAAAAGCACCATGTATTGTATTTATTGATGAGATTGATACAATTGGTAAGAAACGTGATGGAGCTGGATTTACAGGTGGCAATGATGAACGTGAACAGACTTTGAATCAGCTCCTTACAGAAATGGATGGCTTTGATGGATCCAAAGGCGTGGTAATTCTTGCGGCAACAAACCGTCCGGATTCTCTTGACCCTGCACTTCTTCGTCCGGGACGTTTTGACAGACGAATTCCGGTAGAACTTCCGGATCTTCAGGGCCGTGAGGAGATTTTGAAGGTACATGCAAAGAAAATCAAGATTGCAGATACCGTTCGTTTTGATGATATAGCGAAGGCTGCTGCCGGCGCTTCCGGAGCTGAACTTGCCAATATTGTCAATGAAGCGGCGCTTCGTGCAGTACGTGATGGACGTAAATTTGCCACACAGGCAGATTTTGAAGAAAGTATTGAAGTTGTAATTGCCGGATATCAAAAGAAAAACCGTGTTCTTTCTAATAAAGAAAAACTGATCGTATCTTATCATGAAATCGGACACGCTTTGGTAGCAGCTAAACAGACAGAATCTGCACCGGTACACAAAATTACGATTATACCACGTACTTCCGGTGCTCTTGGATATACGATGCAGGTAGATGATGGAGAACATTATCTGATGAGTAAAGAAGAACTGGAAAATAAGATAGCAACATTTACGGGCGGTCGTGCTGCAGAGGAACTGATTTTTCATTCGATCACAACAGGTGCTTCCAATGACATTGAGCAGGCAACAAAGATTGCCAGAGCCATGATCTCGCGTTATGGCATGAGTGATGATTTTGATATGGTTGCGATGGAAAGTGTCAGCAATCAATATCTGGGTGGTGATTCCAGCCTGACATGCTCTTTTGAAACACAGACAATGCTGGATAAAAAAGTTGTGGAACTTGTTCGCAAACAGCATGAAAAAGCGCTGAAGATTCTTCAGGATAATATCGGCAAACTCCATGAACTTGCGCAGTATCTGTATGAGCATGAGACGATTACCGGAGAAGAATTTATGAAGATTCTCGAAACTCCTACACCAGTGGCAGAAGATACTTTGAAAACTTCTGAAGAGGAAACCGATAAGATATAATATTGCCATGTGAATTACTATGAACAGCAGCTGTACGAAAGAGACGTTTCTCATTGTGAAACGTCTTTTTTTGTGTTATACTACAAAACAGTGAAATTATAATCTTTTCAGTAATATGATATTGAAAAAAGGAGGAAGAACGTTGTCAGGTATTGACTGCAGACAGGCAGAAACACTGGTTGCCAGATATATCAAGCATACATTGTCTACAGACGAACTGGAAGAATTTCTGGATCATATAGAGCATTGTTCTTCCTGTTATGATGAGTTGGAGACATATTTTATCGTTCATGAGGCAATTCAGCAGCTGGATGAGAAGGAAGATGGTACGGTCCTTGATTTTCGGGAACTTCTGGAACAGGATATCCGTCGATCACGCAGATATATCCGCCAGAAAAGATGGCTGCATTTTTTGTCTGTGATTTTTTTTATGGCAGTAGTGATCGCGGCTGCATCATTTGTTGTATTTCTTGTAATGGAAGTAACGCACTTTTTATAACATGATACAGGAGGATATTATTTTGAGTGAAAAGATATTATTGATAGACGGACACAGTATTCTGAACCGCGCTTTTTATGGACTTCCGGATCTGACCAATGCAGAGGGAAAACATACAGGTGCGGTTTATGGTTTTTTAAATATCCTTTTTCGTATCCTGGAGGAGGAGAAACCGCAGTATCTGACAGTTGCTTTTGATCTTCATGAGCCTACCTTCCGCCATAAGATGTACGAAGCATATAAGGGAACACGTAAACCAATGCCGGAGGAACTTAGAGAGCAGGTTCCGTTGATGAAGGAAATGCTTACGGCAATGGGAATAAAAATTGTTTCAAAAGCAGGATATGAGGCAGATGACCTTTTGGGAACTCTGGCTGTCAGAAGTGAAAAAGAAGGAATGGATGTTACAATCCTGTCAGGTGATAGAGATCTTCTTCAGCTGGCAACAGAAAAAGTTATGATTCGTCTGCCAAAAACCTCAAGAGGAAAGACAACTATCGAAAATTTTCATGCAGCAGAAGTCCTTGAAAAATATCAGGTAACACCGCCACAGATTATAGAATTAAAGGCTTTGATGGGAGATTCGGCAGATAATATTCCGGGAATTCCAGGCGTTGGTGAAAAGACGGCAACCAAAATGATCGTTGAGTTTGGAACAATTGAAAATGCCTATGTACATCTGGAAGAAATAAAACCAAATAAAGCCCGGGAATCGTTGAGAGAGCATTATGATCTTGCAGAACTTAGCAAGGCACTTGCTACGATCAATACAGAAAGTCCGCTGGAATATGTATATGAAGAGGCGAGACTTGGGAATCTTTATACTCCGGAAGCGTATCAGCTCTGTAAACAGCTGGAATTTAAAAATCTTCTTGGAAGATTTGATACTTCAGCTGTACCGGAGAACACGATTGAGCAGAATTTTTTTACCTGCAGTGATCTTGGAGGCGCAGAAGCGCTGTTTAAGAAAGCTGCTGAGAAAAATTATATCGGTGTGGCATTGCTTTCTGATAAAGAAGGCGTATATGGCCTTGGAATAGCTCTTACCAAAGGAGAAATTTATTATGTTCCGGTTGAGGGATTGCTTACCGGTGATTATATTTGTGCAGCATTGAAGGAAATCGCTGACAGTACAATTCTCTGTTCCATAGATGTAAAATCTATGTTGAAACATGTTGGACTCGAGGATGCAGGCCATGTATTTGATACAGGTGTGGCAGTATATCTTCTGAATCCATTAAAATCTTCTTATACATTTGACGATATTGCAAGAGAATATCTTGATGGAGCCTTACTTCCGACGCGAACAGATCTGCTCGGCAAAGATTCTCTAAAGGCAGCCTGGGAAAAATCCTCTGATGGATTGATGTCTTATGCGTGTCATTTGGCTTATACGGCATATGCAACCAGAGAACCGATTGAAAATGCCTTAAAAGAAACAGAAATGTGGAATGTTTACAGAGAAATTGAACTTCCATTAATCTTTACACTGGATTCTATGGAAAAATGGGGGATTCGTGTCAAAGGCGAGGAACTTAAAGCTTATGGAGAGAAACTCCAAGTTCGTATCGCAGAACTTGAAAAGCTGATCTACGAACAGGCTGGAGAAGAGTTTAATATCAATTCTCCCAAACAACTTGGCGTGATTCTTTTTGAAAAAATGGGTATCCCTGGTGGAAGAAAAACAAAGACGGGCTATTCTACAGCTGCTGATATTTTGGAAAAACTTGCGCCAGAGCAGCCAATCGTTAATGATATTCTGGAATACAGACAGCTTACCAAGCTGAAATCTACTTATGCAGATGGTCTAAGTGCAGTGATTGAAGCGGATGGCAGAATTCATTCTACTTTTAATCAGACGATTACAGCGACCGGACGTATCAGCAGCACAGAACCGAACCTGCAGAATATTCCAGTGCGTATGGAACTTGGACGTCTGATCCGCAAAGTTTTTGTGCCGGAAGATGGGTATGTATTTCTGGATGCAGATTATTCACAGATCGAACTTCGTGTGTTGGCACATATGTCAGGCGATGAGAAACTGATTCAGGCATACAGAGAGGCGGAAGATATCCACAGACTGACTGCATCACAAGTATTTCATGTACCGTTTGATGAGGTTACAGATCTGCAGCGAAGAAATGCCAAAGCAGTTAACTTCGGAATCGTGTATGGCATCAGCTCTTTTGGCCTGAGTCAGGATCTGAGTATCACACGAAAAGAAGCTGCTGAATATATCGAAAAATATTTTGAAACTTATCCAAAGATCAAAGGATTTCTTGATGGACTTGTAGCGGATGGAAAAGAAAAGGGGTATGTTTCTACAATGCTTGGACGCCGCAGACCGATTCCGGAACTGAAATCCGGTAACTTTATGCAGAGATCTTTTGGAGAGCGTGTGGCGATGAATTCGCCGATTCAGGGCACAGCCGCTGATATTATCAAAATCGCGATGAATCGGGTATATCAGCGCCTGAAAGAAGAAGGGCTGCAGTCCAGACTGGTTCTTCAGGTGCATGATGAGCTTCTGATCGAAACAAAGAAGGAGGAAGTGGAAACAGTATCCCACATCCTTGAAGAGGAAATGAAGGGAGCTGTACATCTTTCTGTAGAACTGGATGTCGATATGCATGAAGGAAACAGCTGGTATGAAGCAAAATAATGAGGCGTAATAAATGAAAATCATAGGAATTACCGGCGGTGTGGGCGCCGGCAAAAGTACGATTCTGGATTACTTAAGTCAGAAATATGATGCGTATGTGATTCAGGCAGATAAGATTGGACATCTGGTTATGGAACCAGGTGGACTCTGCTATGAGCATGTAATTGCATTATTTGGCAGACAAATAATAAAAAACGATAAAACTATTGACCGAAAGCAGGTTTCTGATGTAGTATTTGGTAATGAGTTAATGCGTCAAAGTCTTGATGCTATTATTCATCCTGCTGTCAAAACATATATTTTAGAGGAAATCCGAAAACAGAGACAGGCAGGTTGCAGATTGCTTGTGATAGAGGCAGCACTTCTTCTGGAAGAACATTATGAGGAATTTTGTAACAATGTCTGGTATATTCATACGGATGCAGAAATCCGTATTCAGCGTTTGATGGACAGCCGTGGCTATACAAGAGAAAAAGCTGAGAGTATCATCGCCCGACAGGGCTCTGAAGAATTTTTCAGGAAACATTCGGATTATGTTATTATAAATAATGGAGATCTGAAGACAACCTGGAAACAAATAGAAGAGGGGATTAAATTATTATGAGATTTTGCAGTATTGCCAGTGGCAGCAGCGGAAACTGTATTTATGTAGGATCTGACAATACACATGTACTGGTAGATATCGGGATCAGCGGTAAGAAAATGGAAACTGGCTTGAATAGTCTGGAGCTTACCGGACGTGACCTTGATGGCATTTTGATTACACATGAACATTCGGATCATATTAAAGGGCTTGGCGTGATCTCAAGAAAATACGGCATTCCAATCTATGCTACCGCCGGAACCGTGGATGCCATGGTGCGTACCAATGCACTTGGAAAGATCCCTGAGGGGATTTTTCATGAAATTCAGGAAAATGAACCATTTATGATCAATGATCTGAAGGTAAACCCATTTACGATTCCACATGATGCGGCTCAGCCGGTTGGTTATCGGCTGGAACATGAGGGGCATTCTGTGGGAATTGCGACGGATCTTGGAAAATATAATGATTATATTATTGAGAATCTGCAGGGACTGGATGCGCTTCTTCTGGAAGCAAATCATGATATTCGTATGTTGCAGGTGGGTAAATATCCATATTATCTGAAACAGCGTATTCTGGGAGACAGAGGGCATTTGTCCAATGAAAATGCAGGCAGATTGTTGTGCAGGCTGCTGCATGATAATCTGAAAGCAATTTTTCTGGGACATCTAAGCAGAGAAAACAATTATGAAGAACTGGCTTATGAAACTGTTTGTTCAGAGGTAACACTGGGAGACAACCCTTACAAATCAAAAGATTTCAGAATTCAGGTGGCGAAACGGGACTTTGTTTCGGATGTAGTTACCGTATAACAGAAAGGAAAAAAGTCATGAAAAAAACAATCATTACAGTAGTAGGAAATGACACCGTAGGAATTATTGCAAAAGTATGTACATATCTTGCAGACAACAATGTAAACATTCTGGATATTTCCCAGACTATCGTACAGGGGTATTTTAACATGATGATGGTTGCAGATACCAGTAAATCTGACAAAGATGCCGCGGCTCTCTCTAAAGAACTTTCTGAAATCGGCGATAAGATCGGCGTAGTGATCCGCTGTCAGCACGAAGATATCTTCAATGTAATGCATCGTATTTAATTGTATCTTACCGAAAAGGAGAGTTGACATGATCAATATTTTTGAAGTTAATGAGACAAACAAAATGATTGAGCAGGAAAATCTGGATGTGCGTACCATTACCATGGGAATCAGCCTTTTGGACTGCATTGACAGCGACCTGGATACTATGAATGAAAAAATCTACAATAAGATTACAACAAAAGCAAAAGATCTGGTTGCTACAGGTGATAAGATTGCAGCAGAATTTGGTATTCCGGTTGTAAATAAACGAGTTTCTGTCACACCAATTGCACTGGTTGGTGGAGTTGCATGCCATTCTACAGAAGATTTTGTGTCTGTTGCAAAGACTTTGGATAAGGCAGCAAAGACTATTGGTGTAAATTTTATTGGAGGTTATTCAGCCCTTGTTAGCAAGGGAATGACTCCGGCAGAAGATCTTTTGATCCGTTCCATTCCACAGGCTCTGGCAGTAACAGAACGTGTCTGCAGCTCTGTAAATGTTGGTTCTACCAAGACTGGTATTAATATGGATGCGGTGAAACTGATGGGTGAGATTGTCCTGGAAACTGCAGAGGCATCCAAAGAACAGGATTCCCTTGGATGTGCGAAACTTGTTGTGTTCTGTAATGCGCCAGATGATAACCCGTTTATGGCTGGTGCTTTCCATGGAGTTACAGAAGCTGACTGCATCATTAATGTAGGCGTAAGTGGTCCGGGAGTTGTAAAAACAGCTTTGGAATCCGTACGTGGTGCTGATTTCCAGACTTTATGCGAAATGATTAAACGTACTGCATTTAAAGTTACCCGTGTAGGTCAGCTGGTAGCACAGGAAGCATCTAAACGCCTGGGTGTACCGTTTGGAATTGTTGATCTCTCTCTTGCACCGACACCGGCAATTGGCGACAGCGTAGCAGAGATCCTTGAAGAAATCGGGCTTGAAAGAGTAGGAGCACCAGGAACAACTGCAGCACTTGCGCTTTTGAACGATCAGGTTAAAAAAGGCGGTGTTATGGCGGCACAGGCAGTTGGAGGTTTAAGCGGTGCATTTATTCCGGTCAGTGAAGACCAGGGAATGATTGATTCGGTAAATCTTGGTGCTCTGACACTGGAAAAACTGGAAGCTATGACTTGTGTCTGCTCTGTAGGACTTGACATGATTGCTATACCGGGTGACACAAAAGCATCTACTATTGCAGGAATTATTGCAGATGAATCTGCAATCGGTATGATCAATCAGAAGACAACAGCTGTCAGACTGATTCCTGTAATTGGTAAGGGAGTAGGCGAGACAGTAGAGTTTGGCGGACTGCTGGGATATGCACCGATCATGCCAGTGAATCAGTTCTCCTGTAATGCATTTGTAGAACGTGGCGGACGTATTCCGGCACCAATCCATAGCTTTAAGAACTGATTTTAAAACGTATTTCCCTGGGGAGAAGCAGAGCCCCGGGGATTTTTTGTCTTATCATCCTTTGATGTAATTCTAAACGTTTTTTTATTGAAAGTTTAGAAGATTACTGAAAATACTTTATTTAACATAATAATTATGTTATAACATAATATATAATAAAAATGAAAAATAATGTTATATTGACTTTAAAGGATATAAAGGAGACTTCACTAATAAGAAAATGAATGAACAAATAAAAAGCTATATAGAAAAAATACTGGGAATATCGGTGCAGTTTCACCACTGGAAAGGTGAACTGGAACTGCCGTTTTATATTACAGAGCGCTACGATATGCGACTTGCGGAGCTTGATGATATTCGCTGTATTTTTCTCAGTCCGAAGAAAAAGCTGAATCAGATTGGTTCGCTTAAAAAGCAGATCCGGCGAATTCAGATGGAGGAATCACTGCCGGTTGTGTTTGTTTTTGATAAGATGGATTGTTATCACAGAGATGCTTTTATTCATGCACATCTTCCCTTTATTGTAGTAGGAATCCAGCTTTATCTGCCGTTTATGGGAATATATCTTCAGGAAAAATATATAAAGGAAATCAAGACTTCGGATACGTTTCAGCCCTTTACACAGCTACTGCTCTTCTACTGGTATTATCAGCAGGAAAATTGTCTTTACATGAATGATATGGTAAAAATACTTGGCTGTTCAGCGATGACTGTAACGCGTGCGTTTCGCCAGCTGGAGGAGACTGGTTTGTTTGAAACCGGCAAAACCGGTGTGCAGAAATATCTGAAAGGAACAGAAGAACGAAATGTGATCCTGCAGCAGCTGGAAGATGCTTTGAGTACTCCTGTAGCAGAAACTGTATTTATAAGTAAAAAGGAACTGGAAGAGGGAACAGATATTTCAGAGCGTTTCCTTTCGGGCAATTCGGCACTTATCCGTATCGGAAAAGACGCGGAAGAAGAAGTTCCGTGCTATGCAGTGAATAAAAAAACATTTCATCTATCGGGAAGTAAAGAACTTCTGAATGCAGAAACACAGGCAGAAGTGCAGCTGTGGAAATATGATCCTTCTATATTAGCGAAAAATGGTTTCATAGATCCTCTTTCCCTGGCATTGAGTTTTCAGAAACCAGCGGATACTTTTCTAAAAAATGATTGACAGCAACGATTTCCTGTGGTAAAGTATAAAACATCAAAACCGATGAGGAAGAAGAGTAAATAATTTCGTATCATTCCAGAGAGCAGGTGTTGGTGTAAGCCTGTATGAAACAGATTATTGAATGGCCTTCCGAGGGCAGCCCGAAATTTTAATCTGAAGAGTAGGCGCTGACGGGAACCGAACCCGTTACCAATCAGGAGTGTATGTTTGTACATGAGAAAGTGGACGATACGTCAATTTGAGTGGCACCGCGATAATAAGAAATTATTACCGTCTCAAGCATAGCTTGGGACGGTTCTTTTTTTCTCATGGAACATGAAATGTAGAAACACATATAATGCAGAAAAGAGAGGAAAAAGACTATGAAAAAAAGAATGTTAGCAATCGCAGCAGCAGTAACAGCAACTATGATGATGACTTCCCCGGTCATGGCAGAAGATTTTAAAATAGGTATCTGTAATTATGTAGATGATGCTTCGCTGAATCAGATTGTAGATAATATTCATAATCGTTTAGTAGAAATTGGCGAAGAAAAAGGTATTACTTTTGACGTATCTTATGATAACTGCAATGCAGATGCCAGTGTAATGGAACAGATCATTTCTGATTTTCAGGCTGACAATGTAGATCTGATGGTAGGCGTGGCTACACCGGTGGCAATGCGTATGCAGTCTGCAACAGAAGGAACTGACACACCGGTTGTTTTCTCCGCAGTATCTGATCCGGTTGGTTCCGGACTTGTAGATTCTCTGGAAGCTCCTGGTGCAAACATCACAGGAACCAGTGATTATCTGGATACTTCTTCTATTATGAAACTGATCCAGGCACAGAATCCGGATGTAAAGAAAATCGGACTTCTTTATGATGTAGGACAGGATTCTTCTACAACAGCAATTCAGGAAGCTAAAGATTTCCTGGATGAAGAAGGAATTGAATATGTAGAACGTACCGGAACGACTACTGATGAAGTGCAGCTTGCAGCAGAAGCACTGATTGCTGATGGTGTAGATGCTGTATTTACACCTACAGACAATACGATCATGACAGCAGAACTTTCCATCTATGAGAAATTTATCGAAGCAGGAATCCCACATTACACAGGAGCTGATTCTTTTGCACTCAATGGAGCATTTGTGGGATATGGTGTTGACTATGCGAATCTTGGACAGAAAACAGCTGATATGATTGTTGATATTCTGGTAGATGGAGCAAAGCCATCAGAAACTGCAGTTGAAACATTTGACAACGGAACTGCAACCGTTAATACAGAAACATGTGAAGCACTCGGACTTGATTTTGATACTGTAAAGAAGGCTTTTGAACCTCTCTGCACACAGGTAAATGAGATCACAACTGCTGAAAGCTTCGATGATGTAGAAGCAAAATAATCCTTCGTAAGATTGCTTGCGAAATAAAACCAACTGGAGGAATTCACTGTGACAATTGCAACTATGCTCTCCCTTGGAGAGACAGCCTTAAAGCTTGGACTGATCTGTTCATTGACAGTTCTTGCCTTGTTTCTTAGTTATTCTATGCTGAATGTCTGCGACCTTTCTACAGACGGCTGCTTCACTTTTGGAGCCGCTGTAGGAGCAGTTGTAGCTGTAAGCGGACATCCGTTTCTGTCTATTGCAGCAGCAATGGCAGCCGGTGTGACATCTGGATTTGTAACGGCTATTCTGCAGACCAAACTTGGAGTGGACAGTCTGCTTGCCGGAATCATTGTTAACACTGCATTGTATTCGGTGAATATTGCAGTGATGGGAGGTTCTTCTCTTATTAATATGAACCGGACGACCACCGTGTTTACCATGATGAAAGATACACTTGCAGGCACTCCACTGAAAGGAAGAGAAGATATCATTATTGCAGCAATCGCAGTGATCCTTGTAATTGTATTTCTGGTATTTTTCCTGAAAACAAGACTTGGTCTTGCAATCAGGGCGACTGGAAATAATTCAGACATGGTAAAATCATCTTCGATCAATCCGGTGTTTACAACGGTAATTGGTCTTTGCGTAGCAAATGCATTTACAGCACTTTCCGGATGTCTTTTGTCCCAGTCACAGAAATCTGTAGATATCAATATTGGCCAGGGTATGGTAACGATTGCACTGGCATCTCTGCTGATCGGAGGTACGATCCTGGGACGTGGAGGAATTTTTGTGAGAGCCGTGGGAATGGTTCTTGGTTCTTTTATTTTCCGCCTGGTTTATACAATTGCTCTTCGTTTCAATATGCCGGCATTTATGCTGAAACTGGTGTCTTCTGTCATCGTTGTTCTTGCAATCTCCGGTCCTTACCTCAAGAAACAGTGGCCGCAGATTCGAAGAAGAATGACACATACAAAAGGAGGCAGATGATCCATGTTAAAAATCAGCCATATTTCCAAGACATTTAATCAAGGTACAGTAAACGAGAAAAAAGCAATTGAGGATTTATCTCTGGAACTGAAACAGGGAGATTTTGCAACGATCATTGGCTCCAATGGCGCTGGAAAGTCCACGTTATTCAATGCAATCTGCGGAGATTTCCTGACCGATACAGGATCGATCGAACTGGATAACAAAGATATCACATTTATGCCGCAGCATGCACGTGCAAGAAGCATTGGACGGCTTTATCAGGATCCGATGCGTGGAACTGCACCGGGCATGACGATTGAAGAAAATCTTGCGCTTGCAGCAGGTAAGGGAGGATGGCTTTCACATACGACTCGTCAGGAAAAAGAACGCTTTCGTGAAGAATTGAAGAAACTGGATATTGGTCTTGAAGAACGGATGAGTCATCCGGTAGGGCTTCTTTCCGGTGGACAGAGACAGGCGCTGACACTTCTGATGGCGACAATGAATCCGCCGAAACTTCTTCTTTTGGATGAACATACAGCAGCACTTGATCCTGGCACAGCAGAAAAAGTTCTGAATCTTACCAGACGGATCGTAGAAGAACATCAGCTTACCTGTCTGATGATCACACACAATATGCAGTCCGCGATTGACCTTGGTAACCGTATCCTGATGATGGACTCCGGTAATATTGTGCTTGATATCGGAGGCGAAGAAAAGAAAAATATGACAGTAGAGGGACTTTTGGAGAAATTCAGAAGTGGTGCCGGTAAAGCACTCGATAATGACCGTATCCTGCTGTCCGATTAAATGCTTTATGATTAAGCAGAATGTGAGAGAAAGACTTTTCGACTATTTGTTGGAAGGTCTTTTTTTCTAGCGGTTTTTTGCAGATTTGTAATATAGCAGCTAAAGCAGTCAAAGTGAAATAATGTTTTGGATTTAAGATAAAATCTGATTCTGTCAGAATAAAAGGACAGCTGGCCCTATAAAAGGACCAGCTGTTTTTGATATTCATGTATAAAAGGAGAAGCACTTTTCTGCGAAAGTACGCTTTCATAAATACTGGATGCATGTATATCTTCATCCCATATGGGGAGTGCTTCGGGTGTCAGAAGAGCCGGTGCATCGGCAGCTTTTGTAATTACCGGTATGGATGACTGCTGTTTGATTGCTTTTAATAACGCAGACGAATTTTTCCTGAATCCAAGTACTCTGGCATAGGGAACTTCGTGTGGCAGCTGCCCCTTAATACGCAGGATGGTATGGAGCAGAGCACGCTGAACCCTTGTATAGGTAACTTCTTTGGTTTTGAGAAGCTCTGTAAACTGAGTATAATTTTCAAACTGATTGCGCTGATTTATGATTCTTGCGGCAAGGTCTCTGGAGACATCAGCATATTGTACCAGCGTTTCAGGTGTTTCATTAAGAAGACAGTAGCTTAGCAGCAGACTGAAATCATTTTCCAGTAAAAATGCATTGCGTGAAACTGCAGATTTCAGGATGTCAGCGGCAGGTTCCGGAAGTTCATTTGTAAATTGCAAGGAAGATGGATCTTCTTTCAGAGTATATCGGATCGCAGATGCGGACGCATAATTTTCAGTTCCATACTTCTCCGGTGAGGAAATCATATGTTCATGATAACCCATACCCTGACGCCTGAGGGTGACGGGACGGATACTGCTCTTTAAGCGAAGAAGCGCTTTGCAGTATTCGATTCCGAGTATATTATTGGGAAATTTAAGAATCTGCGTGATCTGATTAAAAAGTGGTGTAAGAACACCGTCAAAATCATCGCCGTCAAAATTACGTGGCTCTCTGAAATATTCTTCCAGGGCAAGATTCCTTGCAGCAGGAAAAGACATTCCCTGAGCCAGACAGTTTCTCAGGAGGCTGCGGTATGTGTCCGGTTCTTCTGTGAGGACTTCGGCAAGATCGTGCATGGCAGAGATTTCTCCGGCCTCGCTTCCAAAACAGAGCGTATCGACCACATGCAGTGCATCAAGCATAGAGACCCCGCCCATGGCAAAACCTTCCGCACTGGCGGTGCTTACAGATACAGGAAGCTCGAGAACGAGATCTGCACCACAGCGAAGTGCCATCTCCGCCCGCTGATGTTTGGGAAGGAGAGCAGGAGCACCGCGCTGGACGAAATCACCGCTCATGGCGATGATCACGTAGTCTGATTTCAGCTTTTCCCTGCAATAATCAATCTGATATCTGTGCCCTCTGTGGAAAGGATTGTATTCTGCAATAATTCCGGTTACTTTCAAAAAAACACCTGCCTGTTCTTAAAGAATTTACAGATATTGTACCATCTGACAGAAAAATTATAAAGAAAAACCGAAAATCATTTTGGAACAACAGCAGAGTATGGGCAGAAATGATGAAATTGCACTTCAAAAAATACCACTCTTTGGAAGAATCTGACGGACAACTACTTGAAAAGCGCCAGAACTGGGGGTATAATGAACCTAGCTGTGAGGTCATATTTTGGACGCTCACGCGGTCAGATGACCGAAATAACGAAAGGAGCCATTTAATCATGGGATTTGTTGATTTACTCAAAGAAAGAGCAAAAAAAAGCATCAAAACTATCGTACTGCCAGAGACAGAGGATATGAGAACTATCGAGGCAACAGATAAGATTCTGAAAGAGGGAGTTGCCAAGATCATCCTCATCGGTAACGAAGAAGAAATCAATAAGAAAGCTGCAGAAGGCGGATTCGATATCTCCGGAGCAACCATCGTTGATCCTGAGACATCTGACAGAACTCAGGCATACATTGATAAATTTGTAGAACTGAGAGCTAAAAAAGGTATGACACCTGAAAAAGCAAAAGAAATCCTTCATACTCAGTACCCATACTATGGTGTAATGATGGTAAAAATGGGTGATGCAGACGGTATGGTATCCGGTGCATGCCATTCTACAGCAGACACACTTCGTCCATGTCTGCAGATCCTGAAAACCAAACCGGGAACAAAACTTGTATCCGCATTCTTCCTGATCGTAGTCCCGGATTGTGAATATGGTGCAAACGGTGCATTTGTATTTGCTGACTCTGGTCTGAACCAGAATCCGACTCCGGAAGAACTTTCTGCAATCGCAGCATCTTCAGCAGAATCCTTCCAGCTTCTTGTTCAGGAAGAACCAGTCGTTGCAATGCTTTCACACTCTACAAAGGGAAGTGCAAAACATCCGGACGTAGATAAGATGGTAGAAGCTACAAGAATCGCAAAAGAAGAACATCCGGAACTCAAACTGGATGGAGAGTTCCAGCTTGACGCAGCAATCGTACCTAGCGTTGGTGCTTCTAAAGCTCCGGGAAGTGAAGTTGCAGGTAAAGCAAACGTTCTTGTATTCCCTGACCTTGATGCAGGAAACATCGGATATAAACTTGCTCAGCGTCTTGGAAAAGCAGAAGCTTACGGACCTGTTACACAGGGTATCGCAAAACCAGTCAATGACCTCTCCAGAGGATGCTCTGCAGATGATATCGTTGGTGTTGTTGCTATCACAGCTGTACAGTGCCAGGCTGAAGACAAATAAGAATTACATATTTTGAAACTTATTGAATAGGAGAATATTAAGATGAATGTATTGGTAATTAACTGCGGAAGTTCCTCCCTGAAATATCAGCTCATCAACTCTGATACAGAGGATGTTCTGGCAAAGGGTCTTTGCGAGAGAATCGGAATCGACGGAAGACTGGTTTATCAGAAAGCCGGACTTGATAAAGAAATCACAGAGTGTGCAATGCCTACACACAAAGAAGCTATCCAGTTTGTACTGGATGCTCTTACAAACGAAAAAACAGGCGCTATCAAGAGCCTGAAAGAAGTAGATGCAATCGGACATCGTGTCGTACATGGTGGAGAAAAATTTGCAGCTTCTGCAGTGATCACAGATGAAATGATCGCAGCAGTAAAAGAGTGTAACGATCTTGCACCACTTCATAACCCGGCAAACCTGATCGGTATTGATGTCTGCTCTGAGCTTATGCCAGGTGTACCGCAGGTTGGTGTATTTGATACAGCTTTCCATCAGACAATGCCTGCAAAAGCATATCTGTACGGACTTCCGATCGAATACTACAAAAAATACAAAGTAAGAAGATATGGTTTCCACGGAACCTCACACAGCTTTGTATCCAAACGTGCTGTAGAATTCCTTGGACTTGACAAAGACAACTCCAAAGTTATTGTTTGTCATCTTGGAAACGGATCTTCCATCAGTGCTGTTCAGAACGGCAAATGTGTAGATACAACTATGGGACTTACACCACTTGAGGGCGTTGTTATGGGAACTCGTTCCGGTAATATTGATCCGGCAATTGTTGAATTCATTGCAAAGAAAGAAAACCTTGACATCGCAGGTGTTATGAATGTGCTGAACAAGAAATCCGGTCTTCAGGGTATGTCCGGAGTCGGCAGTGATATGCGTGACATCAGAGCTGCTATCGCAGATGGAAACGAAGATGCTAAGAATGCTTATGATGTACTTTGCTATGGTATCGCTAAATTTGTTGGCGGCTATGTAGCAGCTATGAACGGTGTAGATGCAATTGTATTTACAGCTGGTATTGGTGAGAATGTAGGCCAGCTTCGTAAAGATGTCTGCAATTATTTCGGATATCTTGGCGTTGAAATCGATGACAAAGCAAATGATACATTTAGCGAAGAAATTGTTATCTCTACTCCAAATTCAAAAGTTAAAGTTGCAGTTATTCCTACAAACGAAGAACTTGCAATCTGCAGAGATACAGTAGCGCTGGTTAAATAATTTGTTATAAAACAACTTCGAAGGGGGCTTGCCGTTGGCAGGTCCTTTTCTTTTGCGTATTTTCATATTATGACTTCCTTTTGTTGTAGCTATTACACAAAAATATTGTGCAATATTTGCAGAAAAGTACTGAAAATAGATTTTAGATTATGCAATTTATAACGATTATATTGACATACTTAAATCATGAATGTATAATTGCCATATTGAAACGTTTCAAATGTGGCTTTGTATAGAGGAAATGATGAATGGATAAATCTACGAAGAAAAGAGCCACAATTACACAAGTGGCAAAACATGCAGGTGTATCTGTTGGGACGGTTTCGAATTATTTAAACGGTACGGCAGGTGTGTCGCACGACAGGGCAGCGCGGATACAGCAGGCAATTGATGTGTTGGATTATATCCCGGATACTCTGGCGAGTTCCCTTCGAAGAAAGGACAGCACAGCGATACATGTTTTAACACCGCATCTGGATAGTGCTTTTTATACAAATACGATCAGTGCACTGATGCACGATGCATATGAGGCTGGGTACACCGTTCATATCTCTGGTTATGAATATTCGTCAGAGATAGAAAGGCAGCAGCTGAGAGCACTGGAGAGCAGCAAACCAGGCACATCAATCATTATTTTTAATGGGTTTGATGATCTCACAGAGATTAAACGGCTGGCGAAGAAACAAATACATGTGATTATGGCAGACAGGCGAGAGATACCGGGTTATACATCAAGTGTTATATTTGATAATCGTCGGGTACCATTTGAAATAATATGTCTGTTAAAAAACAGAAATTACAAACGAATAGGACTTTTTACAGAACCTACAAAACTTCAAAATATCCGTGAAAGAGTAGAGGGATTTCTGGAAGCAATGAAATATTTTGGATATCCGGATCCGGAAAAAAATATTTATTCCCGCCCAGATCTTTCACTAGATAAATTGAAAAACAGTTATCTTTATATGATGGAGATTCTTGAGTCATCAAAGCGCGAAGAACTTCCGGATGCCTGGCTGGCAACTTCGGATTATCTGGCATTTGGTATGATGAGGGCCATCAATGAGAAGGGATATTCCATACCGGAAGATTTTGCTATTGTCGGTTATGATAATATTGAAATATCGGGATATGTCAATCCGAGACTTACAACTGTGGAACAGGATCAGAAATTATTCGGAAGAACTTTATGGTCAGTAATTACAGAATACAATAAGACCGGAAAATATCAGAGTATAGAATTACCGCAGAAAATAAAGATGAGAGGATCTTGCTAAAATTAATAGTTGTATACTGAAATAAGTATACAATTATTTTTAGAAAATATTGAAACGTTTCAAACGGCATAAAAAGTATATTGGGGTACAAATATCTGAACGAGAGAAGGGAGGAGAAAGGTGTTCGGATCATATGGGTAAATAAAATATGAGATGCCGCGTAAATGTTTCACAAGCCAATTAAAAGGAGGAATTTAAAATGAAAAAAGCAATCGTTATGACTTTATGTGCAGCTATGGCAGTTGGGATGATCGGATCAGTTTCTACAGTATATGCTGCGGATGCAGATATTGCATCTGATGATGCTATTAAAAAAGCGGCTGACGAAGGTTGGGAAATTGCTGTTGTACCGAAGGATTCCACCAATCCATGGTTCGTTCGCATGGACACCGGCGTTAAGGAAGTAGCTGACGAAACAGGAGTTAACTGCTACCAGATTGATACAGGTACAATTGATGCTACAAAACAGGCTCAGCTGGTTGAGGACCTGATTGCTCAGGGCGTAGATGCAATCTGTGTAGTTCCAGTTGATATGGAATCCATGGACTCTACATTAAAGAAAGCAAAAGATGCAGGTATTGTAGTTATTACCCATGAAGGCGCAGATCTTAAAAATGTAGACTACGATATCGAAGCATTCTCTAATGAAGGCTATGGTGCTTTCATCATGCAGAACCTTGCCGAAGCAATGGGAGAAGAAGGCGTTTATACGACAATGGTAGCTTCCCTTACAAATGGTTCTCATAATGAATGGGCAGATGCAGCCGTTGAATACCAGAAAGAGCATTATCCGAACATGACACTTCTGGAAGATAATCCACGTGTAGAGTCTGATGATAATGGTGATACCGCATATAATGTTGCAAAAGAACTGATCAAAACATATCCGGATCTGAAAGGTATCATGGGAACTTCTTCTTTCGATGCACCTGGTGTTGCACGTGCGATTCAGGAACTTGGCCTTGTTGACAAATTCTTTACATCCGGTACAGGAATGCCGGCAGACAATGCTGAACTGCTGAAATCCGGTGTTATCAAATCCCTTACGCTGTGGGATCCTGCAAAATCCGGTGAAGCAATGGTTGACCTTGCATGCAAAGTACTTGCAGGTGAGGAGATTGGTGCTCCTGTAAATCTTAACGTTGATGGTTATACAGAAATGAACTTCCGTGAAGGATCTGAAACAGTTCTTGAAGGACAGGGCTGGATTACAATCGATGCAGACAACGTTGATGATTTTGGATTCTAAACAACACAAAAATTTATAAGCTTTAATGATCAATCCGTCGGTTCTCCCGGCGGATTGATTTCCAAAAGACCTGAACAATCACAGGTGTCGTAAGGCGGAGAGGAGGAAGCTATGTCTCAGAGTTTATTGAAAGCAGAGCATATAAAGATTTCCTTTGGAAATGTACATGCCCTTAGAGATGTATCTTTGGAGATTTTACCTGGTGAGATACACTGTCTTGCCGGAGAGAATGGTTGCGGAAAATCAACTATTATCAAAATTATATCCGGTGTCTATCAGAGAGATGGCGGAACAATTGAATTTAACGGACAGAAAATCGATAAGATTTCCCCGATTGATGCGATCAATCTTGGAATTCAGGTTATTTATCAGGATTTTGCACTTTTCCCTAATCTGACAGTTGCAGAAAATCTGGCACTTAATACAGAACTTGCATCACGTAAGAAAACAGTAAGTTGGAAAAATGTAAGAAAGATTGCTGAAGAAGCAGTATCCAAAATTAATTTCCAGGTTGATCTGGATGAAAAAGTAGAAAAACTTACGGTAGCTCAGAAACAGATGGTCGCAATCAGCCGCGCATTGATGTCAAATGCAAAGCTGATTATCATGGATGAGCCGACAACAGCGCTGACCAAAAAAGAAGTAAGCGCATTGTTTAAAATTATTTTGAAATTAAAGGAACAGGGAATTGCAATCCTGTTTATCAGTCATAAATTGGATGAGGTATTTGAAATTTCTGATCGATTCACAATTTTCAGGGATGGTGAATTAGTTGCTACAGGCAGTACAAAAGAACTGGATGATAAGAAATTCACCTATTACATGACAGGAAGAGAGTTTTCCGACAATATATTTGTTCCGAAAAATGTCTCCGACAAGCCGGTTTTTGAACTGAAACATCTTACTCTGAATGGCTCTTTTTCAGATATTAACCTCAGCCTTCGAAGAGGAGAGATTCTTGGAATTACAGGACTTTTGGATTCTGGTCGTACTGAATTGGGCCTGTCTATGTTTGGTCTGAAGCCTGCGGATTCCGGTCAGATCATAAAAGATGGAAAAGAAATTAAGCTTATCAGCCCAAGAGAGGCTATTGCCAACAGTATTGGATATGTTCCTGAGGACCGACTGTCAGAAGGCCTTTTTCTTACCCAGTCGATTGGTGACAACATCATCATTTCTGAGATTGACAAACTGAAAAAGAAAAATGGACAGTTTGATCTGAAGAAGAGAGATGAAGAAATTGAAAAATGGGTTAAAGAACTGGAGATCAAGACAAAAAATCCAAACAATCCGGCAACAACTCTTTCAGGAGGTAACCAGCAGCGAATCGTACTTGCAAAATGGCTTGCATGTAATCTGGATGTGCTCATCCTGAATGGCCCGACAGTAGGTGTGGATATCGGTTCCAAACATGATATTCATATGGTTCTGCAGCGACTTGCCAACCAGGGGCTTGGTGTTATTATCATTTCTGATGATCTTCCGGAAGTTATACAGAACTGTTCCAGAGTTCTTGTTATCAAGAATGGAAAGATCAAATCCGAATATGATACCCAGAATGTCAGTGAACAGATGATCATTGACGATATGATGTAGGAGGCGGTCATATGAATAAAAAAGTAAAGAAAATATTTCAGTCAAATGAACCGTATATTTTTCTTATCATAATTCTTCTCGGAATTGTGGTACAGATCCGTTCCGGACAGTTTTTTACAGCAAATAATATCGTTGACCTTCTGAGTGCGATGATCGTACCGGGACTTTTTGCAATCGCAGAATTCATGGCACTGATCGCAGGTGGGATCGATGTTTCTTTCCCGGCACTGGCATCTCTTTCTGCCTATGCCACAACAAAGTTCCTTCTTGACAAGAATTACGAAGGAAATGTTCTTCTGGCATTTGTGATCGCAATCGCAATTGGTGCAGTACTTGGCGCATTCAATGGATATTTTATTGGTTATCTGAATCTGAATGCAATGATCGTGACTCTCGGTTCTGCAAGTATCTTCCAGGGCATCATGCAGGGTACTTTAAGAGCAAATCAGCTTTCTGTCATTCCGCCTGGAATGAAAAGCTTTGGTACCGCTGCATTCCTGACAGCAACTAATAAGGCGAATGGGCTGACTTCCATTCTTCCTTATACCTTCATTATTCTGGTTCTTGTATGTGCAGTTATGCATTTTGTACTGCATTATACGATCTTTGGACGTGGTATTTACGCAATCGGCGGAAATCCACAGAGTGCACACACAGCTGGATTTAATGTAAAAAGAACAAAATTTATCATGTATATTATTATAGGTATGATTGCATCTGCGAGTGGTATCTGTCGTGTCTGCATGATGCAGCAGATGCATCCGACGAATATGCTTGGAATGGAAATGAACATCATCGCAGGTGTCGTTCTTGGCGGCGTTGCTCTTACCGGTGGTGCCGGTACACTGACAGGCTGTATTCTTGGTACTTTCCTGATCATCCTGGTACAGAACTCCATGATCCTTCTTGGAATTCCGACAACCTGGAGTGATGTATTCGTAGGACTTGTAATCGTGATTGGAGTATCCCTGACCGCATGGCAGTCAACCCGAACCTCTAAAAGCAAAAAGAAAGCAGTAAAGGAGGGCGCATGATGAACAAGATCAAAAGTATATATAAGAAAAATGAAGAAGTGACCCGCCTGTTGGTCATCATGGCAGTCTGGCTGATCTTCATGGCATTTACACAGGCCAGAAAATTTTATACTGGAATGAACTTTCTTACCATGGCGGGACAGTTCCCGGAATACGGCCTTATGGCTCTGGGCGGTATGTTATGCATGATCACAGGAGGTATTGACCTTTCTGTAGTTGGTACAGCCAATATGGCTTCTATCCTTACGGTATTTACACTGACCAGATTGTTTGGAGCAGACGGAACTATGCCACTTGCTTTTTCTGTTGTGATCTTCCTGATTGCAATTGTAACAGGTATTGTTGTTGGAAGTCTGAACGCCTTTTTGATCTCAAAACTTGGGGTTCCGCCGATTCTTGCAACGCTTGGTGTAAATGAGCTCTTAACAGGTCTCTGTGTGGTTATGACAAACGGTTCTGCAATTTCCTCTTTCCCGAAGCAGTACTGTGATTTCTTTTCAGGAAATCTCTTTGGTTTTATCCCACGAAGACTTCTGGTATTTATCGTAGTCGCAATCATTATCTGGTTTATGCTGGAGCATTGTACTTACGGAACTAAACTTCGTCTTTACGGAACGAATGCACATGTCGCAAAATTTTCCGGAATCAATACAACAAGCCTGCTGTTCAGAACGCATATTACTTCATCCATTTGTGCTGCACTTGGCGGATTGATGATGCTTGCAACCTATTCATCTGCAAGAGCTGATTATGGAACAAACTATACCATGCAGTCTATCCTTCTCGTCGTTCTCGGCGGTGTCAGCCCGAATGGTGGTAAAGGAAAAATTTCCGGTGTTATCACAGCTATCGTACTTTTGAAGATGATTGAATCCGGCATTAACCGTTTCAGGAGTGTATCTACATATTATGTAACACTGATCTGGGGAGCTGTTCTGATCCTTGCACTCGTGATTGATTATGTCAGCCAGAAACCGAAACATGCAAAATAAACAAAAGGAGCCTGTATGAAAAAAGTACTTTTTGTTGGTGAATCCTGGAGTGCTACTCTGATGGAAGTAAAAGGATTCAACAGTTTTTTATCATCTAAATATGAAACAGGACTTGGCTGGATTGACAAAGCGATCGAAAAAGCCGGCTATGAATTTGTATATATGCCGAATCATATTGCAAATGATCATTTTCCATTTACTCTGGAAGAGCTGAATGAATATTCCTGTATCATTCTGTCAGATGTGGGAGCAGACACGCTGCTGATTCCATCAGCTACATTTGGAACAAGCAAAATTCTTCCCAATCGCTGCCAGCTACTCAAAGATTATGTACTTGGTGGCGGAGGCCTTCTGATGATTGGAGGCTATCTTACCTTTAATGGTGTTGGAGCTCAGGGAAAATGGTGGGCAACACCGGTACAGGATGTCCTTCCGGTAGAAATTCTTCCATACGATGACCGTATGGAACACTGTGAGGGTGTCCATGCAGAAGTGACACTCCCGGATCATCCGGCATTTGCGGGAATCGAAGGAGAGTGGCCGCCTGTACTTGGTTATAATAAGAGCACCATAAAACCGGAAGCAGAACTTGCCGCTACAGTCTGCGGAGATCCGTTTATTGCGTTTGGCAGTTACGGAGAGGGAAAATCTGCTGTTTTCTCCAGTGACTGTTCACCGCACTGGGCACCACCGGAATTCTGCAACTGGAAATATTATGATGTGTTATTTAAGAACATCCTGGATTATATTGCAAAATAATCAGAATCAAAGGAAATGTGATTCAAAAGTTAAAAATACAAGGAGGTATTGACATGAAGACGATTAAAGACAAACAGATTCTTGTAGGTGCTGATTTTGCGGGATACCCGTTAAAAGAAGCAGTAGTGGCTCATCTGAAAGAATATGGATGGACAGTAACTGATGTTGGTGTCAGATCACCGGAGGACACAGATACAGATCTGATGTTTCACAGAATCGGCCTTCGCGTGGGTTCTATGATCTCGGAAGGCGAATTTGAACGTGCTCTGATCTTTTGCGGAACTGGAATGGGTATCCATATTGCAGCAAGCAAATGCCCGGGTGTTTCTGCAGGCGTTGTAGAAAGCGTGCCGGCTGCTCTTCGTGCAATTACCGGAAATGGCGTCAACGTTTTGGCTATGGGTGCATTTTATGTAGCTCCGAAAATGGGCTGTGATATAGCAGATGCTTATCTGAGCCATAATCTTGGAGATGGATATGAATACTGGCCAAACTTTTATGAATTCCATAAACTTGCCTGCGATGAATTAAATGCATTTAATTATGAAGAATATAAGGCAAATGGATTTAAAGTAAAACATCTTGGAGACTATCCGCTTGATCTTGTAGATGATCCGACTCTTTTTGGTGGTAAAAAATAAATAATAATTGCAAGAATCATATAACTGCCATATAATTGATGAAAAATATTTTTTAGAGGTTTGAAACATGAAAGTATTAAATTTTGGTTCTCTCAATCTGGACTATGTGTACCAGGTGGAATCTATTTTGATTCCCGGAGAAACACAGGCATCAAAAAGCAGGCAGACCTTTTGTGGCGGTAAAGGCCTGAACCAGTCTATTGCACTGGCAAAGGCCGGGATTCCTGTATATCATGCCGGTCTGATCGGAGAGGGCGGGGAACCGCTTCTTGAAGTTTGTAAGGAAAATGGGGTGAATACAGAGTTCATCAGACAGATCCCGGGACCATGCGGACATACAGTTATTCAGGTGGATGAAAATGGACAGAACTGTATCCTTCTTTTTGGAGGCTCCAATAGAAGTATGACAAAGGAGTTTGTTGATACTGTGTTGGATTCTTTTGAAGAGGGAGACATCATTCTTTTGCAGAATGAGATCAATGAACTGGATTATATCATTGACCGTGCATACGAAAAACATATGATGATCATTTTGAATCCTTCTCCTTTTGACAATGCATTGGAAAACTGTGATCTGTCGAAAATCAGTCTCTTCCTGATGAATGAGATTGAAGGTTTTCAGATTACCGGCGAAAAAGAACCAGATAAAATTCTTACAAAAGTGAAAGCACTTTATCCAAAAGCAAAAGTAGTTCTGACACTCGGCGGAGATGGTTCTGTATATCAGGATGAAACGGGGATCTACCGCCAGGGAATCTTTAAAGTAAAGGCTGTTGATACAACCGCCGCAGGTGATACGTTTACAGGATATTTTATTTCTTCTATTATTGATGGGCTGCCTGTACAGGACGGACTGGAGCTTGCAGCAAAAGCATCCGCAATTGCAGTTTCCAGACCTGGCGCAACTGCATCCATTCCTCTTCGCAGCGAAGTAGTAAAAGAAAAAAGTAACGGAAAAATATAGAAATAAAAGTAAAAATGTCGTTGACAAACGGGTACCTCCTATGTATAATTGATAAAGTGTGAATAGGAGAGAACTATGCAGATTCATTTATCAGATATTACAGACAGTGAAGGAAAAATCATACAGTTCAGTTCTGAGGTGGAGTTAGATAAGATTTCATTTCAGATGGGAGAGTTTCCGATATTGGACAGATCTCCGGTAGAACTACGGATTGCAAATACAGGCAATAAAGTTCTTGAACTGACAGGAAAAGGCAGTTTAACTGTCGGCATTCCTTGTGACCGTTGTCTGGAGCAGGTGTCTGTTACTATCCCATACGATATCGAACGTAAGCTGGATATGAAACAGACTGATAAAGAGCGAGTTGAGAATCTGGATGAGAATGACTATCTCACTGGTATGGACCTGGATGTGGACCGGTTGGTCTATCTTGAGGTACTGATGAGTTGGCCTTTGAAAGTTCTTTGTAAAGAAGATTGCAAAGGAATATGCAGCCGGTGTGGGAAGAATCTGAATGAGGGACCCTGTGGATGTGCAGAGGAACCGAAGGATCCCCGTATGGCGGCCATCAGTGATATATTTAGTAAATTTAAGGAGGTGTAACCTATGTCCATATGTCCAAAAAACAAATCATCTAAAGCTAGACGTGATAAAAGACGTGCAAACTGGAAAATGAGTGCTCCGAATCTGGTAAAATGCAGCAAATGCGGCGCCCTGATGATGCCTCACAGAGTTTGTAAAGAATGCGGAAGCTACAATAAGAAAGAAATCGTGAAAGTTGAAGACTAATCACAACGAATGAAACAGAATCCTTTTTCGGGATTCTGTTTTTTTCAATCAAATTCTATGTCTTGGAGGGAAAGATGGAACAGAAGAATCAGATTACGGAAGGGGTAATCTGGAAACAGCTTTTAATATTCTTTTTTCCGATTGTAATAGGCACTTTTTTTCAGCAGGTGTATAATACGGCCGACAGTATTGTTGTCGGTCGTTTTGTAGGTAAAGAAGCTTTGGCTGCGGTAAGTGGATCAGTGAATCAGATCGTTACACTGATCGTGGAAGTTTTTGTCGGACTGACTTCAGGTGCTTCCGTGATCATTGCACAGTTTTATGGGGCAAAAGATCATAAAAATCTAAACAGAACGTTGCATACAGCATATGCCTTTGCAATCGTTACAGGAGCCATAGTGGGACTGATTGGCTTTTGGATCACAGAAAAAGTTCTTATAGCGATGAAGACACCTTCAGAGTTGATGGCTGATTCTGTTATATATCTGCATATCTATTTCTGCGGTATGATCTTTAATATCGTTTATAATATGGGAGCTTCTATTCTTCGCGCAGTTGGGGATTCCAGAAGACCGTTGTATGTGCTGATCATGACCTGTGGCTTGAATATTTTTTTTGATATCATGCTTGTTGCATTCCTTAAAATGGGTGTAATGGGAGTTGCAATTGCGACTGTTTCCTGTCAGGGAATCAGTGCATGCATGGTAACGTGGATTTTAATAAAGGGAAATTCTTTATTCCGGTTAAAGATCAGGGAGATTCGTTTTTATATGGCATCCCTGCAGTCGGTACTTTGCATTGGAATTCCAGCAGCATTGGAAGCAACTATGTATACTATTGCAAATCTGATCATTCAGATATTTGTGAATGGCCTGGGAACAGATACCGTTGCTGCATGGGGAACATTTGCGAAAATTGATGCTATTTATTGGATGGTTGTCAATTCGTTTGGTATTGCTATCACAACATTTGTCGGCCAGAATTATGGTGCGGGGAAAATACAGAGAATGCGAAAAAGCGTCAAAGTATGTCTGCTTATGTCTTATGGAGCTGCAATTCTGGTAAGTGCAGCACTGTATGGTTTTGCAGAACCGTTATATAGATTGTTTACAACGGACAGCAATGTTGTCCGCATTGGCGCAGACATGATGCATTTTCTTCTTCCGTCATATTTTATGTATGTAGTGATCGGAATATTGTCCGGAGCGCTGAGAGGCGCGGGAAGAGTATTGGTACCAATGCTGTTGACCTGCGGTGGGGTATGCCTGATCAGAATTGCCTGGATGTTTGGGGTATTTCCTGTTTATTCAGGAATTAAGACGATCATGCTGAGTTACCCGGTATCCTGGGGAATTACAGCAGTTTTATTTATTATATATTACTTCAAAAAATTTCCTAAAACGGAAGAACAGATTTTACAGTAAGGAGCATATAGATGAACGTATTAAATCTGGAACATATCAGTAAAACTTATGGCGAAAAAGTGATTTTTGACGATATCTCCTGTGGCATCCATCAGGGTGACAAAATTGGAATCATCGGTATCAATGGAACAGGAAAGACCACGTTTCTTCGAATACTGGCAGGTTTCGAGGAAACCGATGAAGGACAGGTGGTTATGCAGAATGGCCTTCGTATCACATATCTGCCGCAGCATCCTGAATTTCCAGAGGGCGCAACCATTCTTTCTTACGTGATACAGGGACAGAAAGAACAGAGCTGGAATTCCGAGACAGAGGCTCATATGGTGCTTAATAAACTTGGTATTGAAGACCATGAAGAGGAAATCGCACATCTTTCCGGAGGACAGAAAAAACGCGTGGCACTTGCAGCCGTTCTCGTGAATCCGGCTGATGTTCTGATCCTGGATGAGCCGACCAACCATCTGGACAACGAAATGGCTTCCTGGCTGGAAGATTATCTGAATCGTTTTAAAGGCGTTGTTATTATGGTAACACATGATCGTTATTTCCTTGACCGTGTAACAAATAAGATTCTGGAGATCAGTCATGGTAAGATCTATACTTACGAAGCAAAATATTCTGATTTTCTGGAAATGAAAGCGCAGCGAGAAGAAATGGAAATGGCTTCAGAACGTAAAAAACAGAGTATTCTTCGTATGGAGGTCGAATGGGCAAAAAGAGGATGCCGGGCAAGAAGTACAAAGCAGAGAGCCCGTCTGGACCGTCTGGAGGCTATGAAGAATTCCGCAGCGCCTGTGCGGGACAAAAATGTAGAGATTGATTCTGTAGAGACCAGAATGGGCAAAAAGACGATTGAACTGCATCATATTTCCAAACGTTTTGGTGAGCGGGTATGTATTCGTGATTTTGACTATATTGTTCTGAAAAATCAGAGACTAGGAATCATAGGTCCAAATGGCTGCGGCAAATCTACGCTGCTTAAGATCATAGCAGGTATCCTTGAACCGGACAGCGGAAGTGTTGAAATTGGGGATACCATTAAGATTGGCTATTTTTCACAGGAAATCGAAGACATGAATTCCAGTCAGAGAGTGATCGACTATATTAAAGCTGTAGCAGAATTTATTCCGACAAAGGACGGACTCATCAGTGCATCCAAACTTCTCGAGCAGTTTTTATTTGAGCCGGCCATGCAGTATTCACCAATCGAAAAACTTTCCGGTGGTGAGAAAAAAAGATTATATCTTCTGAAAGTACTTGCTGCAGCACCAAATGTACTTTTGCTGGACGAGATTACGAATGATATTGATATTCCAACACTGACGATCCTGGAAGATTACCTGGATTCTTTTGCCGGAATAGTCATTGCTGTTTCTCACGACAGATATTTCCTGGACAATCTGGCAGACCGTATCTTTGAATTTGACAGAGAGGGAAATCTGACTCAATATGAAGGTGGCTATACTGACTATCTCGAAGCAAAAAAACGTCGGGAAGGTATGAATATTGATGAATCCGTAGAGATAAAAGCTTCTTCTGTCGGAAAGAACATGATAGAAGAACCTCAGGAAGAAAAATCTTCTGTAAAGACATGGAAACAGAATCGTTCTTCAAAACTGAAATTCAGTTATAAAGAACAACGGGAATACGAAACAATTGATGATGATATTGCTGGGTTGGAAGAAAAAATTGAAAAGCTGGATAATGATATCATGGCGAATGCTACAAATTCCGGTAAACTTAACGAACTTACAAAGGAAAAAGAGACTGCAGAAGCACTTCTGGAAGAAAAAATGGATCGCTGGGTTTATCTGAATGACCTGGCAGAACAGATCGAAGATCAGAATAATAAATAGATGACGTGGGAACACTCTTGATTTTCTGATAATTCTTTAGTATGATAAAGTTTGAAGTTTTTTTGATAACAATATGGATTTAAAATAGATATACAGGAGGATTAATATGGCAGAATTGGTAAAAGTTGTTGTAGATGCCATGGGTGGTGATCTCGCACCGGTGGAACCTGTAAAAGCAGCTGTAGAAGCAGTAAAAGAAAGAAAAGATATCCTGGTCATTCTTACCGGTCAGGAAGAAGTGATTCATTCAGAGCTTAAGAAATATCAGGATTATCCGACAGACAGAATCCAGGTGGTAAATGCAACAGAAGTAATTGAGACTGCAGAACCTCCTGTTTTTGCAATTCGAAAGAAAAAAGATTCTTCAATCGTTGTAGGACTTAAAATGGTAAAAGAACAGAAGGCCGATGCATTTGTTTCTTCCGGAAGCACGGGTGCGGTCCTTGTCGGCGGTCAGGTTCTTGTTGGCAGAAGCAAAGGTGTGGAACGTCCGCCTCTGGCTCCGTTGATTCCCACAGCTAAAGGAGTTTCTCTTCTGATTGACTGTGGCGCAAATGTTGACGCCAGACCATCTCATCTGGTACAGTTTGCAAAAATGGGATCTATTTATATGGAACATGTAGTCGGCATCAAAAATCCGCGTGTTGCGATTGTAAATAACGGTGCAGAGGAAGAAAAGGGAAATGCTCTGGTTAAGGAAACTTTTCCTCTTCTCAAAGAAGCAGAAGGGATCAATTTTATCGGAAGCATTGAGGCACGAGATATTCCGGCAGGTTATGCGGATGTTATCGTATGCGAAGCTTTTGTCGGAAATGTTATTCTCAAACTTTATGAGGGAGTCAGTTCTGAACTGATTCACAAAATCAAAGATGGAATGATGAGTACTTTAAAAAGTAAGATAGGAGCACTTCTTGTCAAACCGGCGCTGAAACAGACACTCAAAAGTTTTGATGCGACAGAATATGGTGGAGCTCCGCTCCTTGGATTAAAAGGCCTTGTTGTCAAAACGCATGGAAGTGCCAAAGCTATCGAAATTAAGCATGCAATTTTCCAGTGCGTACAGTTCAAACAACAGAGGATCAACGAAAAAATTGCGGAAAAAATCCAGCCGGCGCAATTTCCGGCCCCAGATAAGGAATAACAGAAAAGAAGGCAGATAAAATGGAACAATTGGAACAGATCATAGGATATACATTTCAAAATAAAAAACTTCTGAAACAGGCATTGACACACAGTTCATATGCAAATGAAAAAAAGTTGGGAAAACTGGGCTGTAATGAACGTCTGGAGTTCCTTGGCGATGCAGTTCTTGAACTGATCAGCAGTGATTTCCTTTATGCAAAATTCACACAGGTTCCGGAGGGGGAACTGACCAAAAAACGTGCAAGCCTGGTCTGTGAACCTAGCCTTGCGTACTGCGCGCGGCAGTTTGGACTTCCACAGTATCTTCTCCTTGGCAAAGGCGAGAATATGACGGGTGGACGTAATAGGGATTCTATCGTTTCAGATGCAACAGAAGCTCTTCTTGGAGCCATTTATCTGGATGGCGGTTTTGAACCTGCAAAGGATTTTGTCCTGAAATTTATCTTAAACGATATTGAACATAAACAGCTTTTTTATGACAGCAAGACAATTCTGCAGGAAATAGTCCAGGAAAAAGGAATTCAGCCGGTAGAATATATTCTGACCGGAGAGAGCGGACCGGATCATGACAAGCAATTTACGGTAAGTGTTCAGGTGAATGGACAGGTTGTCGGAAATGGAACCGGTCATACAAAGAAAGCTGCCGAACAGGCAGCAGCATATCAGGCAATTCAGGAAAAGAAATTCTGATTTTATGCGTGATACATGAGGAAAAGAAAAACTGGCAGGTGAACTATGTATTTAAAGAATATTGAAGTATATGGCTTCAAATCCTTTGCACAGAAAATCAATTTTGAATTTCATAACGGAATTACCGGTATTGTCGGACCAAATGGAAGTGGAAAAAGTAATGTTGGAGATGCTGTCCGCTGGGTACTTGGTGAACAGAGCGCCAAACAGCTTCGAGGCGGTAACATGCAGGACGTTATTTTTTCAGGAACAGAGAATCGAAAGCCATTAAGTTTTGCTTCTGTATCTATTACGCTGGATAACAGTGATCATAAACTTCCGGTAGATTACAATGAAGTTACTGTAACGAGGCGGCTGTATCGTTCGGGAGAAAGTGAATATCTGATCAATGGCAGTGGATGCCGTCTGAAAGACATTCAGGAAATGTTTTATGATACCGGTATCGGTAAAGAAGGGTATTCCATCATTGGACAGGGGCAGATTGATAAAATCTTAAGTGGTAAACCTGAAGAACGGCGAGAGCTTTTCGATGAGGCGGCAGGAATCGTCAAATTTAAACGAAGAAAAGCTACCACTCTGAAAAAGCTGGATGAAGAGCGGCAGAATCTGGTCCGTGTAACGGATATTTTAAGCGAGCTGACCAAACAGCTTGGACCATTGGAAAAGCAGTCTGAAACAGCGCGTATATATCTGGCCAAAAGAGAGGAATTGAAAGAACTTGATGTGAATCTGTTTCTTCTTGATCATCAGAGAACCGGTGAACTTCTGAAAGAACTGGAAGAAAAACTTGAACAGGCGCAGAGAGAACTAAATGAAGCTCAGGCAGCATATGATCAGACCAAAATAGAGTATGACCGTCTGGAACAGGAACTGGAAGATTTAAATCACAGGCTCGATACGTTGAAAGAAGAGCAGCAGCAGAATGCGCTTCTGAAACAGCAGTATGAAGGCCAGGTGCAGGTTCTTGAAGAACAGATCTCTTCGGGAAAACAGAACAGTGAGCATTATCAGAACCGTCTGACAGCTTTAGGGGAAGATCTGGACCGGAGAACGCAGGAAAAAGAAAAACTGGCAGAAGACAAACTGGAACTGCAGAGCAGACTGAAAGAAATTCGGGCCAGTCTTTCAAAGGAAACAGAGGCTCTGGAAAACATCGTTTCAAACGTAGAAGAATGTACACAGGCTGTAGAAGACGGCAAAAACGAGATCATTGAGATCTTGAACAGCCGTGCAACGACCAAAGGAAAAGTACAACGTTTTGATGCGATGCTGGAGCAGCTGAATATCCGTAAAGCAGAGATCAGTCAGCGAATTCTTCGCCTGAAAAGCGAAGAAGAGGTTCTGGAGAAAGAACGTCTTAATGCACAGAAACAATATGATGCAGTAACGGCTGTGATCCATTCGACAAATGAAGAATGTGTACGTCTGGACGGAGAGGTGCAGAAGTTACAGGATGAATTGAAAAAACAGAATTCTCAGATGGAAATCGGTCAGACAGCATACCATCGTGAGGCTTCCCGCCTGGAATCTCTTAAAAACATTACAGAACGTTATGATGGATATGGAAACAGTATCCGTCGTGTAATGGAACAGAAAAACCGTGAACCCGGTATTAAAGGTGTTGTGGCTGATATCATTCATGTGCAGAAAGACTATGAGGTTGCGATTGAAACTGCACTGGGCGGAAGTATTCAGAATATCGTCACAGATAATGAACAGACAGCTAAACGTATGATTGGTTTTCTGAAGAAAAACCGCTTTGGCCGTGCTACATTTCTTCCTTTGTCTAATATCAGCGGAAGAGGTGGACTGAATCAGAGGGATGTGTTGAGTGAACCGGGAGTTGTGGGTACTGCCAATACTCTTGTAAATGCAGATAAAGAATACAGTGAACTGGTCATGTATCTTCTGGGCCGTGTCCTTGTTGTAGATAATATTGATCATGCAATTGCAATCGGAAAAAAATATCGTCACAGTCTGCGTATGGTTACGATTGAAGGAGAGTCTTTAAGTCCCGGTGGTTCCATGACCGGTGGTGCGTTTAAAAATAACAGCAATCTTCTCGGAAGACGCCGTGAAATTGAAGAACTGGAAAGAAGTGTAGGAATTCTCAGGAAAGAACTGGAAGAAACGCAGAAATCAATAGGTGAAAACCGTAGCAGGCGAAATGTGCTCCGCGATACGATCGCCGATTTTCAGCAGAAACTCCGTCAACAGTATGTTGAACAGAATACTGCAAAGATGAATCTTGAACAGCTCAAAGAAAAAGAAGGCGAAATTCAGAACAGCTATCGGCAGATTGATCGTGAACAGGAAGAACTCCGCCATCAGGCAGGTGAGATCAGACAGGATCATAGCAGCATTGCCAGAGAACTGGAGGATTCGCAGAAGGACGAAAAGGAACTGGAAACCTTTATTGAGACCAAACAGAAAGAACTAGAGGAATGGAAGGCAGAAGAAACAGAGAAGACACATGAACTGGAAAAAATCCGGCTGGAAGAATCTTCTCTTGAACAGCAGAATCAATTCCTGCAGGAAAACCTGAGTCGTCTGAATTCTGAGATTGCTGCATTTCAGAAGGAATCACAGGAAATTACAGAAAATCTTGTACAGAGTCGTGAAGAGATACATAAAAAAGAAGAAGGTATCCAGGAGCTGAAAAATGCGGCACAGGAATGTCTTTTAAAAGAAGAACAGTATGGCAGCCAGAGAGCACAGTGGCAGGGAGAAAAAGAAAAACGAAGTGCCAGCCACAAAACATTTTTTGAAAAAAGAGATCATCTTTCAGAAAAGACTTCTCTTCTGGATAAAGAATGCTTCCGTCTGAGAAGTCAGACAGAAAAAATTGAGGAGCAGAGGGAAGGTCAGATTTCCTATATGTGGGAAGAATATGAGATCACGCCAAACAATGCACTTCAGTATCGAAAAGAAGAACTTACCGACCGACAGGCAATCAAAGCGGATGTTACACGCATAAAGGATGAGATCCGTAAACTTGGTTCTGTTAATGTAAATGCGATTGAAGATTATAAAGAGCTTCTGGAACGTCATACATTCCTGTCCGGTCAATACGATGATATCGTTAAGGCTGAGGAAACGCTGGAAGGAATTATTCTGGAATTGGATGAAGGAATGCGAAAACAGTTTACCGAGAAATTCCGTGATATCCAGAGAGAATTTGATAAGGCATTTAAGGAACTGTTCGGCGGAGGAAAGGGAACTCTTGAACTTGCAGAAGATGAAGATATCCTTGAGGCCGGAATACGAATCATTTCTCAACCGCCTGGCAAAAAACTCCAAAATATGATGCAGCTTTCTGGTGGAGAAAAAGCTTTGACTGCGATCGCTCTTCTTTTTGCAATCCAGAACCTGAAACCATCTCCATTCTGTCTTCTGGATGAGATAGAGGCTGCACTCGATGATTCAAATGTTGGACGTTTTGCATCGTATTTACAGAAGTTGACGAAAAATACACAGTTTATTATAATAACGCATAGACGTGGCACTATGAATGCTGCGGATCGCTTATATGGTATCACCATGCAGGAAAAGGGTGTTTCAACTCTTGTATCTGTTGATCTGGTAGAAAACCAGCTGAGCAAATAAGTTGCTGGTAACAGAGTGAACAGCAATGTAACTATCGAGGAGGACATAGTATGTCAGAAGAAAAAAAAGGCTTTTTTAAACGTCTGGTCAGTGGTTTGACCAAAACACGCGATAATATCGTGGCTGGCTTTGATTCTATTTTCAGTGGCTACTCCAGTATTGATGAAGATTTTTATGAAGAACTGGAAGAAATTCTGATCATGGGTGATATAGGTATTAATGCGACTTCTGCAATCATAGAACATCTGAAAGAACAGGTGGCAGAGAAACATATCAAAAATCCTATGGAATGCAAACAGCTTCTGATCAACAGTATTAAGGAACAGATGCGTGTAGACAGTACAGAATATGAATTTGAGAACCGTAAATCTGTAATTCTTGTAATCGGAGTAAATGGTGTAGGGAAGACGACTTCTGTCGGAAAACTTGCTGGAAAATTAAAGGATCAGGGTAAGAAGGTTATTCTTGCTGCAGCAGATACTTTTCGTGCAGCAGCGGGAGAACAGCTTGCACAGTGGGCAAATCGTGCAGGTGTGGATCTGATCGGTGGTCAGGAAGGCGCTGATCCGGCATCCATCGTATACGATGCAGTTGCAGCGGCCAAGGCAAGAAATGCAGATGTGCTGATCTGTGATACAGCTGGACGATTGCATAACAAAAAAAATCTTATGGAAGAACTTCGTAAGATCTACCGTATCCTGGAAAGAGAATATCCGGAAGCATATCTGGAAACACTGGTCGTTCTGGATGGTACTACAGGACAGAATGCCCTGGCACAGGCCAAACAATTTGCAGAAGTCGCAAATGTAAATGGCATCATTCTTACAAAACTGGATGGAACTGCAAAAGGTGGAATCGCTGTTGCTATTCAGTCGGAACTGGATATTCCGGTAAAATATATCGGTGTTGGTGAAACAATCGACGATCTGCAGAAATTTGATGCCGATGCTTTTGTTAATGCACTGTTTGACATTGACGAAAAAGACTTACACACAGAAGAATAAACAGGAGGATACAGTATGCTTACATTAGAGAGCTTTGAACAGGCAGCAGAAATCGTAAAACAGGTAACTCAGGAGACAAAACTGATCAAAAGCAGTTATTTTTCAGATCTCACGGGAAACAAAGTATATCTGAAGCCAGAAAACATGCAGCGTACAGGAGCCTATAAGGTTCGCGGTGCATACTATAAGATCAGCACGCTTACAGAAGAAGAGCGTGCAAAAGGTCTGATCGCAGCATCTGCTGGAAATCATGCACAGGGTGTTGCTTATGCTGCGCATAAATTTGGTGCAAAAGCAGTGATCGTTATGCCGACAACAACACCTCTGATCAAAGTAGAACGTACCAAGAGTTACGGTGCAGACGTAATTCTGAAAGGAGATGTATATGATGAGGCATGTGCTTATGCACTGGAACTTGCTGAGAAAGAAGGGTATACATTTATCCATCCGTTTGATGATCCGGCAGTAGCAACCGGCCAGGGTACGATTGCTATGGAAATCGTACAGGAGCTTCCTCTTGTAGATTATATTCTTGTTCCAATCGGAGGAGGCGGACTTGCAACAGGTGTATCCACACTTGCAAAACTTCTGAATCCGCATATTAAAGTCATTGGTGTAGAGCCGTCCGGTGCGGCATGTATGAAGGCATCTCTTGAAAAAGGTGAAGTAGTTACTCTGACACATGTAAATACAATCGCCGACGGTACTGCTGTACAGACTCCTGGTGAACATATCTTTCCATATCTGCAGGAAAACCTGGACGATGTGATTACCATCGACGATGATGAACTGATCGTTGCTTTTCTTGATATGGTAGAAAATCACAAAATGATCGTTGAAAATTCAGGCCTTCTGACAGTAGCAGCACTCCGTCATTTGAATTTCACCGGTAAGAAAGTGGTTTCTATCTTAAGTGGTGGTAATATGGACGTGATCACAATGTCTTCTGTGGTACAGCATGGACTGATTCAGAGAGATCGTATTTTCACGGTATCTGTGCTGATTCCGGACAAACCGGGTGAACTTGTTCGTGTAGCTTCTATCATTGCCGAGAATCAGGGAAATGTTATCAAGCTGGATCATAATCAGTTTATAAGTACCAATCGTTATGCTGCAGTAGAGCTTAAAGTTACACTGGAAGCATATGGTACAGATCATAAAAAGAAAATTGTAAAGGCACTGGAAGAGGCTGGATGTAAACCAAAGATCATTCGTGCGAATCTGTAACTTTTAAACCGTTATTTTCTGCTTCAGACAGAAAGTGAGGAAGAGGACCATGGCACCATATATAATGGAAGAATATATAAAAGCCTGCAAAGCTGGTAAGAGAGATTATCAGGCCAGAATGATGAAAGGGCAACTGCCTACACTTCAGGTTCTGGATGAGATACTGCCCCCAAAGGGGTCCTATTCGGAGGTCCCGCTCGGACTTGTACAGATACCGATCGACCAGATCGTCGGAACCAAAAGCGGTGGAAGAAGCAATGCATTCGCCGGGAACTTTATGCCTATTCTCAGAGAAAACACAGAATTTGCATATAAGTGGGCAACTTTAAGTCAGAGTCATATTAATGAAGGTATCCGCGATCCGATCAAAGCATATGAATATATGAACAAATTCTATGTAGAAGAGGGAAATAAGCGTGTCAGTGTACTGAAGTATTTTGATGCGGTTTCGGTTCCGGGATATGTGACCAGAATTCTGCCACAACGTACGGAACAGAAAGAAAATAAAATCTATTATGAATATGTGGATTTTTATGCCCTGAGTCAGATCAACTATATCTGGTTTTCACGTCTTGGAAGCTTTGTCAGACTTCAGAAAGCAGTAGGAAAAGGGGCAAAGGATATCTGGTCAGATGATGATAAACTGACTTTCAGTTCTGTTTATTCAAGGTTTGCAGCAGAATATGAATCCTTAGGCGGAAAGAAACTTTCCATAACAACAGGGGATGCATTCCTTGCATTTCTTATGATTTATGATTATAAAGATATCTGCCAGAAAACAGTTAATGAATTAAAGGAACTGGTTGGTAAAAGCTGGGAAGAATTTAAACTTCTGGAACATGATCAGGAAATTGAACTGAAGATGAATCCTACGAGTGAAAAAAAATCTCTCCTGGACCGTCTGCTTCCGGTAAGTACACCAAAACTAAAGATTGCTTTTCTGTACGCAAAGACACCGGCTACTTCTGCCTGGACGTATGCGCATGAGCTTGGTCGTCTTCACCTGGAACAGACGTTCCCTGAAGAAGTTACTACAGAATGCTATGAAAACCTTACGCGAGATCTTGCGGAAAAAGCAATTGCCGATGCGATTCAAAAAGGATGCAATATTATCTTTACAACAACACCGGAATTTGTGCAGGCAAGTGTACAGGCTGCTATTGCACATCCGGAGGTAAAGATTCTTAACTGTTCCTTGAATACATCTCACAGATATATTCGTACTTATTATGCCCGGATGTATGAAGCCAAATTTCTTATGGGGGCCATTGCCGGAGCTATGGCAGAAAACGGTCAGCTTGCATATATTGCTGACTACCCGATTTTTGGAACGATTGCCAATATCAATGCATTTGCTTTAGGTGCCAAAATGGTTAATCCGAGAGCACAGATATATCTGGAATGGTCTACGCTGAAAGATGTCGATCTTGGAATCGCTATGGACAATGTTATCAAAAAAGGTGTTACGGTTGTATCCGGACAGGATATGGTGATTCCGGAAGATGCATCGCGCTATTTTGGACTGTATCACATAGAAAAAGAAGGACCTCGTAATCTTGCTATGCCATTGTGGCACTGGGGAAAATTTTATGAACAGTTGATCAGGACGATCATGGATGGAACATGGAAATATGATGATAACAAAGATGAAACAAAGGCCATCAATTATTGGTGGGGACTGTCAGCGGAAGTGATCGATGTTATCTATTCGCAGAATCTTCCGATTGGCACACAGAAGCTGCTGACAATGCTCAAACGTGCGATTGCAACCGGGGAATATCATCCATTTTCAGGAATCCTTTATTCACAGAATGGAATGATTCAGTCGGATCCGGATAAAATTCTTTCTCCGGAAGAAATTATTACAATGGACTGGCTTGCAGATAATGTGATCGGAACAATTCCGAAATCACGTGAGCTTAAAGAACAGGCAAAACCGGTTACTTTACAGTCCGGTGTGGAAAGTCAGAAGGGATAATACAGTTTTATGAAAATACTTGCCATAGCAGATGTGGAATCAAAATATCTGTGGGATTATTTCGAGAAAAGTAAACTGGAGGGGATCGATCTTATCATATCATGTGGGGATCTTGATCCCCGCTATCTTTCTTTTCTGGCGACATTTACATCAGCGCCTGTTTTATATGTCCATGGAAACCATGACGATAAATATGAAAGGATTCCACCGGAAGGCTGCATCTGCATTGACGATAAAATATATGTGCATGAAGGAGTGCGCATCTTGGGACTTGGCGGTTCCATGCGATATAAACCGGGAGAACATCAATATACAGAGTGGGAAATGAGACGAAGAGTCTTTAAACTTTTTCCAAAACTTGTGTGGAGAAGAGGCTTTGATATACTTGTCACGCATGCCCCGGCATATCAGTTAAATGATGCCCGGGATCTTCCGCACCAGGGATTTAAAATTTTTCTGCAGCTGATTGAGAAATATCATCCTAAATTTTTCCTGCATGGTCATGTTCATATGTCGTATGGAAGACAACACAAACGATACGATAAATATATGGATACATATGTGATCAATGCTTTTGATCGATGTGTCTTTGAATTTGAAACAGAAGATCCGGAAAAAGACGGACAATAAATAAAAATATATCTGTCAAGAAAAAACACTTGACACAATGATATAAATCATGTATGATAGCCAAGGTGGTTACAAATGGAAAAGTTTGTCGAACAGACATTGTTATATGATTTTTATGGGGAACTGCTTACAGAGAGACAGCAGCAGGTTTATGAAAGCGTTGTTCTGGAAGATTATTCCCTGAGTGAGGTAGCAGAAGATCTGGGAATCAGCCGTCAGGGCGTACATGACATGATCAAACGCTGTAATCATACACTGGAAGAATATGAATCCAGACTTCATCTGGTTGAGAAATTTCTCTGTATCCGCAAACAGGTTCAGAAGATCAAGGAACTTGCAGTAGGATATAATGCCGGTGAGATTACAGAGATTTCCAATAAGATATTAGAGGAGTTATAACGCATGGCATTTGAAAGCTTGACTGATAAATTACAGAATGTGTTCAAAAAGCTGAGAGGCAAAGGACGCCTGACAGAAGAGGATGTTAAGATTGCTCTGAAAGAGGTCAAGATGGCTCTTCTTGAAGCAGATGTTAACTTCCGGGTTGTTAAACAGTTTACCAAGTCTGTGCAGGAACGTGCAGTAGGACAGGATGTCATGAATGGTCTGAATCCAGGACAGATGGTAATCAAGATCGTAAATGAAGAGCTGGTTAATCTGATGGGAAGTGAAACAACCGATCTTCCTTTGAAACCAGGCAATGATATCACAGTCCTGATGATGGCTGGACTTCAGGGGGCAGGTAAGACGACCACAGTTGCGAAACTTGCAGGTAAGCTGAAATCCAAAGGAAAAAGACCACTTCTCGTTGCCTGTGACGTATATCGTCCGGCTGCGATCACACAGCTGCAGGTAAACGGTGAGAAACAGGGAGTAGAAGTTTTCTCCATGGGAGATAAACAGAATCCTGTAGATATCGCCAAAGCTGCGATCGAACATGCAAAAGCAAACCAACAGAACGTTGTTCTTATTGATACGGCTGGCCGCCTTCATGTGGACGAAGATATGATGCAGGAACTTGCGGATATCAAAGCCAATGTGAATGTTGACTGTACGATTTTGACAGTTGACGCAATGACAGGTCAGGATGCAGTAAATGTTGCAAAGACTTTTGCCGAAAAAGTAGGCATTGATGGTGTCATCCTTACCAAAATGGATGGTGATACCCGGGGTGGTGCTGCACTTTCCATTAAAGCAGTTACCGGAAAACCAATTCTTTTTGTGGGAATGGGTGAGAAACTTTCAGATCTCGAACAGTTTTATCCGGAACGCATGGCTTCCAGAATTCTTGGAATGGGAGATGTAATGAGTCTTATTGAGAAGGCTGAGGCAGCTCTTGACCAGGATCAGGCAGCAGAGATGCAGAAAAAACTCAAAAAAATGGATTTCGATTTCAATGATTATCTGACCAGTATGGAACAGATGAATAAAATGGGTGGAATCGGAAGTATCCTGAATATGCTTCCAGGTGTTGGCGCAAAAGCGAAAGATCTGGAAGACATGATTGATGAAAAGGCTCTTGACAGAACAAAGGCGATTATCCTTTCTATGACACAGAAGGAGCGAAGCAATCCGGGAATCCTGAATATTTCCCGCAAGAATCGTATCGCCAAAGGTGCCGGCGTGGATATCGCAGAAGTCAATCGTCTGGTCAAACAGTTTGAACAGAGCAAGAAATTAATGAAACAGATGCCTGGAATGATGGGCGGTAAAATGGGAAAAAGAGGCGGCTTCAAGCTTCCTTTTTAAATAAAAAACAATATAAATAAAAGATAGTATAATGGAGGAAAACAGAAATGGCAGTTAAAATCAGATTAAGAAGAATGGGACAGAAGAAAGCACCTTTTTATAGAATCGTAGTTGCAGATTCCCGCAGCAAACGTGATGGAAAATGCATCGCTGAGATCGGAACATATGATCCGAACATCGAGCCAAGCGCATACAAAGTAAACGAAGAAGAAGCTAAAAAATGGCTTGCTGCAGGTGCTCAGCCAACAGATGTTGTTGCAAGAATCTTCAAAGAGGCTGGAATCGAAAAATAATAAATCCTTTGCGGGAGGTATGTGATGAAAGAATTAGTTGAAGTAATTGCAAAATCTCTTGTTGAACATCCGGATGAGGTGGTTGTCACCGAAAACGAAAAAGAAGATGCAGTTATCATCGAACTGAAAGTAGGGCCTTCCGATATGGGTAAGGTCATTGGAAGACAGGGACGAATTGCAAAAGCAATCCGTACTGTAGTTAAAGCGGCTTCTTCAAAGAGCAGCAAAAAGGTGATTGTAGATATTCTGCAATAATAACGAAACGGAGCTGTGGAGACATAGCTCCTTTTTTAAAGGGAGTTTTTTATGGAAGATTTATTAAAAGTTGGCGTGATCACCACGACACACGGTGTACGTGGCGAAGTCAAAGTTTACCCTACCACAGATGAACCGGAGCGATTCCTTGATCTGGAGTATGTATTGCTGGATACCGGAAAAGAACTTCGAAGACTGGACATAAAAAATGTCCGTTTTTTCAAAAATCTTGTTATCTTGAAATTTGATGGAATTGATAATATAAATGATATTGAAAAATATAAGGGCCGCGATCTGTGGATTCCACGTGAGGAAGCACAGGAACTGGATGAAGATGAATATTATATAGCAGATCTTCTTGGAATGAAAGTGCTTCTGGAAGACGGATCAGAATTTGGAACATTAAAAAATGTCATGGAAACCGGAGCAAATGATGTTTATATTGTAGATTCCGTTGAACATGGAGAGGTATTGCTTCCTGCAATCAAAGAATGTATTCTTGATGTGGATATTGAAACAAACACAATGACTGTACATTTAATGAAGGGGCTTTTATAAATGAATTTTCATGTTTTGACACTTTTTCCGGAAATGATCGAACAGGGAATGCATACTAGCATCATCGGGCGTGCCATAGCAGGAGGCTACCTTTCTATTGATGCGATCAATATTCGTGATTATGCATTTAACAAACATCAGAAGGTAGATGATTATCCATACGGTGGGGGAGCGGGAATGCTGATGCAGGCAGAACCTGTCTATCTTGCATATGAATCGGTTCAGAAAAAGCTGGGATATCGACCGCGGGTTGTTTATCTTACTCCACAGGGAGAAGTATTTCATCAGACCATGGCAAAGGAACTGGCAAAGGAGAAAGATCTTGTTTTTCTTTGTGGCCACTATGAAGGAATTGATGAGCGTGTTCTTGATGAAATTGTTACCGATTATGTATCTATCGGAGATTATGTGCTTACCGGAGGAGAACTCCCGGCCATGGTAATGATGGATTCTATTTCGCGAATGGTTCCAGGAGTTTTAAGTAATCAGGAATCCGGAGAAACTGAATCTTTTGCCGAAAATCTTCTGGAATATCCTCAGTACAGCCGCCCGGAAGAATGGCATGGACAGAAAGTTCCACCAGTTCTTCTCTCCGGACATCACGCAAATATTGAAGCATGGAGACGGGAACAGTCCATTTTGCGTACAGCAAAGCGTCGCCCGGATCTTTTGAAAAAAGCAGATCTGACAAACAAAGAATGGAGTCAGGTCCGACAGTGGAAGAAAGAATGGAAGGCCGCAGAAACTGAGGCCTCTGATAAATAAAGGAGCAGTTTATGAAAACATCAGATTTTTACTATGATCTGCCGAAAGAACTGATTGCTCAGGATCCGTTGGAAGACAGAAGTTCCTCCAGACTTCTGCACCTTTCCATGCAAGATGGATCTTTTGAACACAGACATTTTACAGATATTCTGGACTATCTTCATAAAGGAGATTGCCTGGTCATCAACGATACAAAAGTTATACCGGCTCGTTTATATGGCCATAAGGAAGAAACAGGTGCTGTGATCGAGATACTTCTTCTGAAACGAAGAGAAAATGATATATGGGAGTGTCTTGTAAAACCTGGCAAGAAAGCACGTCCGGGAGCAAAGATTACGTTTGGAGACGGAATTTTAAAAGGAGAGATCATCGATGTTGTTGATGAAGGCAATCGACTGATCCAGTTTCATTACGATGGTATTTTTGAAGAAATTCTCGATCAGCTTGGGGAAATGCCGCTTCCTCCGTACATTACCCATAAATTAAAAGATAAGAACCGTTATCAGACTGTTTATGCCAAAAATGACGGTTCAGCTGCGGCTCCTACAGCCGGTCTGCACTTTACCCGAGAACTTCTGAAACAAGTGGAAGATATGGGAGTTAAAATTGCCCATGTTACGCTTCATGTTGGTCTGGGAACCTTCCGGCCGGTAAAGGTGGATGATGTCGAACAGCATCATATGCATTCTGAATTTTACATGGTAGAAGAAGATCAGGCAAAACTGATCAATGATACAAAGAAAAACGGCGGAAGAGTGATTTCTGTTGGAACCACGAGCTGTCGTACACTGGAATCAGCTACTGATGAGAATGGAATCCTTCAGGCAGGAAGTGGCTGGACAGAAATTTTTATTTATCCGGGATATCATTTCAAAATGATTGATGGACTGATCACGAATTTTCATCTTCCGGAATCTACGCTTCTTATGCTGGTATCTGCACTGGCAGGAAAAGAACATATCATGGCAGCTTATGAGGAGGCAGTAAAGGAACGGTATCGTTTCTTTTCGTTTGGGGATGCCATGCTTATCATTTAACATCCATTTCTAACATTTGTTGGATGGAGAAAAAACACAGAAAATATAAGAATAACCAGGAGGTACGAATACTTCCTGGTTATTTTTGCGCCCGACATTTATGTCGGTGTCAATTTTTATAGATGAATTTGTGCGTAAGACCATTTTTAAAGACAATGGAACTTATACGACCATCAATAATATACATGGAATCAAGAATCGTTTCCATGTACGTCCTGAGAATTTCCGGATCCACTGAGGTTGCAAGATTTTTGTAATAGATATATTTTCTGCCTTTTAATTCTTTCTGTATGAGAAGATGACTGGCCTGTTTTATAAACTCCTCATCGGATAGCAGAGAATCCGGATTTTGAGTAATAAGGCCAAGCTGAGCATTAATGTTTTTTAAACGATCAGATATTTCAGATTTTCGGAGAATGAAGTCTTTTTCCGACATAGATTTGTCTGAATACAAATATAAGTCCTGCAATCGCTGTAAAGCACGTTCCTGCTTTTCTTTTTCCTTCCGGAGAGCAGCAAGTTCAGGATTAACAGACGCTTTTTTCCTTCGGGGAGTTTTTATTGCAAAAACATAAGAATTATCTGAACCATACCTGGATAAAAGATTAAAGAAATCATTTAGCCCATCTTCCTCAATGGAGGAAATATCAGAAAATGTGGAACCGGTCAGCAAATGCCGCTGCAATTCTTCGGGAGTGTCGATATTGGAAAATGTTTTCTTTGCATTGAGCATATTCAAAATATAATTGATGGCAAATTCTCCAACGATCATATCATTCACAGTGGCATTGTCGCATTTTTTACTTCTACGATGCAGAGGGCAACTATAATTTGATGGCCGGTACCCGTCAGCGTGTTTCTTTCCGGGAGTGGAAACCATTTTGTTTCCGCATTTGCCACAATAGGCAATTCCCTGAAATATATGGATATTGGCAGTAGCGTGCGGTTTTCCAACTGGATTATCAACGTATCTGGCATTTGTTTTTAATGAGGACTTCATTGCTTCGTGTTCTTCCAAAGTAAAAATAGCAGGATGATGATCTGGAATCATTACCCATTCTTCCTCTGGATTGAGAGTTCTGTTCTCTGTTCCCTTATACCGGTTATAGCGATAAATGCCGGCGTAAAATGGACTGGATGCAATAATCCATACCGCAGTAGGTGTCCAGTCCGCACCTGCCCTGGTTTTATAACCGTCTGCATTCAGAGCCCTTGCAGTATAGACGAGGGATTTATTGTCCAGATATAGGTCTTTTAGCCTGCGGCATACTGCGGCCTCGTCTTCCCTGATAGAGAAAGTAGATGTTCCAGAATCGTAGGAATAACCAAAAGGAATCCTCCCCCCGTTCCATTGTCCATTGTTGGCTCTGGATATCATCGTTGCTGTGACACGCTCCGAGGTCATGTTTCTTTCCAACTCAGCAAATACCAAAACAATTTTTAACATAGCTTCGCCAATAGCAGTGGAGGTATCAAACTGCTCATTTTTACTTACGAAGGTAACACGCAGTGATTGAAGTTCTTCGTACATTTCTGCAAAGTCCAGAAGATTTCTGGATATTCTATCAATTTTCCAAACAAGAACATGAGTGAACTCACCCTTCCGGATCCTTCCCATCATATCTTGGAAAGCTGGACGATCAGTGTTTTTTCCTGAGTAACCAGCATCTTCAAAAATCTCATAATTATCAGTGCCAAGAATAAGCTGACAATACGCTATGAGGTCCTTCTTCTGCATAGGTATGGAATCTTTGTCTACCTGGTGTATGGTAGAAACTCTGATGTATATTGCTACTTTAGTTATGCGAGTGGACGCAGATACGCCCCTTAAAGCGGTTTTTCTTCTTACCATAATATTTCTCCCAAGTGCATAAAGAAAGCCCCTGCATGGGGCTATCCTTTGATTTTAAACAATATGTGGTACATATTTGTTGAGCACAGACCACACAATTTCCCTGTCTCTTTGATCTGCCAGTTGATAGCAGGCGAGGAGACGTTGAAGTTCCAAGACAAAAGCGTCTTTTTCTGGAACAAGTGGTGCTTGTGGCTGAATAGTAATCTTTTTATTCATAAGAAAACCTCCTGTTATTTGTTTCTGTTATTCCGATACCATTCAAAATAGTCAGGAGATATTACGCCCTCTTATTATCAGCGTATTTCTTTGGAATAGAAACCATATGAGTACGTAGAAAATCCTTGCAAAGCTGTTGGCGATCCTCTGGTATCTGAGAGATGATATCTCCCCACTCACTGCTTAACTCACAATTCTGAGTTTGTCCGGAATATGGAGCTTGACCTAACCCATAAACCAATTCATCAATGCTGATTTGAAGATGTTCTGCAATTTCCATAACAATGTCCAATCGTGGGAATTTCCCCATTTTCCAACCACCAGTATTGCCACTTGCTCTGCCTATATCCGCTAAAACAGCTGTTATAGTGGTGCCTTTTCGTTCGCAAGCAGCCTTAAAATTATCGTAGAACATAGTACCTCCTTGATAAAAACTCAATAAAATGAGCAAAAGGTATTGACCTACTCATTATTACGAGTTAATATAACAAATGTAAGATGATTTTGAAGATGATTTTAGAGTTCATTTTAAAGATAAAATCAATCTTCATTATAAAGAAAAATGCAACAAAAGTAAAGAAAAGAAAGGAGCAAAACATATGGCGGAAAAGTTGTCTCCTTGGTGCAAAAAAGCCAAGATTGCCATGATTCAGAAAGATATCGGAGTTTCTGATATGGCAGAGAGGCTCGGCAACAATCGCTCATACATTTCGTCAGTTTTAAATGGTCGTGTGGTATCACCTCCAATCAGAAAAAGAATAAGTGATTATTTGAATATTACTGATGATGATTCTTGCTCGGATGATTGAGCATGAACTCATTATAAAAGATGAGAGGTGAAAACAGAATGGAGTTTGATTGTACGAAAGAAGGCAAGAACATTTATTTTGCTTGTAGAGAAAAGGCTGCAAAATACAATGATCTTCTAAACAGTAGAGAAAGAGCTGCTGAGTTATTGGGTATCTCAACATCAACTCTGGCAAATCATGAGCTGGGAGTAACCAAAAACGTACCACCAGATACAGTAGTGATGATGTCTGATCTGTATAAGACACCGGAATTACGCAGTTATTATTGCAAACATGAATGCCCGATAGGACGGAATCTTCCTTTGGCAACACAGGTAAGCGGTTTGCAAGGAATTACTGTAAAAATTCTGAACAGCCTGGATGAAGATGGTGTTCGAAGCATGAAGAAACAACTGCTTAGTATTGCGGAAGATGGAGAAATTACAGCAGATGAGCAGGAAGAATTTGATGGAATAGTGAAAAAACTGGAAATTTTGGCAACAGAAATTTCGGAGTTACGAATGCTGGCTGAGAAATTCCAGAAGTAGATGAAAGAGGCTGATACGAATGGAACTGAAAGAAAAGCTGAGACAGATTTTGAAGGAACGATACGGAATAGAGAACGATGCAGAAATTATAAAAGAGGCAAGAACCTTACAGGGAATTGATCTTGGCATATTTGTAAATCCGTATGAGAAAGATGAGGCAAAAAGTGCGTAAGAGTACACGAAGAAAATTAAAAGTATATGCGGTAGATGCAGCAATGATACTTTTGGCAGCTCAGGTAACAGTCGTATTGAAGGCCGACAATAAAGCAGAAGCATCTACATACACAACAATACAGGCTATTCAGGATGAACAGGCAGAAACCGGATCCGATGCAGAAACACCGGAAAACGATACAAAATATAATTCAGCATCAGAAGATGAGCTGAACTGGAACAATAAAGATTCCGATATTCTTTTGAGGATTGCAATGGCAGAAGCAGAGGGAGAAGGGACCGAGGGAAAAGCACTTGTGATGAAAGTGGTTCTGAATCGAGTTGAAAGCAGAGAATTTCCAAATAGTATAGAGGACGTTGTGTTTCAGCCAGGACAATTTGAACCGGTCTTAGATGATGGAAGGTATTGGAACGTTGAACCAGATGCAGAATGCTACAAGGCTTTGTATATGGTCCAGTGCGAAAACTGGGATGATACAGAGGGAGCACTATATTTCTGCAGAACTGGTAGTTCACCTTGGATGGAGAACAATACAGAATATCTTTTTACTATGGAAAATCATTCCTTTTATAGATAGGAGGCAAGAATGCTGGAACGATGGATTGTAAAACATTGGATTGCATTAAGCGCAGGCTGCTTATTAATGGCGGCAGCAGTGCGGATGGCATATGCTCAGCGTGGATATGCAGCAATCGGAGGTGAATGGGCAATCATTCCGATTGTGTTCCTGATCGAATGGTTTATTAAAGCCAGACGCAGGGAGGCACGAAGAAAATGCAGGAATACGAGAGCGTAAAACAGCAATTAGAGAAAGACGGTTACAAAATATCAAATGCAGAGTTTTCCTGTTTGGTGGAATACGCCAAAAGAAAAGTAAAGATTGCAGGAAAAGATGAAAGCTACATTCCAATATTACTTCCAGATATGGTAAAAGAATACTTTTTCCGAATGGGAGTGAATTTGGAAACTATGTCAAAAATGATGAAGGAATAATAACAAGGAGGCACAACACAATGAATGAAGTTCAGGTTAATTCACAGGGAAATGTCCAGTCAGTAGACTTTACAAGTCAGGAGCCAATGCAGCCGCAGAGATCATCTCAAACAGAAATGATGGTAACCAGACAGGCACAGGAAGTGCAGGTCGCAATGTTGGCGGCAAAGAAGTTCCCACGAGATCAGGTTGTGGCATATAACAACATTATGAGAGCTTGTCAGAGGAGAAAACTGGCAGAAAGTTCTATGTATGAGTTTCCAAGAGGAAATGAAAAAATCACAGGTCCTTCAATAAGACTTGCAGAGGCTATTGCTCAGAACTGGGGAAATATTGATTTTGGATTTATGGAATTGGAACAGAGAAACGGAGCCAGTCAGGTTATGGCGTACGCATGGGACCTTGAAACCAATTCCAGACAGACAAAATTATTTAGCGTTCCTCATATTAGACACACCAGAAAAGGAGATTATCCGCTTACAGACCCAAGAGATATTTACGAAGCAGTAGCGAACCAGGCAGCACGAAGAGTAAGAGCTTGCATTCTTGGAATTATTCCGAGTGATGTTGTGGAGGCAGCAGTGGATAGATGTAATAAAACATTGCGAGAAGGATACGAGGAACCTTTAGTGGATCGTGTTAGGAAAATGGCAGAAGTATTTGAAAAGGAATTTTCAGTAAACATCTCAATGATTGAAAAGTATCTGGGCTGTAAGAGCGATGCTTTTTCCGAAAATGACTTTGTAAGACTGAAAAAAGTGTACCGCACATTACGTGATGGAATGGCAAAGAGAGAAGACTACTTTGAGATTGGATCACCGGTAACTGATAACAGTGAAATCAGCGATCCTTTCAGTGGAGGAGAAAAGAAACAGGAAGCCAGCAAAGAGGGTGACAAGAAATGATTCTGAATAATGAAAATTATTACAGCCCGGAGGCGAATCAGGAATATATGAGTGTATCACAGTACAAGGCATTTATGAATTGTGAGGCAGCAGCTATGGCAAGTATCTCTGGAAAATATGAAAGACCAACAACTAGGGCATTATTGGTAGGTTCATTTGTAGACAGATACTTTGAAGGCACACTCAATGAGTTCCTGAAAGAGAATCCAGCACTTTACACAAGAAAACATGAGCTGAGAGCAGAGTTCAAAAGAGCGAACCAGATCATAGAAACTGTGAAAACGGATCCCAAATTTATGGACGCTATGAGTGGAGAAAAACAGCGAATTTTCACCTTTGAATTATTCGGGGTGAAGTGGAAGGCAAAGCTGGACAGCTATAATCCAGGGAAAGCGATTACAGACTTAAAGGTCGTGGCAAGAATGGATAAGCTCCCTATGTGGAGATATGACCTCCAGGGTGCTATTTATCAGAAAGGCGTGGAAATCGTTACAGGTGAAAAATTACCTTTCTATCTTGCTGTAGTAACTAAAGAGAGGGTAATGGATAGAGACATCTGGCAGATACCGCAATCTACCCTTGATATGGCATTACGACAGGTGGAGGAAAACATCGGAAGATATGCAGATATCAAAGCTGGCTTGCTGGAACCTGTTCATTGCGGAAGGTGTGATTATTGCAAAAGCATAAAGCAGGCTGCTGTAAGAAACTACAATGAATTGTTGGAGGCGTAAGGGCATGAAACTTGTAAAAATTTTAAGCGATAAGGTTCAAATTAGATCGGACTACAAAGAATTTGACGATGTGCGGATCAATGATCTGATTGCTGTATCAGATGGAGAAGTGGAACTGGTTACCATGGTAAACACATTGACAGATATTGACACAGAGAATGAGGAGGAAATCGGAGAAAACGATTATATTTTGGAACATAGCAGTACAAAGATGTTGGAATGCTCCATTATCGGAACTGTAAAAGATGGAACATTCCAGAAGGCAATAGACAAATATCCAACCATGAAAGTAAGTGCACATCGAATTTCCAAAGAAGAATTTGCTTCTATGCTGAGCAGGTATACAGAAGGATTCTGCATCGGAGAATATTCAGCCTATGAGTTTCCGGCATATGTAGATGGAAACAAATTCTTCCAGAGACATGCTTGTATTGTTGGAAACACCGGCGCAGGAAAATCCGAGACAGTGGCGAAAATTTTGGAGCAGACAAGCAAATTACCTGGGGCGAATGTGATCGTATTTGACATCCATGGCGAATACAAAGAATTGTCATATGCCAGAAATATTCAGATTGGTGGTGACAGACCATTCCCTATATGGATGTTTGGCTTTACGGATATGATCTCCAATATTTTAAAAATCAAAGAGGAATCAGCAACCGTAGCCATGACAGCTCTCCGGAAGTGCTATTACAATGTATGCCCGAAAGGAAAAGAGAACAGACCAGTATATTTCAACTATGTAGAGTTTGTTAAACTGATGAAATTTCTTGATGAAGAAATGGTCGGGACAGGAGAAGTTTATAAAACAGGTGCGCAAGCTGGAAAAGAGAAAATCGTAAAAGGCGATTACAACGGGAAACTCACCAATATTGTGAATCTCCTTGTTGATAAGGCAAGAGACAGCAAATATCAGTTTTTATTTGAGGATATGCCGCAGCAGTATTTATATGATTTTATGAAAGATGTGCTGAACAACGATGTTCCGGTAAAGAATATTGATCTGTCTGAGGTGCCACACGATGTTGCTATTCCGATTATTGGGGTAATTACAAAGCTGGTGTACGAAATCCAGAGAACGTACAAGAGCAAAGACGTAAATCCGGTCACCTTGGTATGCGATGAGGCTCATGTATATATTCCAAATGACTTCTCATTATCTGCCTCTCAGCGGCGTATGGTGGAGATATTTGAGAACATTGCGAAGGAAGGTAGAAAGTTCGGTGTGACATTATTTCCTGCAAGCCAGAGGCCGTCAGAGCTTAACAAGACAATCATGGCGCAGTGTGCAAACTTCATTGTTGGAAAGATGAATAATGAAAATGACAAGGCAATGATCAAAGGCATGATGCCAGAAGGAAGCGAAAGCGTGATTGATGAAACTTCAATGTTTTCGCCTGGAGATGTGTTTGTGATTGGTGATGCAGTACCGATTCCATTAAAAATCCATGTTGCGCTTGCGGAAGAAAGACCACAGTCCAGAACGATTGCCTTTTGGGATAGATGGAAAAATGCAGGAACGATTGATATTACCGATGCAACCACAAAATATATTACTGGATGAGGTGGTAAGGATGAAACTGATACGTTGCAGAAAATGCGGAGCTGCCCTTGTGACAGAAGATGCACTCATTGAAAGAATGAATGATACGATACATGAATTGAATGAAAAGGCCAGACATTCAAAAAATGGGAAAATAGCGAAATCATATCTTGCAGAGGCAGCAAGCGTTACAAAGATGATGAAAGGCATTCTTCATAATACAGCACAGATGGAAGCCAGGAAAAGCGGAAGCAGTTATGAGTTATCCGAAATTGTTCATTATATCAGAGAAAATGATCTTATTTCCGATGAAAAGCTAGACGAGTTAAGAAAAACTGCAAGAGAAAGAGCAAAAATCCGTAATGAAGAAAACCAAAAAGAAATTGATCGGATATATGGCAAATATAAAGGCGGATATGTTCCGAGTAACAATACAAAATCTGATAAAACTGCGGAAAAAGCCATAAAGAATACTGAAAAGAAAGGGTGACAAAGAATGGCGCAGAAAAGAATGTTCACCATGAAAATAGTTGACAGTGATGCATTTCTGGATATGCCAATGTCAGCCCAGTGCCTATATTTTCATCTGAATATGAGGGCTGACGATGATGGATTTATAGGAAATCCAAAAAGAATCATGCGTACAGTGGGCGCCAGGGATGATGATATGCGGATTCTGATATCGAAAAGATTTGTCCTGACATTTGATAATGGTGTGATCGTCATAAAACATTGGAGGATGCACAACTGTATTTCGCAGAACAGGTACCATGAAACTCAGTATACAGACGAAAAAAGAACATTGCTTCTCAAAGATAATAAATCATATTCAACTACTCATGGTGTGCCTATGGATGATTCCAAAATGATAGAGGAACAGGCAGTCACACCTATGGAGTTGGAAAATCAGGAGATGAGCACAGGAAAATCAAAGAGAAATGACTATCCAGATGATTTTGAAGCATTCTGGGTTGAATACCCAAAAAAAGCAGATAAAGGAATGGCATATAAGAAATACCAGGCTCGTATAAAGAGTGGATTTTCACCAGAAGAATTGAGACTTGCAGCCAGAAATTACCGAATGGAGTGCGAGAGAAAGCATACAGATTCTCAATATATTAAGCACGCCAAAACGTTCCTGGGGGATGCAACGCCATTTATGGATTACATAGAAAAAGAGAAGCCGCAGGAACCGGATTCAAATGGTAGCGCAGATTTTGACAAATACTTATAAGGAGGTGGCGAGATTATGGATGCAGCACAGTTTCTTCCTATAGAACCTTCACCGGAGGTCACCCAGATTCATGAAGGAGATTACAAAGACGCTGACGGATTATGGCATTGCGGAGTATGCGGAAAAGCAAGACAGAAAAAGATAAATAGTCCGTATTTTCATAAAACGGTTTGGTGTATTTGTGATTGCAGGGCAAAAGAATTAGAGGAGCAGAAAAGGAAAGAGGAATACGAGGAAGAAATGCATCGTGTCCAGAGATTAAAAGATGCTTCTATGATGGCAAGTAAATTTAGGGATGCGGAATTTTCTGCATACCAGAAAAGAAAGGAGAACCAGAGGGCATATGATGTGTCCAGAAAATATGTGAACCAGTTCAGGCAGATGATTACAGAAGGAAACCCCAAAACCGGAGAAAGAAACATAGGACTTGTATTTTATGGTCCATGTGGAACTGGAAAGAGTTTCACAGCAGCTTGCATTGCGAATGAACTGATGGAGCAGAATATATCTGTGGTAATGACATCGTTTGTGAAGATATTGCAGGACATTCAAGGGCAGGACGAGGCGGCATACATTGGAATGCTGAACGCGTGCAGTTTACTTATCATTGATGATCTGGGAGCAGAGAGAAACACAGACTATGCACTGGAAAAAGTTTACAACGTCATAGATAGCAGGGTAAGGGCTGATAAACCGATGATTCTGACTACAAACCTTACATTCGATGAGATGATGCGAAATCCTGATATCCGCTATCGGAGAATTTATGACAGAATATTTGAACATTGTTTTCCGATAGAGATTCCTGGAAAATCATTCAGAATCATAAAGGCAGCCCAGAGACAGAAAGAACTTGTTGATTATTTTAAATGATGGGAGAAAGAAAAAATGGAAATGAGCGCAACACAGAAAGTAGGACAGGAAATTAAAAAAGTCAGATATCGTATTGGATTGACACAGAAAGAATTAGGAAAACTCATTGGAAAGAGTGAGAGCCAGATCGGGGCATACGAGAACGCATCTGCAAGCATTACACTAGATGTTCTTTTTAAAATTGCTGAGGTTACCAAAACAAAACCGGAAGAACTTATTACTGGTCCTGCAACGAAAGAGGTAAAAACAGGCTGGGATGCAGAACTTAGAATCTACGGTTTGGAAGATCGAAAAGCGGTTATGACGATCCTGGCTGTGAATGGTTACGATGTAGGGCAGCACAAAAAGCAGGTGACACCCACAGGAAAGGCGGTTGCATATTATGTACATGCCACTGACCGGAAAGAGAATGCGGACACCTCAAAATGATGAGGAAACAAAGAAATATGAAATATAAAAGAAAAGTTCCTACCGTAGAAGCGTTCCAGCTTAACAGGGATGCAGAAATAAATGCTCCGGGATGGTTTGCAAGAGCTGTCAAAAAAGAGATGATCTATTTCGATAGATGTATTACCGATGGAGCAATCTTCATATATGGATGCACGATCAACACCGGATGTGGAAAGCTGAGAGCAAAGATCGGTGATTATATTGTGAAGGAAAGTTCAGGAGAAATCCGTCCGTATAAATCAAAGGACTTTGCAAGAATATTCGAGAGGATGTAGGAACATGGAACTAAAATTTACAGTACATGGGGAACCAAAGGGAAAAGGCAGACCAAGATTCAATACCAAAACAGGTCATGCTATTACACCAAAAGATACAGTGATTTATGAAAATCTGGTTCGTATGGAATATTTGAACCAGTGCGGAGAAACCAAGTTTCCGGATGATGCCATGCTGGATATGAGAATAAAAGCATACTATACAATTCCACCGAGCAGACCGAAAAAGAAAAAAGAGCTTATGCGAGCTGGGATTATCAGACCAACCAAAAAACCTGATATGGACAACTGCATTAAGATCATTGCGGATGCTCTGAATAAAATTGCATACCATGATGATACTCAAATTGTAGATTGCCAGGTAAGAAAATTTTATTCTGACGATCCCAGAGTGGAGGTCCGGATTTTGGATATAAAGTCACCAGTTAACAAATAATTGAATGAGGAGGAAAACAACAATGGAAATTATGAACTGGCAGGAAATCACAATGGAGAGCGAAACATTCTCGAAGATCAGAGAATCATTCAATCTGTTGCTTCAAAGATTGTTCCAGAAAATGGAACAGAATCATTCTGACGAAGGAGCAATTACCTTAAAGGTAAATCTATCAATCAGCAAAGACTTTATTCCTGATGGAAACGGAAGTTCCAGAGAAGTACATAAGCCGATATTGAAATACAAGATTGACACGCAGGTACCAGTGAAAGATGGATTCGACGGAAAGAATGATACAGGAATGGAACTGGTCTATGATGATGAATTGAAACGCTATGTTCTGAGATACGTTTCGGAAGGAGGACAGCAGAGCATTTTCGATCCTGAATATGCAAATGTAGTAAATGGAGAGGCGACCATTGTTGATGAGCAGCCGGCACTTCCGATGAATGCACCACTGCTGGAATGCTCCGAACAGGATGCCACAGAAGCAGATAATAGCAGTTCTGACAGCGAGAATACTTCCAATGAGGAAATTATAGACAATGACGATACAAACGGTGCAAGCGGCGGTACAGAATCCTCAGACAATGATTATGAGTACGATGAGGAATAGGAGAACAGGGAAAAATGAGATTAAAAAATTCATTTGGAAATTGCTCAAAATGCGGTAAGCAGATCATGTGGATAAAGACAAAAGCTGGTAAAAGTATGCCTTGTAATCCAAGTTTTGTATACTACAAAGAGCAGAAAGGAGGCAAGGACAGAATTGTCCTTACCAATGGAGAAGTGGCTGTAGGGACAGTACAGGATTATCCAGAACATGCAACCGGATTTGGATATATCTCACACTTTGCAACATGTGAAGCAGCACAAATGTTCAGAAAGAAGAAAAAGGCAGCAGTTTAGGAGGATCAGGAACAATGGGAAAGATTAATGATATGGTAAAAGATGTACATGAAACAGCGGTACAGCATGGATGGTGGGACAAACCTCCGGAGTTTGGAACATTGATCGCATTGTGTCACAGTGAATTGTCAGAAGCATTGGAGGAATACCGAAAAGGTAAGGAACCAACTGAAACATATTACAGAGAAGACGGAAAGCCAGAGGGAATCCCATCAGAGCTGGCAGATACAGTAATCAGAATCATGGATATGTGCGGATATTACGGAATCGACCTGGAAGCAATGCTGATGGAAAAAGCAGAATTTAACAAAAGCAGATCATACAGACATGGGGGAAAGAAAATCTAAATAAAAAAGTAAGCCCCTGCCAGATACCTAAGACAAGAGCCCACAAACGGATAGCCTGATTATACATCGGGTGTGGAGTATTAGTCAAATAAAGTTTCTGGAGGGGCATTTTATGACGGCGAAAGAATATTTAGAACAGGTGCGACACAAACAGGCAGAGATTGGAAATCTAAAAAGAGATAAAGAGGCAGTAAAAGATATGCTGTATTCATTAGGGGGAGGAGGCGAAGGCGAAAGAGTACAAAGCAGCAGAAACAATGATAAGTTCGGGACATTGTTTAGCCGGATTGATGAGATGGAAAGAAAAATTGATGATAAGATCATAGATTTGATGCAGTTCCGGATGAAGGTATCAGAACAAATAAATGCTCTGGATAATGTAAGTTATATCACAATATTGAATTGCAGATATATCCACTTTCAATCATGGGAGAAAATAGCCAGATCAGCATTTGATGAGGAAAGAAACGTGCGGAGTGTCCAGAAATTGAATGGGCTGGCGTTACAGGAATTCGAGAAAAAATATGCGGTCATGCTGGCAGAATTGACATTAGAGGCAATATAAAAACAGTTAGTGTTCGCTAATTGCCGCTATTTGTACATAAAATGCCGCCTGATGTACATATAAGGGCATGAAGCGTACGTGAAATGCCGCAAAATGCCTCTCGAAGTGTACTAGAAGTGCATAGAGGAATGTGCTAGAGTATAAACTGCAACAAGCGGATGTGAAACATGCCCTCACAAATACTTGTTGCCGGCTGTGTTGTGCCGATTCTTTCTCATTTAGCCCTGCCTTACGAGGCGGGGCGTTTTAAAGAAAGATGAAACAATGGAATAAATGAGAAAAGCAGGGACGATGTGTAAAAGCATGGTCCTTTTATTATGTGCAAAATGAGAAAGGAGCAAGCGGAATGGGTAGAATGCAGATTGTATATAGGAGTATTAAAGACATACTTCCTTATGAGAAAAATCCAAGAATCAATGACGAAGCAGTACCAGTAGTAAAGGAGAGTATCAAGGAATTTGGCTTTAGAATCCCTATTGTTATTGATGTTAATGATGTAATTGTCGCAGGCCATACGAGAGTAAAGGCGGCGAAAGAGCTGGGAATGAAAGAAGTTCCTTGTACTATTGCTGATGATTTGACAGAAGAACAGATTAAGGCGTTCCGACTGATAGATAATAAATCTGCTGAGATCGCCACATGGGATGAGGAATTGTTACAGCAGGAATTGTCAGAAATTCTTGATATTGATATGTCGATGTTTGGTTTCGAGGAAGGCGAGACAGATTTTGCTGATGAGATAGAGGACAATACCTACACAATGAAAACCAACATTCCACAGTATGAGATTACTGGAGAATGTCCTACAATTTCAGAAATGCTGGATAAAGAAAAAAGCAGAGAACTGATTGCAGAGATTGAAAAAGCAGAAGGGATTACGGAGGAAGAAAGACAGTTCCTGAAGGATGCTGCTGGCAGGCACAATGTTTTCAATTACAGGAATATTGCAGAGTATTACGCTCATGCAAAACCAGAAATGCAAAGATTGATGGAAAAGTCAGCACTTGTGATCATAGACGTAGATAATGCGATTGCAAATGGCTATGCGAGTTTATTTGCTGATGTATTAGATACCATGGAGGATGAGGACGATGCGTGACGATTTTGTAGTATTCATTATTACACATAAGCGCCCGGATAATCAAATTACATATAAGACATTAAAACGTGGAAATTATACAGGAAAAATAATCTTTGTTCTTGATGATGGAGACAATACCATAGATGCGTATTGCGAAAAATATGGTAAAGAAAATATTCAGATTTTTCACAAATATGAGGATTTTGATATTGGAGATAACCTGACAGACCATAAAGGAGTTCCTGTATATGCAAGAAATATCTGTTTTAAAATCGCAAGGGAAAAAGGATATAAATATTTCGTGCAGTTGGATGATGACTATCCGAAGATTGATTACCGATACGTGAAGGACGGAAAATTAAAAGCAAAGCCGGTATCCGATTTTGACAAATTGTTTGAGGCTATGTGTAGATTTATGGAACCAGAGGCAATAAACTGTGTGGCATTTGCTGTCGCCGGTGACTACATTGGTGGGGCAAATGGAAGATACAGGGATGGATTATACAGAAACGCAAGAAATTCATTCTTTTGCAGGACGGACAGACCTTTTGAATTTTTAGGTCGTATAAATGAAGATGTTACCACACCTGCTGTTAATAATATGCTTGGAAGATTATTCTTTACTTTCATGGGTGTGCAAGTTACGCTATACGACCATGAAAAGAACAAAGGAGGATCCACCGAACAATATCAGGAAGTAAATCTGTACTGGAATTACTTCTATCCGGTTCTTTATGTTCCGAGTGCGATAAGTGTTGCTTATGGGAAAACAGGATTTATAAAACGTGTGCGGTGGAACAATTTGCTGCCTCAGATTATAAATGAAAAATGGAGAAAAGGCTATGAGAAGTGATTTTGCTGTTTTTATATTGACGCATGGCCGAGCTGATAATGTGGCAACAATGGGAGCCCTGAAAAAAGGTGGATATACAGGAAAATGGTATATGATCATTGATGATGAGGACGAGACAGCAGAACAGTATCGTAAAAACTTCGGACCTGAGCATGTAATAATGTTCGATAAGCAGGAAGCGTATGATCGAGCAGACACGATGGATAATTTCAATGAGCATAGAGCAATTATCTATGCCAGAAATGAAACATTCCGGATTGCAAAAGAACTGGGACTGAAATATTTCCTTATGCTGGATGATGATTACAAAGAAATAGACTTCCGGTATGTGAATGGAAATAAGCTGTCGGCAAAACCGGCAAGGCAGATGGATAGGATTTTTGAAGATATGCTTCGTTTCCTGGATGTATCTGGTGCGGCTACAGTAGCATTTGCACAGGGTGGTGATTTCGTAGGTGGTCTGGATGGAGGAAACTTCAAAAAAGGATTGCTGAGAAAAGCTATGAACAGCCTGTTTTGTAGAACCGACAGACCGATAGATTTCAGGGGTACAATGAATGAGGATGTTACGACATATACTACGTTGGGAAGTAGGGGAAGATTATTCTTCACATTATGTAATATGTGCGTAATCCAGATTCCTACGCAGTCCCTTGATGGAGGAATGACAGAATCATACTTGGAGACAGGAACGTATGTAAAGACATTTTATTCTGTAATGGCAATGCCGAGTTGTATCAAAGTCAGTATGATGTATACGAAGCATAAGCGGATTCATCATAGGATAGACTGGGAATGCTGTGTTCCGAAGATCATAAATGAAAAATACCGGAAGGAGGTGCGGTAGTGTGGAAAATATTGCAGGGGATAAGATGTTTGCTCATGTGGAAAGAGCATTGAACGATCGCAGGCCGATAACAGCAGATATATTCCTAACAAATTATTGTAATAATAAATGTCCATATTGCACCTACAGACGGTGGGAGCTGGAAGCAGGCGCATATTCGATGAGGTATGAGGAATTTGTTAGGTATGCGAAAAGGCTGCTTGAACTTGGCGTGAGAGGCTTTATTCTGACAGGTGGAGGTGAACCTACATTATGCAGGGATTTTAAGAAGATTACAGACTGGTTGGAGGCACACAGCATTCACTATGGAATTAATACGAATTTCAATGAGGTGCAGTATATAAAGCCGGATTATTTAAAAGTTTCCCTGGATGGATGGGATGAGGACAGTTACGAAAAAAGCAGAGGCGTAAGAGCATATGAAAAGGTCAGGAATAATATTCAGGCATATGCAGACTGGAAAAGAAGGGAGAGCCCGGAAACAACGCTTGGCATTCAGAGAGTTGTGAAGTGGCCGAATGACGTATATGCGTTTTATACTGCGAATTGTGATCTGAATGTGGATTACATAGTATTCCGTCCTATAGAAAGCACAGGAGGAATTGCGTATCTGGATGAGTATTCCGGTGGACATATTAAAGAACTGATCTATACAGTGGAAGAACTGGCAAAGAAGGACAGCAGAGTAAAACTGAACTTTAAATGGAACTTGATTGGGGAGCAGGAAAGAACCTGTACTGCACAATGGGCACAGATTGCAGTAAATGAGCATGGACAGGTGATGTATTGCTGCCATAAGCCATATGAGATTATAGGTCATGTAATGGACAGGGATATCCTGGAGATTAAGGAAAAGGCCAGAACAGATATGGCAAGATGTGATATTCCATGTAGAATGACGGCACCGAATAAGTTTATGGCACAGATGGAGAAAGAGAGAAAAGATCAATATTTTATCTGATTTTCTCAAATAATGACAGAACAGAGAGGTGGTGACGGTGCCGAATGAGGAAAACTTAAAAAAGGGCGAGCCATATCGCTTCCGAACAGGGGAACAACAGGTGGAAACAGCCCGAAAAGGCGGCATCGCATCAGGTGAAGCACGCCGAAGGAAGAAAGCCATGCGAGATACAGCAAAAATGTTGCTTGATATGCAGGTTCCGAAGGCTGCGAAAGAGTTGAAACAAAAGCTGGCAGTCATGGGAATATCTGAGGAAGATTTTACATATCAGACAGCGGTAATGGTGGGCGTTATCAATCAGGCAATGAAAGGAAACACAAAAGCCGCTGCATTCCTGCGTGACACTGTTGGAGAAAACCCGGCACATGAACTCAGGGAAAGAGAGCTCGATCAGAAGATTACAGAGTTTGAATACCATAGACAGCAGGAGGAAGCACAGAGGAAAGAAAACGAGAGTGCATCTTCATTGGCTGATGCAATAGAGGAGGCGTACAGGAACAGGATGGAGGCTGAGAAAGATGCTGAGCAATGAGGCTATTTTATATTATGCCAACCATCCGGTTGAATTTGTACAAGATATATTAAAGGCAGACCCGGATCCTGAACAGAAGAAGATATTGCGGAGCCTTGTTACGAATCAAATGACAAGTGTTCGATCTGGACATGGTATAGGTAAATCTGCGGTGGAGGCATGGTCTGTTATATGGTTCATGTGTACTCACCCATATCCAAAGATACCATGCACAGCCCCAACACAGCATCAGTTGTTCGATATCCTTTGGGCTGAGATCAGCAAATGGAAGCGTAACAATAAGACACTGGATTCAGAATTGATATGGACAAAAGAAAAGTTGTACATGAAAGGCCATGCCGAAGAATGGTTTGCAGTGGCACGTACCGCAAGTACGCCAGATGCTTTGCAGGGCTTCCATGCGGAACATATGCTTTATATCATAGATGAGGCCAGCGGTGTTGAAGATAAAATATTCGAACCGGTTCTTGGTGCTCTTTCGACACCAGGAGCAAAATTGCTTATGTGTGGAAACCCGACCCAGTTGTCGGGATTTTTTTATGATAGTCACAATAAGAACCGAGAACAGTATTCGACATTCCATATTGATGGTAGAAACAGCACGAGAGTATCACAAGAATTTGTGCAGACGATCATCAATATGTATGGTGAGGATAGCGATGTATTCCGAGTGCGTGTTGCTGGCGATTTTCCCCTTGCCGAGGACGATATTTACATACCGCTTCCGTTGGTCGAGAAAAGCATTGCAACAGAATACTTTCCGAGGAGGCATCCGCAGATCATTCATATTGGTTGTGATGTTGCGAGGTTTGGTACGGACAAAACAGTTATTGGTTATCGTACCGATGAGAAGGTACAGTTCTTCAAGAAACGTGTAGGCCAGGACACAATGAAAACCGCAGACGATATTGTTTCGTTGGGAATGCTACTTGTATACCAGTATGGATTAAAGCCAGACATAGATGAACCTATACCGATAAAGATTGATGATGGAGGCGTAGGCGGTGGAGTAGTTGACAGACTGAGACAGATCAAGAGGAATAATCCAGAGCGTTTCTGGTGGATGGAAGTATATCCTGTTAAGTTCGGGCAGAAGATCAGGCACAAGTTCTTTGATGATAGTACAACATATATGATGTCTGTTCTCAAAAAGCTATTGCAGCCGTTTGATGATAACGGACTTCCAAAAGATGTTGAAATTATCCTTCCAGATGATGATGCTCTTGTGGCTCAGATATCTGGAAGAAAGTACGAAATGACGGAAAACTCAAAGATTAGAGTTGAAAGTAAAAAGGTTATGAAGGCCAGAGGAGTACAGTCACCTGATGAAGCAGACTGCATATTGCTGGTATGCCTACCGGTTAAGAGGCCGAAGAAAAAGAAAGGGGCAACATAAAACATGAGTGGAAAAGCAAAAGGGCAGGTTAAGGCAACAGTAATAAAAGCTGCTGATCCTGTAATATCAGCACCGATTAAGAAATCCGATGCACCATCTCAGGTTACGGTAGAGGAAGCGGTCAATGCTGGTGATTGGATAGAACCGCCAATGATGCTGGAAGGCCTGAAAAACATGGTAACAGAAAGCTCTATACTGCCGCAGTGCATAAGAGCTTATAAAAATAATATTGCCGGTTTCGGAATTGGAATCCGATATACAGTAGATCAGGAGGAAACGCCAGAAATGAAAGCAGAGTTCGATGCCATCACAGAGGTTGTAGAACTCCTGAATGTAGATCAGGACACAAAACAAGTATTTGAGAACATAGTGGAAGCCAGAGAGACCTATGGAATCGCATATCTCGAGGTTATCCGGAATCTTGACAAAGAGGTCCAGCAGATAGAATTTATCAAAGATACTCCGAGTGTGAGAAAGTCAAGACCGATGGAACCATACGTTGAAATACCGTACTTCCATCATGGGAAAGAGACAAAGCGCAGAAAGAAATTCAGAAAGTATAAACAGGAAATATGTGGACGAACAGTTTATTTCAAAGAGTTTGGCGATCCTAGAATCATGGATTTAAGAGATGGCAGATACGTCCCAGAAGGCGCAGGCTTGGAGCTTAGATATCAGGCCAATGAAATATTAGAGTTTGCCATCGGACCGCAGTCATACGGAGAAATACGCTGGATAGGACAGATTCTTGGTGTGGATGGAAGTCGCATGGCAGAGGGGTTGAATAATAATTATTTCTACAATGGTAGACACACGCCACTTATGATCATGATTCGTAACGGTACTTTGACAGATGATAGTTACAGTCATCTTAAAGAGTACATGAACGATATCAAAGGGGAAAACGGTCAGCATGGATTCCTGCTGTTAGAAACAGAAAGTGTGGATGGACGTTCTGATTTTGATGATGATAAAAAACCAGAAATTGAAGTGAAAGACCTGGCAAGCATCTTGCAGAAAGACGAACTATTTCAGGAATATCTTGACAATAACCGAAAACGTGTTCAGTCGGCATTCCTGTTACCAGATTTATATGTTGGATATACCACAGACTTCAATCGTGCAACAGCACAGACGGCGCAGGAGGTAACAGAACAGCAGGTGTTCCAGCCCGAGAGAACATCTCTGGCATGGGTTATCAATAATAAATTGTTGAACTGTTATCGTTTTCAATATGTGGAGGCTTACTTCCTGGCTCCGGATATCAGTAATCCTGATGATATGTATAAGCTCCTGAATGTAACAAACAATGCAGGAGGCATTACACCGAATATGGCGAAAGAAGTCATCTGTGATGCTTTAGGAAGGACTTGTGAACCGTACACAGATGAGTGGGGCGATGTACCGCTTACAATCTGGAAGGATAAAGCAGCACAGACGGATATCAGTGGACTGATGGGACAGCTTACAAAGCAGATTGAGAAAGCCCAGGGAAAGAATGAACCAGATCAGGTTGTTGCAGTAATGAAAGAAGTCAAAAAGTTGCTTGTGAAGATACAGAAGCAGGAGGAGAATCATGCAGCTTGATACGAAACCATTGATAGATGCAATAAACAGGCTGATTGCAAAAGCAGATGATGATCTGAAAGATTCTTTAGAAGCAGAGGGCTATGTAGCAGCCAGTGAACTTGTAAAGAATATCAACAAGTTAGAGGATGCCATAGACGATGTATTGGATGCAGATTCTTTGGAGTTCCTGGAAAAGATTGAGGCGGCAACAGGAGTAACCGACTTTATAACCGATATCTGGCCGGGAATAAAAGACGCTGGCGATCTGGAAAAGGCACTGAGAGAGATATTCAGGAAACAGTTTGACGATATGTTCAGGGAATTTACGTATCAGTGGGTTCTTTCCGAAGACCCAGTGCTTGCAACAGAGGTGAAGGAAATCACAAAGCCTGCAGAAGCATTCATTCAGGGATGGTCAGGAGAACTTGCCCGGATTATGAATCTGAATACCAAAGATGCTATGGAGCGATTACTGTTGAAAGCACAGGAAAAGAAATGGTCCATAGATGAATTATCCGAAGCTATTGGAAACAGTGGTATTCGGGAGCATGGCTACCGTAGTCGGCGTGTTGCGTTGACTGAATCGCTCAGGGTAGAAAGCTACGCACAGCAGGAAAGCATGATTCAGAATCCGCTTGCGTACAAGAAGAAATGGAAACATGTTATGTCTGCTCATCCAAGAGAGAATCACATGGCAATGGACGGACAGGAAGTGTTCAAAAGGGAAATGTTCACTCTGACCGGTAAGAATGGTGCAACGTATATGGTGCTTTGTCCGAGAGATACCAGCCTTCCGGTGGAGGAAACAGCAAACTGTCATTGCCTTATGGAAACTATTGCAGATGAAAATGCACTTGGAATGACAGCGGAAGAAAGAGCTGCAGCACGAAAAAAATATATGGATGAGGTTAATGCGGAATACGATGCTTGGGAAAAGAAATTCAAAGAGGACACAGGCATTGAGGAACCGAGGGACGATCCTTCCGTTACATGGAAAATTTATAATTCATATTACGAAGCATACCGAAAGGGTGAAATAGCATGAAGCGTAGGCGTTGGCATGGCACAAGGGCACCATGCTTTTTTAATGCCCTGAAATCGAAGATACAGAAATTTATGAAAGGAGCAAAAGAAGTGCCAAAAGGTAATATTGCGAAGTCTTATGCCATTAGTGATGCAAAAATCGGATTTGTTTCACTGGTGGATAAGGCAGCAAACAAGCATAAATTTTTGATCACCAAATCAGAAGGTGATACTGCTACGATTCAGATTTGTGGCCGGATTGTAAAAGCGGATGAAGATAAGCATTACGTAACCGGAATTGTGTACGAGCCTATGACTGAGGACACAGACGGAAATTACATGACGGAGGAGGAAATCACAAAGGCCGCCCACTGGTTTATGAAGAACTCTGGCAAGCCAGACATTCAGCATTGCTTTGAAAAAGCAGACAATGTGGAGATCGTAGAATCTTATGTTGCAAAGAGTGACATGGAGATTGAAGGCCAGCAGATTAAAAAGGGAACTTGGCTTATGACGATGGAAGTCGCAGACGATGATGTTTGGGGCAAGATCGAAAAGGGCGAAATTACCGGTTTTTCTATGGGAGGCACAGGAAATTACAGTACTGAGAACGTAGACCTTTCGGATCCTGATAATTCCATTGAGAAAACGCAGAAAAAAGGAATCATGAAGGCAGTCGTTGATGCTGTGTCAAAAGCACTGCATTTAGATTCAACCGATGTGATTGAAAAAGGCGCAGTAAAAGATTCATACAATAAACGTATCGTTCGGGATAATTTCTGGACAGCGTATTATTCCCTTTCAGATTACTTGCTGGAAACGTATAACCCACAAACAGGATGTTACGAGCCGATACACGATGAAACCACAATCAGGGAAGCATTAGAGGATTTCAACTCAATCGTAGTAGATTTGCTGGCTGATAAAGATGGAGTATTCAAATCTATCGAGAAAGCCGGCAAGAAAATAAGCACGCAGAACATGGAAACCTTAAAGGGAATCCACGAAAGCATGGGTGCCTTTCTTGAAAAGTTCAAAGAAGAGGAGGACGAAGAAGTGAACAAAGCAGAAATTGAAAAGACCGTAACAGAGGCGATTGCAAAAGCAATGTCCAATCTTACCGTAACACCGGCTATTTCAGCCCCGAATGCAGAAGGTAATGTGACTAAGGGTGAAACCAATCAGACAGCCGCACCGGGCAATAGCGGAGCCTCAGAAGCAATTACAGTCGAAGATATCGAAAGGATGGTAGGCGAGGCAATTCAGAAGGCAATGCAGCCGAAAGAAGAACCAGTAACCAAAGAATCTGTAGAACAGATGATTCAGGATGCTGTTGCAAAAGCAATGGAACCGGTCATGAAAAGCGTAGGCGTTCCGAGTAGTCTGAACGATGCAAACCTGCAGAAGGGTGCAGACGAAGAACATTATCTGCATGGTTTTCTTTAAGAAAATAAGGGAGGAAAAACAGAATGAATACAAATAAAGCGATTGTGAATAAGGCAGGGGCGATCACTACTTCCGTAGTAAGTAGTGGATTACTCCAGCCATATCAGGCAAAGAAATTTTTACAGCAGACTTTTGATGCCACACCGCTGATGCAGGCTATCCGTCATGAAGTCCGCACAGAAAAGTCCGGTGAGATTGACAAGATCGGAATTGGCAAAAGAAAACTGAGAGGAAAGATGGAGAATGTAGACGATGGCTACAGAGCTGGCGTTGAATTTGGTTCCATTAAGTACGAAACTACCGCTGTACGTCTTCCATGGGAAATTACAGAGGAAACCATTCGCCAGAATATTGAAGGTGAAAATCTCGAAAATGTTATCACCAATCTTATGACAAAACAGGTTGGTGTTGATAGTGAGGACCTGCTTATCAATGGCGATGAGAACGTAAGCAAAGATAATCCGGATTATGATTTCCTGAAGCTGAATACTGGTATCAAGAAGATGATTCAGGACGGAGGACATGTTGTTGATGTATCTGGTACCGGTGGTATGGATCTTGAAATGTTTTACAAGGCTGTTGCATCTATCCCGAACCGTTTCAACAATGGTAACCTTCGCTGGCTGATGAGCCCAACCAGAGCGCAGCAGTGGGAATTATTCCTTCTGGAAAAGATTACTGAAAAAGGTGGAGCTGTTCCGCAGGAACTTTATAAGAGCCCTGTTGCGATTCCATCTATGCAGGTTCCAGGTCTTTCAAACGATGCGATTATCCTCGCAGAACCAAAGAACCTTATCGAAGTAAATACTTACAGCATGAAACTCCGCAAGGATGCTACATCCAAAGATGCAATCATGCAGGATAAGAGATTCTATGTAATTCACTTTGATTTTGATGCGCTGATCGAGGAGATGGAAGCAACTGCAATCATTACAGGACTTCCGGAGTATGTATTTTCTTGATAAGGAGGGCTAGAAATGTTTCATTTGAGATTATGTAAAAGCCTTTCATATATGGGAATTGTCAGAGCAACAAAGGCTGAACCAGATGTTTATGTTCCGGAGGAAGAAAAGGCAAAAGCTCTTGTTACGTCCGGCTATTTCGAGATGGTAACCAGTGAGGCTGAGAAAGTTCAGCCTTTAACTGGTGATACTGAAAAAGCGGAATCCGCTACGGATATGTTTGAGGAAGAATCCGAAGACGAGGTGCAGGGCGATCCTGAGCTGATGGAATTACAGAAAAAGAATAAGGCTGAACTGATCGAGTATGCCGGTCAGAATGGTATTGATATCACCGGTTGCAAGACAAAGGATGATATCTACCAGAAGATTGTTGAGGCTATTGCGAGAGCAACAGCTTCAAGGGCAGCACTCAGGGAAGAATAGAAGGAGGAGAAAAGCATGTTACTGAATGGTTATGATTTAGGCAAGTGCGGAATCGAGCAGGTGTTATGTGCTGGAAAAGTTTCATTTGACACAAAAGATGTTGGCAAAGGTGTTGCCATGATTGAACTTCCAGAAAATATCATTATCACAAAAGCAGTTGCAGTGGTGAACGCAGCGTTTAATGCAGCAACAACCAATGTACTTACTGTCGGAACAAATGATTCTGCGGATGATCTGCTTGGTGCTGATGATGTGACGGAAGGAACTGCTGGCGCATATCAGAAGAACCTGTTTAAAATCATCAAGGGAGAGAAACCGAAGATCAAAGCTAAGTTTACATCTACCGGGGCAGCGGCAACAGCAGGCGAAGCCGAAATCTATCTGAATGTTGTGAGAATCCCGGAATAAGTGAAAAGGGGTACAAAGCATGGCAGTAAAAAGACCTTGGGTTCTCCCGAATGATGTGAAAAGCTATACAAGCCACAAGGAAGTTTCCGAAAGATCAGATGAAAAGCTGACCTTTGATATTGCCAGAGCGGAGATGAAGATAATTCATATCACAAATAATAAATTTGCTGAATATGATGAGATTCCGGAACCAGTGAAGATGGCAGTCATACTCGTTGCAGAAGCATATGCAAAGAATGATATTGAAGCGGCAAAGAAGAAAATCAAAAGCGAATCTTTTGACGATTATTCTTACACTGTAGAAGCCGGTACGATCAGTCTTGATAGCCTTGATCTGGAAGAATTACTGGCTGATTACATCATTACAGATGGAATCGGAAAAACAGTAATGCGGCTCAGGATTTTGTAGGGGGTGTTATATGTTTGAAGAATTTTTAAACCACAGATGTAGCATATACCACCCTGAACAGGTGGAAACAAAAACAAAATACGGTATAAAAGCCGCTCAATCTGAAATGTGCAAGGCCACTCCTGATCTGGAAGATGTGCCTTGCCATTTTTATGTAAATTCGTCCTTAGCGATAAAACAAAATGAGCCTTTTGCATCTATTGAGGGAGAGGCAAAGCTGGCACTGCCATACGGTACCGATATCAGGGAAAATGACTTTGTAAAAAGCAGAGACTATATGTTCAGGGCTGGAATCCCAAAGGCGGTGCATGGCAATCATCATATTGTTGTCACGATACGCCGGGAGGATGGCATAAAGGGGGCGATTTAATGATTGATGCAAGCCAGTTGGAAGCATTTGCAAGGAAAGTAGAGGCTGCCAGTGCAGACCTAAAACCGTATATGGGAAAGACCTTGCAGGAAGTTGGAGAAGAATTTCTTACGATAGTGCAGGAAGCCATAGAAGGTGCAGGAAATGTAGACACGGGAAAATTACTTTCCTCATTCACGAAGGGAGGTTCAGGAAATGTTTGGAACCTTGATCTTGGAGGACTGACACTGGAAATCGGATCCACTCTTGATTACGTAAAGTATGTGAATGATGGACATAGACAGCAGCCCGGACGCTTTGTTCCAGGATACTGGGAAGGAAATCATTTCAGGTACAGTCCTGGTGCAAAATCAGGAATGGTATTAAAAGCCTCGTTTGTTGCCGGTTCACATTTTTTTGACAGGTCAGTGCAAACTCTTGAACGAATGTTTCCAGAAATGGCAGGCAAAGCATTTGAGCAGTTTTTCAGACGATATTTTGGATAAATGAGGAGGACGTACAATGATAGCAATTTTATGTTTATTTTATCTTTTATACAATGGATGCAAGGCTTTCAAAAAGTGCAAAGATCAGGATGTTGCAGGGACAATTTTCTACTGCACGATGTTTATTGTATGGGTGATGGCTATTTGCAATTTTGATATTTTACCCAGCTTATACTACTGGAATGTATGAAGGTGAAATTATATGAATGTCAGCCTAGAACAGAGCCTTGCTGCTGTAGTGAGGTTTATACAGGACAATTCAGAAGAGGGGACACAGTTGTACTTCGATGAGATACCGGAGAACTTCTATGTTCCCTCAGTTTATTTCCAGATACCGTATTCCGCAGGAAGAAAAGCAACCCTGAGTTCCTATTGTACGACTATGACAATGAATATCTGGTTCATGGCACATTTGGACTGGGATGCACAGGTCGTGGCAGCAAGTATGAGAGATGAAATCATGCTGAATGATTGCCAGGTCCCGATTGTGGATGAGGATGGAAAAGTAACTGGCAAGGCATTAAGGGTAACGCCCCCAACAACCAGAAAGGTTGATGAAGGAATTGTGCAGTTATCCCTATCGTTTGACGTGTATTTCCAACCAGAAGCACAGAGAACGAAGATGCAGAAATTTTATCTTGCTTGGCAAAATGCTAAACAAGAAATACAGAACAGGAGGTTATGAAATGGCTACAAGAAAAAGCACTGAGGCCGCTGATTCTGCTGAAACTACAGTGGAAAAGCCAGCTAATGTTGCAAAAAACGAGCCAACGTATGCCGTAGGAAAACTCCGGGAGAAAAGCATTCTCCTGTTTGGAGTATCTCAGAGCACCTTTGATGGTGCGATGTATGGACATACTGAGGAGGAGTACACCAAAAAAGAGGTTGAAGCCATCATCAATGAATGGCTTTACGGAAAGGAAGGTAAAAAATAATGGCAGGTGGAACATTTAAATTATCACAGCCGAAGGTAAGACCAGGCGTATATGCCAATCTGAAAAACGGAAGGCAGCCAACAGCTTCCGGATCCGCCAGAGGAACAGCAAGCATTCCATTGATTGGTTATGACTGGGGACCAAGAGGGAAATGGATTATCATTTCAGCCGATTCTCCGGATGGTCATGTAGCAGAGCTGGGACGTAGCGTTTACGATGAGACTAACTCATCTATGATTATGTTACAGCTTTTACTTCTTAATGCCGCTACAGTATATGTATATATCCCAGATGGAGGAGCAGCAGCTAAAAAGACTATTACTGTAGGTTCTGGAAGTCTGACAGTAACCGCAAAATATAAAGGAACTCTTGGAAACACAGTGAAGATCGTATCAGTTGCAAATCCTGTAGATGGATTTGACGTTTCTGTTGTTATTAATGGCTCGGAGGTTGAATTATTCGAAGATATTAAAACTATGGATGAACTGAAAGGCGTATCCGAGTATGTTGATTTTTCCGGTACAGGCGAGATGGCAGCGTTCGCATCCGCAACACTGGAAGGTGGAACCGATACTGTAGACGGCTCTGGAAATTCAGGTATCTCCGATTTCCTGGATAAGTCAGAGAAAGTACGTTTCAACTGTATGTGCTTCCCAAGCACAGAGAGTTCCTTGCAGACAGCACTTCTCACTAAGATCAAGTATATTCGTGAGAGTATCGGCTGGAAATGCCAGGCAGTAGCTCCGAATTTTGCAGCAGATTATGAAGGAATCATTAATCTGGTGAACTCTTTTGTGTATGGAGACAGATCACTGACAACTGCAGAAGCGTGTGCATGGCTGGCAGGAGCTACTGCAGGGGCAGATTATGTAACTTCTCTTACATATGCCCAGGTGACAAATGCTACATCCGTAGTTGGAGAAATGAACAACGAAGCTTCAATCGCAGCCATTGAAGCTGGACAGACATTTTTCAGTGTGGACGATGAAGGAAATGTCATCCTTGAATATGACATTAATAGCAAAGTCCATATTGATTCTGAAACACCACAGGACATCAAAAAGAACCGTCCACTTCGTGTATATGATTCTTTTGAAAATGACTGCCTGATTACATTCCGTCCTGGAAAGTTTGATAATGACGAAGATGGATGGGCTGTAGTGGAAGGCCTTGGACGTTCCATGCTTCAGAATTACTCTGACGATGGAGCACTCACAAACGTAGTTCTCGACGAGGATTTCCTGGTTGATACCGGTAGGTCTGTTGGGGATAGCATGTATCTGAATATAGGATTACAGGCAGTAGATAGTGCTGAAAAATTCTATATTAGCATCGTAGCACGATAGGAAGGAGGATAAAATACTATGGCAAATGAACGTGTAAACAGAAGCCCCTTATCTGCAAGAGAAGGTAAGGTATATCTGGATGGAGTGCTGATTGCTGACACTTGCAAATTCCAGGTTGTATTTAAGCCGGATGTATGGTCAGGAAAACAGCTTTCCGAGCCAGGAACCAACCGTCGCTGGATTGGTTACGATATTGAGGTCACCATTGAGGAATGGAAAACAACCAGAAGATATCGCAATATGATCGATTCCTACTTAAAGGACGGAAAAACGCCTGAGTTGACTATTCAGGGAGTTCAGACAGACAAAAACTCTGATTTCTATGCAACGAATAAGAGCGAGACAGTCACATGTGTTGGATGCGTACCGACTGATGATATCAACCTTATTGACATGGATACTGATGGCGATGTAGTTAAAGAATCCATTAAATTTGGCGCAAAGAGATTAGCGTAAAAGTACAAAACAAACAAATGACTGAATAAATGGGAGGGGACAACCCTCCCTATAATTTTGAAAAAAATGGAGGAAAAAAGAATGGGTATCGACATGAAAGCGTTTATGAAACCGGAACTGAAAGATCGTGGAACAATGGAGTTTCCAGGCATTGAAAGATACAAGGATGCCAAAGGGAATGTTATTCCTTTTATCATCAAAAGACTTTCCATGAAGGAAATTAAAGAGATCAGAAACAACTACAAGACCAAAGAAGTATATCGGGACAAAAGAAATGGTGATCGCCCGATTATTGGAAACAACGGTCAGGTTGCAGTAATCAATGATTATGATGGAGATTCCGCAGGTCTTGAAATTATGGTGGAAGCATTCGTACAGCCGAAGCTGGACGATCCTGAACTGATGGAATATTACGGAGTGCACGATCGTCTGGATATGCCGAACATTATCTTCCCGGATAAGGATGATTTCAAGTATGCTGATGATTGTCTGATGGAAGCGTGTGGACTTGCTTCAAAGAAAAATGATAAAGAGACGGTTGAAGAATTAAAAAAATGATGTCCGGGGAAGGCGATGACGAAAATTCCTTTGACTGGATGTGGGCTCATGTTCTATGGCAGAAGAAAGGGCTTCGCATGGAGGAATACGCCACGATGGAAAGAAATGTTCGTCTTGCCTATATTGCCTCGGAAGAACTGGCAATAAAAGCACCTTTAAATGCCGATGAAAGATTGGCACGAGGATTTTTAAAAAAGAAATGAAAGGACGGTGATGGAAAATGAGCGATGTGTCTGTAAGAATGACGTTGCAGGATGATGTAAGCGCGAAAATGCAAAGGATAACTGCTTCTGCAAGAACAGCAGCTACGCAGTTCAGTAATGCCGGTAGAGCTATGGACAGTGCTTTTCGTTCCAGTGCCGCCACTTCATTTGCAAGTCAGGCAGGAAGTGCCTTCAATTCAGTTGAAAGTGATGCGGAGGCACTTGGAAATGCCATTGATGATGCTGTAAGCGGTCTTGAAAGTTTTTCAGCAGGAGATACCAGAGGGATGGGCTCTGCTTTTTCCGAAGCGGCAGACAATGCAGATGATTTATCTGACAGTGCATCCAGGGCTTCTGAAAGTGTAGATGATCTTGCTGATGCCACTGGTGATCTGGGAGATGGTGCCGATGGTATGGATTCGCTTGCAGGGCAGGTTGATGATGCAGGGAGTTCTATGGAGGAAGCATCATCGAAAGCTATAAATCTCAGTGGAGCTTTAAAAACATTGTTTGCAGTTGTTTCAGCAGCAGCGATTATTGGACAGGTAAAAGATTTTGCGGCAGATTCCATAGAACTTGGAAAAAATTATACATCTGTAATGTCAGAAGTAGCTGCTATTTCAGGCGCATCATCCAGTGATCTTGCGATGATGGAAGATACTGCAAGACAATATGGTGCAACCACAGTTTTCAGTGCATCAGAGGCAGCCGAAGCATTGAAATATATGAGTTTGGCAGGATGGGATGCACAGCAGTCTACGGATGCTTTGGGCGGCGTCCTGAACCTTGCCGCGGCATCTAGCATGGGATTAGGTGAAGCATCAGACATGGTTACAGATTATTTGTCTGCATTTGGCATGGAGGCAAATAAATCTACATATTTTGCTGATATGCTGGCGTACGCTCAGTCTAACAGTAATACCACAGCGGCACAGTTGGGAGAAGCATATAAAAACTCAGCTGCGAATATGCACGCCGCAGGGCAAGACGTTGAGACAACCACATCTCTGTTGGAGGCTATGGCAAATCAAGGTCGAAAGGGTTCTGAAGCTGGTACGACATTGGGAGCTATGATGCGAGACATTACAGCCAAAATGGACGATGGAGCAATTAAGATTGGCGAAACGTCTATTGCTGTCCAAGACGCTTCTGGAAACTTCCGAGATATGACAGATATCTTAACGGAGGTAGGAGAAGCTACAGAAGGAATGGGAAGTGCTCAGAGAGCCGCTGCATTAAGTTCTGTATTTACCGATGATTCCATTAAGGGCGTAAATATGGTTCTAGCCGAAGGAATGGACAAGGTTGCTGGATATGAGGAAGCTCTGAGAAGCGCCACCGGAGCATCAGAAGATATGGCAGAAACGATGAATGACAATCTTTCTGGTGATATGGCAAATATGAATAGCGCCTATGAAGAAATGCAGTTACAGACATTTGAAGCAATGGAAGGACCGTTGCGAGAAGGTGCACAGTGGATTACCAGTGATATTATTCCAACACTTACATCCTGGGTTCCTGATGCATTTGGAACCTTGGCAAGTGGAATCTCCAAAGTAGGAAATGCACTGTCTCCGATGATCAAGACTGTATTGCAGAATCCGAAAGCTGTCGCAAGTGCGTTTGCATCTATCGGTGCTGGGTTTGCAGCAATGAAAACTGTAAACACAGGTATAAAAATTGCAGGAATGGTTTCAGAAGCCGGTGGAATGGCGAGTGCATTAGGAAAATTAGGTACAAGTTTATTCGGTTCACCATGGGCAGCAGGAGCAGCGGCGGCTGTAGCAGCGATAACAGCCGTAGGCTTGGCTGTAAAGAAATATAATGATATTCAGGTAGAAGACAGCCTAAGTGCGCATTTTGGCAGCGTAGAGCTGGATGATTCTCAAATTGAGGATTTCGCATCACGTGTAATAGATGCACAATGGCTTGTGAATATCAATGCGGCAATAGGTCATTTTGAGAATGCAGAAGAATTTAATCAGCAGGCAGAAGAAGCCCTTGCTGCAAACGATGCTCTGGAATGGAAAGCACGTGTCGGCATTCAGCTTACTGAGGATGAACAGTCCTCATATATGCAGAATATAGAGACATTCAAAGAGAATATTGAACAGGCTCTTACGGAACAAACTCTTGCCGCAAAAATGACGGTAAATGAGTTCGACATAAAAATGGCTGATGGTTCCAGCCTTGGCTCTCAGATTGAGAAATGGGCTGAACAGGATCTGGGTGAGATGCAATCTTTGTCGGCAGGTCTCACAAACTTGGTTCAGACTGCATTGGAAGATGGCATCATAGATGTTGATGAACAGGCAGCGATTGACCAGTTGCAGGGTAAGATCAATAACATTATGGAAGGCTGGCAGGAAGCGGAAGCACAAGCTCAGATGGATGTCCTGACACAGAAATATGGCAGACTTTCAGGAAAAGATCTGACAGCAGATACATTTACAAAGGTAGTGGAGGAACTTGGCGAACAGAGAGAAACTGCTACTGCGGCATTGGAAACATCAGAAAAGAAGCTGTACACTACATTGAATGCTCTGAACAAAGCTGATGAAAATGGAGTGCAGAGAATTTCAGATGAAGAACTTGTTAATTATAAGCAGCAGGCAGGATATGCCGTAAGGAATGATCAGGCCAGTATGCTTGGAAATAGCCTGGAATTTGAAAAAAATACTCTTTCAGATGCTTACGGAGAAAAACTTGATTCAAATTATTCTGCAATTCAGGAACAGACAGGAAATTTCCTGAATAATGCCAATTCATATCTGGCAAACCAGGATTATATGTCCTTAGTCAATTCAATGCAGAGCGGATTTTCCAGTGCTATGACTGGTACAAGCATATTCAGTGACAAAGACCAGAAAGCATTGTCAAAAATTTATGATTCAATGAAGCCTGATGTAGAAAGCATGGCAGGTCTTATTGATGAGTACAGAGAAATGGGGCAGGCAGTTCCGCAGGATGTAATGACTGCCTTTAACGATGCTGTGCAGGTAGGAGCTGCGGCTGGAGATGCCGATGCTGCATGGCAGGTGTTTGCAAATCAGATGATTGCTGATCCTGCGAGTGAAGCGTTGGTACAGGCAATTCAGGACGGAACCGTAAGCGTTCCGGAAGAATTAAAAACCGCCATTGATAGAGCAACGACAGATATAGACCCGGATCCAGTAACTATTGAAGGCATGCAGGCCGAAGTAGATGATGTTGAGGTAAATCAGGACCATGTAGATCAGCTTATTCAGGATGCCCTTGGTGATCTTGGAACCGTAGAGGGCGAAGTGGATGGAGACATTCAGATCAAAGTTGAAAAGGGCAACTGCCTTTCACAGATCGGAGAAGCCCTTGGAGTAGACTGGCATGAAATAGCTGAGTATAACGGTATCGAAGACCCATACACAATTTATCCTGATATGGAATTAAAGATTCCAAAAGAAAAGGTTAATACAGATGCTTCCGGTGTGGGAGAAGCGGCTGAGGAAGCGGCAAAAAGTGAGACAGGGGAAACCATAGAAACTGAGCAGGGAGTAAAGACTACACTTACGGATGAAGGTGTAGACGGTTCTCAGACTGCACAGGCAGCTGAGGAGGAAGCAAAGAGCCAAACAGCAGAGACCGTAGAAAGAGAACAGCCGGTAAAAACAAACATGACAAATGCTGGTGTAGATGATTCTCAGGTAACGCAGGCTGCACAGGAGCAGGAAACACAGGCAGAGCCGAAAGAAACTGATGTTCCAACAACCATTAAATTTGAGGTTGCGAGCCTGGATGATAGCGAACTTGCATCTGCAATTTCTGAGAAATTACAGCAGGGTGAAGCCGTTCCGGTCGAGGTTCCAGCGAATGTAACTATTAAAGCTGGTGCGATTGATGATACTCAGTTATCATCTGAGATTACCGGAAAGCTAGGAGAACAGAGTGCAGTTCCTGTAAATGTCCCAGCGAATATAACGCTGACAGCAGGAAATGTTGATTCATCTCAGGCTGTAGCAACTACACAGAGTGATGTGATCAGTGCGTTTTCAGCAGCCCTTCCTGCCGATGGTACAGTAGATGTTACCCTGGCAAAAGGTAACGACAACATTGCGTCTGTATATGATTATGTAGGAGGACTTGTTCGCAGTGCGTGGGCGAATCCGTATTCTGCATCTGGCACTGTACACGTAACACTGACAGCGAATTATTCTTTGGCAAATCCAACAAAGACAATTAGCTTTGGTGGAGGAGCAACCGGATCCGCAACAGTAACAGCTGCTCTTCATGCGACTGGCGGTATTTTCGATGAGCCTCATCTTGGTATGGTTGCAGAAGCAGGACCAGAGGCAATTATTCCGTTGGATGGTTCTGGAAATGCTATGGAATTATGGCAGGAAGCAGGAAAACGTCTTGGAGCACTGGAAGATGGGCCTATTCAGATAGCGCCGTCAATGTATTCCGGAGGAAAGAATACTGACGGAAATGGACAGGAAGCAAAAGCAAGCAGTAACCGGACTATTGATATCAATATCAATGGAAATGGTAGCATTACTGCCGGCAAGGGCGTTTCCAAAGATGATATCGTGCAGGTACTTATGGAAAAGGTGCGAGATGTATTTGTAAATATTGTTACAGAGGAAGCTCTGGTAGGAGGTGACGCATCGTATGAGTTCTAATATGTTCAAGCAGAATGTGAACAATCCAACAAAATACCGAATGTTTTTCAATTATGATAATGACAAAAAGGTATATGTTGCTCCGATGCTTCCGGCAAAGATTGCCCTCACAGTTAATGGAAAACTGACTTCCGTAGATATTGATACTTTTGGAGAAATACTGCATAGAGGGAAAAGAGATGCTATAACCATTGAATTTGAATCTATTTTTCCTTCGCAGTATGGAAAAAACTACTGTGCTTGTATGCAGAAAGAGTTTAAAAAGCCTTCCGTATGGCACAAGTGGATGCTGGCTCTTACGAATGCAAAGAACCCATTTCATTTTGTACTGGTGGGAGGCCCGTTTGCAATAAATATGTATGCTGATCTTGCATCATATGTTCCATATGAACAGGGCGGAGATGTTGGAACAGTCTATTATAAAGTGAAGATAAGAGAACACCGAAAAGTCTCTGTCAGTACATACAAGAAAAAAGCAAATAAAAAGCCCAAAAAGACAAGTACAGGTAAGCGACCAAGCAATAAAAAAACTATTAAATATAAAGTCACCGCAAAAAGTGGCCTACATTTAAGAAAAGGACCAAATTCAACAATACTGGGACTAATGCCATATGGCAAAACGGTTACTTCGGATGGAAAAAAGAAGGGAAACTGGTATCATGTGAAGTATGGTAGCAAGTGGGGATATGCTTATAATACATGGCTAAAGAAAATGTAATGGAGGTGCCGAAATGAACAAAATCACGTTAAAAATCGGGAAGAATGGCACATATAAGAATATCTCAGAATTAATACAGAAAGTTTCTGTTACTGGTCGGAGAGGTGATGCTCCAAGAACGTTGAGCGCCACCCTTTTTGATTCGGAACAGTTTGTAAGAGCATCTGCAAATTCTGGTGAAGGACAGCAGGTGTTTTTTTATTGTGACAAAAGTGAAATATTTCGTGGCCTGCTTATGACAGATAGCAGAAGTAGTAAAAGAACATTGACTATAAAGGCATATGATAACTGTGTTTATCTTTGCAATAACAAAGGCAGTTTTTCTTTTAAGAAGAAATCTGCAACATATATTTTTAAATATTGCTTAAAGAAGCTGGGACTTCCTTTAGGTTCAGCGGTAAATACCGGTCACATCATAGGGGAACTGGTAAAGAAAAACACAACATATTGGGATGTGATTGAGGATGCATTGAGCCAGACATATTACGCTACTGGAATACGCTATTATGTTTCGTCCGAGAAGGGGAAAATATATCTGAGGAAACGGCAGGAACAAACGTCCATGCCGATATTATCCTTAAATAGCAATATCCAAAGCTACGATATGTCCAGATCAATTTATAAAACGAGAACCAGACTGACATTGGTTACTTCAAAAAATGCCAAGAAAGGCAGCTTTGTCAATTCTTCCCTTGAAAAGAAGATAGGCAAATTTGCAGATATCCAGACAGTAGATGAGGACGTTACGAAAACAGAACTTAACCAGAAAATATCTACGTTCAAAAAAGATACCAGTATTGTAGATCAGGAGTTAAGCGTTACCGCTACCGGTGACACGAGGTGCGTATCTGGAAAATGCGCCTATGTTCAAATTTCACCTATTGGAGCTAAAAGGATTATGTTCATTGAGGAAGATACACATACTTTTGAAAATGGACATCATAAAATGAACCTGAAACTCAGCTATGAAAAAACTAAATAAATGAGGACAGAGGGGTGAAATATGGCACAAAACATTACAGAAATCATAAGAGCGATTGCAGAGCAGAGTATGCCCCATATCGTTATTGGATATATACAAACAGTGGAACCGCTGGAAGTTATACTCATTGATGATATAAACATCAGTCTGTCAGATCAGTCTGTTATTGTTCCTTCCGGAAAACAGCCGTTGCAAGCAGGCGATCAGTGGTACCTGCTGGCAGTGAATAGAAACAAAATATACTATTTCCTAGACAAAATATGAAGGGAGGACATGAAACATGGATGAAGACGAAAATGTTGATCTTGTTTCCAATGAGGAAGATGATCTGGAAGAAAGCATAATATATCGAACATACCGAATGGATTTTCAGAATAAGCGGATCATCGGTATGATTGATGGATTAGAAGCCGCCGGCCAGGGAATGTTTAAGGCATTGCAGACGAGAAGATATGCCTATGAAATATACGATGATCAATATGGCAGTGACATTATGAATAAATTAGGCAACATTGATTTATCTCCTGATTATCTGGAAGCTGATATGCCAGTAATGATATCAGATGCCTTTTTGAACATGGAGGAAATCTTAGAAATTGACGATTTACAGTTTGAAATATTAGATGTGGATTCCATCTATGTTTCATTTGCAGCATCGACCATATTTGGCGATACCATAATAGAGGGGGACATAAGCAATGGCTGATACGATGGAGAAAAAAATACAGGATTTTAAAACAGCGATGGCAGCAATGCTTGCAAATGCCCCGTTGGAAGTTGATACAGAACTCGTGCAGAAGCTGAAAAACATTGAAGATTTACCTCTGAATGAGATCACGCAGGATGTTCTGATTGAACAGTTCTATGACATGGGAGAATATCTGAATGTAGACACGAGACAGGGAAGCATTTACTGGGATGCATCTATGGGAAGCATTATCCGAACCAGCACATTCCTTGAACAGTTGAAAATGGTAAAAGAGATCATATCTATTTTCACATGTACAGGTGATGTACTAGATGAAAAAATGATGGAGCGAGGATTGACGAGAAATCCAGCGAATCCTACGCCAGCTACATATTACGTCTCATTTGTTGGCATGGTTCCAGAAATGGATTCTAAAATGTCAGTGGACGATTATTTTTTTACCTTATCCAGTGATTCAGAGGGAAGATACATTCTTATATCCGAAGATATGGGAACCGACATGAATAATCTGGTATCTGGAACTAAGGTTATTCCTGAACTGGATGTAGACGGACTTATCAGCGCAACCCTCGGAGAGCTGGCTATTCCTGCAATTGATGCAGAAAGTGATGATTCGGCAAGGGAACGTTTAATAAACCGAATCTCAGGGCCAGACGAGAATGGAAATAAATCTCAGGTGCGTACATGGTGCGAATCTGTGGAAGGTGTAGGAGCAGCACGAATCATTCCCTTATGGAAAGGACCATATACAGTAAAGGGCGTTATCATTTCAGCGGTTGGAGGAGTACCATCACAGACAGTTATAGATAATGTCCAGAATTATATCGATCCTGGATGTACAGGAATGGGTGAAGGAGTTGCAAATATAGGACAGTTCTTTACTGCCGTAGCTGTTGAAGCAGTGAAGATTGACATTACAGTTTCTGTGTTGAAAAAAAGTGATGCGACATATTCAGGAATACAGGAAGCGTTCAAAAACCTTTTACAGAAATATTTTGTCGAAATGTCACTGGAAGAATATACAAACGGTATGGCAATCCGATACGCACATGTTGGCTCCATACTTGAAAATATGGACGAGGTTATTGATTATGACGAACTGAAACTGAATGGGAACTCAGCAAATATTACCTTTTCTATTTTGCAGATTCCTATACTGGGGGAGGTGACTGTCGATGGAAATATTTTATAATTCATCTTCACCTGGATATGAAGAAATTGTCAGCTACGGTCCAAAGTGGTGGACAGAGTACAGAGAAATGAATGCCGTCTATATGTTTGAAGGGTGGCTTCTGGATATTCTGGCAAAGAAGATGGAGCAGGAGGTTAAGAACCTGTTTCCTTCACAGGCCGATCTTCCAACTTTACTTGCGTATGAAAGGATGCTTGGAATTGAACACGATGCAGAGCTTACCATTGAAGAACGGCGAAGAATAGTTGAAATATATTATTCTGGAACCGGTCATTTGAGTGGCAGCGTTATTTTGCAGCTCATCAAGGCATATACCGGACACGAAGGAAAAGTGTACTGGGATGGAGACACTCTGTGTGTTGAATTTAACAACAACGATAGTGGCTTTATTTCTTTAGGAATACTGCAGAAAATCATCAGTAGGAGAATACCGGCACACATTCCTTTCCAGACGAAATGCACATGTAAAGTAAGCCTTGGGTTAAGCATAGAAACAGAAGCGTGGGAGAAGCGTTTTATACAGGCAGGCTTGCTTCCAGACGTAAATATGGGATTAGGCATAGCCTGTGACGGAATTACTGTAAAAGCAGCGGTACAGGCTGTAAAAACAGTATACCCAGTAGCCGGTGATTCTGGAAATGCCGGTATATATCCAATAATCAGTACCGAATTGCAGACAGCAGGAGGAGATGTACTTCCGAAGGTAAAAACCGAAAGCTGGAAAGTGGTATATCCTATCTGCGGTGATGCATTAGGAATATAAAAAGAAGGAGGTTCCAGAATGGCATTACTTACAAGTGCAGCTATTCAGGGGTATCGTGATTATACGAAACGCCGGATTGCATATGCAAAGTACAAAGTAGGCTCAACCTATTACAAGGTGCCGATTGAATCGGTAACAACTACTTCCGACGGAATGCTGGAGATAGCTTTCAAGATTGAGTTATCTTCCGGATCCGGTGAAGTGTCAGAAGTGCAGCTGTATGATACAGATAACCAGTTATGGCTCTCTAAGGCAGAACGATTGAAAATGGATTCTGTTGCAGAGGGCTTTTCTTATATCGTGCAGTTGGAAATCTCAGAAGTTCTGAAAACATCATAACGGAAAGAAGGTGAGAAAATGAGAAGTCTTGTAAACTGGAAAGACATGGTATGCGAATTTCCAAATAGATTCGCACAGACTGTTGAGGGGGACAAGGTTACCTTGCAGAGATCACCTGGAACAGTAAGAACACAGGGAACTCCGCAGAATGCAACAAATTTCAATATTATGGATTTGGCAGCACTGGAAGCTATGCTGATGTCTTCCGAAGCAATGAGAATGTTGCTGAGACAGAATGAGGAGCTGAAAGGAATTACTGGAGAGGTAATCGAAGCTACTCTGACGAACAGCCAGGTATATCCACATAACAATTCCATCAAAACCTTACAGATTGTTACTCCAAGAAATACCAAGGATTATACGATCACTGTTGAGGTTGTAAGCGTTACCGGTGGTGCGGCTGGTGAATTTGAAATCAGCGACAAATTACTGAATGGATTCAAAATCAAATATACCGGTTCTGCTTCAAGCGTTGCAGTTCGGTGTTATGTGAGAGGAGGCATCTAAAATGGCGAATGTGATCATTCCGAATCAGGAAAGAAGAGCGGATGCAGAATTTATCATGAAATCTTACGGTGTGGATAGAAATAATTCTGCAATGAGAGAAGCTGCGGAAGTGGCAGCGGCAAGAACTAACGAGGCAGTCAGATCAGCAGAGAACAGGAGGAAGTATTACTGATGAAAGTTATCAAATTACCTGAAAACGGTACAAATTTTGTAGATTATGAAATCAGTGGAAAATCCATTGATTTTGGTGATGGAGAAATGTCTTTCCGGGTTGACAAAAAAGAAAGAGACTACGAAGTGACTATTGATATCTGCCAGGATTATACCGGTGGTCTTGTGATGGGAGCCAGCGCCGGTGACAAATATGTAGCTCAGCTTACTATCCCGGCAAGGGAATATACAGAAACAGAGAAAGAAAATCCGAATTATAATCCGGATGCAGAAGTGGGAACCGAACAGCCAACCATTATGGAACGCAAACCGGTTCCTTTTTCTATGGACAAATGCACACTGACATTATGGGAAATGGAGGAGTAAACAATGCCGAATTTTGACGATTTAAAGTTATCTATTGAAGCACTGTCCGGTGGGAAAAACACCGTATTATTTGATGATCTGGGAATGCCTTCTGTAATGGTTCCATTCCCGAAACTGAAAATGTCTGACCTGATTGCAGGAGGAAGTGAAAACATTCACCCGGCATTCAGTGTGGACGGAGTAGAAAAGAGCGCTATCTATGTTTCAAAATATCAGAACATTGTCCTGAATGAACGTGGATATTCCCTCCCGATGCGTGACCCAAGAGCAAGCCTTAATTTCGATCAGGCAGTTACATATTGTCGAAATAAAGGGAAAGGATGGAGCCTTACACCTTATTCCCTGTGGTCTGCTATTGCTTTATGGTGCCGCAAGAACGGAACTATGCCGAGAGGCAATAACAATTACGGAGCCGATCACGCATATGGACATGAAAAAGGCGTTCCGACTTATTACGAGAGTGGGAAAATTGCCAGATGCGCAACCGGATCCGGACCGAATACATGGAACCATAACTGGATGCCTGATGGAATTGCAGACCTGAACGGTAATGTTTGGGAATGGTGTGCAGGTATGCGACTGATGAATGGAGAAATCCAGATCATTCCATATGCAAACTGCATGGCCGCTGATGCAAGCATGGGTGCAAGCTCCACTCTTTGGAAAGCCATTGCAGCAGATGGCACACTGGTTGAGCCTGGAACTGCCGGCACTCTGAAATGGGATGTTGTTTCTGGAAAGATTCAGCTTACCAAAGGAGATATTACACCGAAAGATCAGGGTAACTGGTTACCATACAATAACATGACATTAGGAGATGGACTTTCAGCAGCTCCTGAGCTGGCAAAAGCTCTCCTCCTGTACCCGGATGAGCCGAATGGAGATTACGGTGGAGATTATCATGGACTGAATACTTCGGGAGAGCGTTTGCCGCTCTGTGGTGGCTACTGGTACGGCACCTCGAATGCTGGTGTGTTCAGCGTGTACCTGGGCGATCCGCGTTCCTACTCGAACGCGGACATCGGCTTCCGCTCCGCTTACTGTGAACTGTAAAACTGAGAACTGTGTACTGTTCTGCCCTACGGTAGTAGGGCAGTAGAAAAATGGAGGCTGCGAAAGTATGGAGGAAAGCCAGAACACCGGAACTGTCACAAAAGATGATTCCTTCCAGATTCTTCAGAAGGTCGAAGACATGATAGACTATGCATATCCGCTTATAAAGAGATGGAGCGTAGCCGATAAATATGCCATTGGAAATGATCTGATGGATTGCATGAAGAAATTACTTCGATTATCAGTAGATATCAGGGAGAAATATTACAAGAAAACTACTCTTGGAGATTTTGACAGGGAGAATAAAACCCTGCAAGAATTTATCAAAGTAGCATATGATCTGAATATTCTGAAAGGACTGTCCAGCTACAAAGAATGGACTAGACGTTCAGAAGAAATAGGCAGAATGATAGGCGGTTTTATTAATACGGTGAATGGAGCAAACTCTGATGCTGACAATACGGCTACTCAGCAGCAGAAATCTTCCAGATATGGAAACAGCCGATATAAAAGACATTGAGTATTTTCGTAGGGAATGGGTTATAGCGTTTGCCGATCTGTGGTGGCAACTGGAACAACACCTCGAATGCTGGTGTGTTCAACGTGAACCTGAACAATCCACGTTCCAACTCGAACACGAACATCGGCTTCCGCTCCGCTCTACCCTCATATGCCAGAATCGGAAACTCCAAGGACTACCGACAGTGCGAGGGGATAAAGGAACCTGTTTCCACTCCGGCTGAAAAGCAGGAGAAAAATGGTGCTATGTTGATAGCGTTCTGCAGATGTGGCATCGGTTGTGGAGGCTGCCAGTACCTATGAGAAAACCGCCAAACACAACGAAATAATGAAAAAACAGAGGGAAAATCAATGAAAATCAAGCATGTTTTTGACTTGATATTCTCTGACGATAATCTGTATGAGGCAATCCAAGATGCGTCAAAAGGCAGAAGATACAACAAAGATGTTCTTCGCGTACAGCACGATATTTGGAATGTCATTGAACAGATACAACAGGATGTACGCTCTGGTAAATACACGATTGATAAGTATTATATCTTTTATGTTTATGAACCTAAAAAGAGAATGATCATGTCAATCACGTTTTATCACCGCATTGTGCAATGGGCGATATATCGTGTCATAAATCCCCTGTTGGTAAAAGGATATATCAAAGATACTTACGGCTGTATTCCAGGAAGAGGTTCGCTTGCTGCCATGCAAAGACTGCGATATTGGATAAAATCCGTAGAACATAAGTCTGGCACATGGTATTACCTTAAATTGGATATCAGCAAATATTTTTACCGGATATCTCACGAAGTATTGAAGGAGATTCTGGCAAGGAAAATCAAAGATCAACAGCTTTTGCAAGTCCTGTATAACATTATAGATTGCCAGCATACGCCATTTGGATTACCGCCTGGTAAAGGTCCTGGAGAGGTGCCTTTGGAGGAAAGGCTTTACGATGTAGGTATGCCGGTAGGAAATCTGCTATCGCAGGTATTTGCAAATATTTACTTGGATGCACTGGATCAGTTCTGTAAAAGGACACTGTGCATCCATTTTTATGTCAGATACATGGATGATATTATCATTCTGTCGGACAGCAAAGAGCAGCTTCACATGTGGAAAGATGAAATCCAGAAGTTTGTGGAAACAACGTTACGGTTATCTCTGAACCAAAAGACTTGCATACGCCCGATATCGCAGGGCATAGAGTTCGTAGGCTATCGGATATGGCCGCATTATGTAACTATCAGGAAAAGCACCACATTGGAGATGAAACGCCATCTCAGAAGAAAAGTAGAGGAATACAACGCCGGACTGATCGAGATGGAAGTGGTAACTGCCACATTAAAATCTTATCTTGGTATGCTGGATCACTGCGATTGCAAAGAGTTCCGAAAAGAACTGATAGATTCAGTGGTTCTTGATAGAAACAAGGTTGTAGGAGAAATAGCCTATGAAGTTGAAAATTATAGCGAAGCTATGGTCTGCGGTTTATGACCTCCTGTTCTATATTGACGGAAAATCAAACAAAAGTCTTGACCAGATACACAATGATCTGGATGTCATAGAGGCCATGTGCCGCCCGTATGCAGATGCAGACGATGTGGAATGGCAAGAAGAAACGTCAGGAGGGGAAGGAGGTGAGAACGATGGATGAGTATATCACTCGTGCCGAACATACAGAGTTCTGTGCCAGATTAGATGCTGAAAACAATCGGCAGAATCGTAGGATTGAAATTCTGGAAGGCACGACAAAGCAAATTTCAGAGCTGACAACCTCCGTACAGAAACTGGCAATGTCTGTTGAAAGCATGGTAAAAGAGCAGAGCCGCCAAGGTGAAAGACTGGAAACGCTGGAAAACCGTGACGGTGAAATGTGGAGGAAGGTATCAGGATATGTTCTGACAGCGATACTTGGAATTGCAATTGGAGTCCTGGCAAAGCAGATCGGCTTTTAAGGTTTTCCACATTTTTATCCACAAACTCACATAAATGAGTTTGAAATAGAACAAGGCTCGTTTATTTGCTGTTTTAACGGATTTTTATTCTTATGTGAGGAAATGTTTATCAAAGTATTTTGAAGCTGCGCCTGAGCCTGTCAGAATGATTATACGGCGTGTTAAGAGGTAGAGAGGAAGTAAAGAAGTTGAGCAGAAGAAATTTTCGCCGCAAAAGGCAGAAAAAAAGAAAAGTGCAAGAGCTGATTAAAAAGCTCGGTACATTGAACATTGTGCTTATATGTGTATTCGTTTACATGATGTATATAAACTGGAAAATGCTTGCAGTATTCTCCCAGTGTGGTTCCGCTCCGGAATCCGCGTGGTGTGCTTTAATTGCAGCACTGCTGGGTGAATGTGGCATCTGTGGATGGATTAAGACCAGCAAGGAAAAGCACAGGAGAAAACAAGATTATAATGAGCCGGCTGATCCTGGTGGAGGATATCAGGGGGATGCAGGCGATAATGAAGAAATGGAGGACGAAGAACAATGATGAATTTTGAAACATTTTTACTGTTACTGATGATCGTGTCTGTGCTGACCGGGCTAGTGACGGAAGGAATCAAGAAGCTACTGGACGAGGCAAAGAAACCGTATCGGTCAAATCTACTTGCTGGTGTTGTTGCGGTGATTCTGTCCATTGCAGTAGATACCGGATATATGATTCTGACTGAAACACTTATGAATGAAAAAATGGCAGTGATTTTAATTGCGTTAGTGTTGTTGTCATGGCTGTGTGCAATGGTCGGATATGATAAAGTGATTCAGGCAATTTCTCAGTTCAAAGTGCATACTTCCGAATAGTTATCCCGGAGGTAAGGCGCTTTTTTATTTTACAAGATGGGAGGGCTTGTCAAAATGACAATTAAAAGTATTGCGATTACTGTTGCAGGCGTTGCAGCGTTTGGGGGCGTTTGCTTTCTGGTTGCACTGGCAAGAGAAACCGGAAGATGGTTTGAAGATGTCTGCGGTTTTATGGATGAATTGGACGAGACCGGAGGTGATTGGAGATGAAACAGCAAAACATTACTGTATTGAGAAAAATTCTATATGCTGTGGAAAGTGGCGGTCAGGTATATGGCCGCCAAAATTATTCTGCATTTGCAGGAGTAGGAGCAAATACTCCAAATGAAAAAGCAATCACGATTGGAGCCGGTCAGTGGTATGCAGGCGAAGCGAGACTGCTATTGCAGAATATCCAGAAGAAATATCCGAAGGATTTTTCCAAACTTGACACTGCCGGTATTGCTGCTGATCTGAAAAAGAGCTGGGACAGATATGGAGTATCTTCCGCATCAGCCAAAGGGAAATGCATCATTGCAATTATTTCCTCAGCGGTTGGTATTAAATGTCAGGATGAATTGATGGAGACGCAGATCAAAGAATATGCTGTCAGCCTTGGCAAGATGTACGGAGCCATGCCAGATGCAGCTATGATGGAGTGCATTAACATCTATCATCAAGGCGGTGCATCCGCATTAAAACGGATTCTGGCAAAAACAGCAAAACCATACACGGCAAAAGGAATTTATGCAGCATTGAATACGGATCCTGCCGACCCGAAGCCGAATCAGGTCGGGGATTACACTACACGCCAGAAAAAAGTGTATGAGTTTATTACAAAATATGCTGATGGAGGCACAGAACAGAAGGGAGGAACTACAGTGGCAGTAAGAATGTCAAATTGTGGGCATGACGAAAACGGGAGATATGCAGGAGGAAAAGCAGGGGACCAGACCGGAACAGAATGGTATCTGCGCTCCTGGTATGCATATCCAACTGGTGGATGGAATTATATTCTTCGATGGAAGGATGAAAGTCTTGGAAATCTGTTTGCTGATCTGGCCATCGAAGCAGCACTGAATGATATGATCGGTTACGACCAGGGAACAGCAGGAAATTCCACTGATCGTTATACGTTCCAACAGCAGATGAAAGCGGTAGGGTATCGTCCTTCCAAAATCACAAAGCCTTGTGAATGCGATTGTAGTGAAGGAACAATTGTGCTTATCCAGGCGGTGGGCCATCTGAAAGGTATCAAAGAGTTGCAGGAATGCAATGCTACATATACCGGCAACATGATGGATTATTTCAATTCTGCAAAGGGAAAGAAATATTTCACAGTTCTGCAGGGGCAGTACCTGAAAGATTCAAGCCTCGCAAAGAGAGGAGATATCAACCTAAACACAGGACACCATGTAAACGTAACTGTTGATAATGGTTCCAATGCAGGAAAAGGAAGCACGACAAATACCACCACAACAACGACAGGAGGCAGCGGATATATGTTTAGCGTAGGAAACGTTCAGAACGGAAGCAAAGGAAATGATGTTAAGTTATTACAGAGATTACTGAAAAGTAATGGATTCAAAGGGAAGGACGGAAAGAACCTGACCATTGATGGAGAATGCGGAACCAACACAGTATATGCAATCAAGACATATCAGACCAAGAAAGGCCTGAGTGTAGATGGATGCGCAGGACCAGCAACTTGGAAAAGCATTCTGCTCAGATGAAAAATCTGATTGTAGAAATATGTGTAATGTGATAACATAATTTTGCTGCGCACCTCCGGCAGGAAGGAGGTGAAGCCTAATGCAAGATTTATTCATCAGTTTGCTTGTCTCTATCGTAGCAGGTGTAATTAGCTACTACATTTGCAAATGGCTGGATGGAGATGAATAAGCAGCGCAGACAGCCTAAAGGCATAAGCCACCTTACATAAACGGAATAGAAAACCCCTGAAAGTCTGGACCACTTTCAGGGGTTTTCATTTTGCCTAATGCAATTTCATCAGCTTGCTTAGCTGTTATTATCATATGCTGTTGCGAGTAAAATGTCAACTTCAAAATATTGAGTTTACTACCCTTCCCCGATGCCTGAATGGTGTCGGGATTTTTTTATTTGTCCCGGGATAATCCCGGTGCAAACAGAGCATATGTAATAACTATATTTATATACTCAAATACTAAGCTTAAATCTCGTCAAGCCGCTTGTAAGCCAATTTGTCCCTGACATTGTTGGAGGAAAAGTTGGTGCAAATGAGCATATATCTTTATCTTTTCTCTTAATCTTATTCTAAACCTAAGTCTCAGTCAGCCAAAGGCTGAAAAGCGGCTGACAAATTAAAGCCAACAAATGTTGGAAAATCGGCTCATTTTCGTGAGATATTTATAAAACCCAGACTTAAATTTTGTGAAAATCCAATAAAAAGAAAAATTATTGTCGTGGTGTATACGCGTATGAGTTTGTATTAAAATCCCATGTAATATCACCATATCCGTCTGTAATTGCTCCATCTGTATCTAATTTTCCGTATGAAGGATAGTAGATATCTGATCCAGAAAAACAGATACCAGTTCCATCTTCACAGATGATGGAGAACCAGTTATAACCACTGTTATCAACCACTGTTTGTGCAAATTCAGTGAATTGTTCTAAAGTAACCGTTTTTAAAATGTCCTTAGCAATGCTGATATATGCATAGGTTCCAAGCGTTTTAGAATTATCTCCACTTTTTACCGGAGCAGTAACAACTTGCGCATTCAGTAGGGGGTTGGAAGAATCAGAAGCCGATTCTGAAAGTCCATCCAAGTTATTATATTTTTTTATTTCTGACACGAGATCAACGTCATGAAATTCGATAAATTGATCATTTAAAAATTCAAGGCAAGGACTGTCTGCCTCAAAAAAAGTAATACCAAGCATTTCTGATAATGTTATTACATCCTTAGAATCATCAATCCAGATGGATAATTTTCCCCAACCAGTAGATTCCTTTTCAAGATAAGGCTTTTCATATGTTTGAGCGATTTTTTTTGATAAATCATCAAATGTCGTATCATCAATGTCAAGATCGTAGCTTCCAGCAATGAGCTTATTATCTGAAAAAAGATAGGAGGAAGAAACATCTGAATAGCCTGCAACTTCTTGATGTAGAAGCGTTAATGCAGAAATATCATTAGATTCATCACATTGATAATCAACAGCCTCTTTCATGTCTGAGGTTATTTGATCTGAATAAATATCATCGTAGGAAGTACCCCAAGAGTAATCCGAAAAAGAAGAAATCTGAGCAGCTTTTTCAGATGTAGACGTTTGATCTTGTGCAGTGACATTGGAGCAGCCTAAAGAAATAAGTCCGATTATGACACAGGAAGATAAACAAAGAATCTTACGAAAAGAAGTGACTACTAAATTGTCAGATTTTTTCGGGGGGGGGTAAAAAATGTTCTCTTTTTCATAGAAAAATCTCCTTTTTTATTTTAATGATACCACTGTTAATAAAAGGCAACAACCACAATAAAATGAGTTATGAGCTTCACTAAGAAAAAACTCAAATTTTGTAAAATAGGGTATTGACACCTACCTACTACGTGTTATATTAAACTCAACAAAACGAGTTAAAAAAAGGAAAAACTCAATATAACGAAAAAGGAGAAAAAGAATGGCAAGCAGAAACTATAAATACTATCAGCCTAATGACAAAGATTTAAAAGATCAGTACGGTGATTGTGTAGTAAGAGCATTGACAAAAGTTATGAGCAAAACTTGGATGCAGGTATTTGATGATCTTATTTCATATGCAAAAAAACTTCAATGCATGCCAAATGGAAAGCAATGCTATGAAAGCTACTTAAAAGAAAATGATTTTACATATCATGGAATCAGCAATAAAAAGGGTTCAAAGCGTCCAACTGTTGATAGATTTGCAAAAGATCATAAAAGTGGAATATTTTTTTTGAATGTTGCTAACCACTGTATAGCGGTCGTGGATGGATATTACTACGATACTTGGGAATCTGGATCTTGCTGTCTGTATGGATATTGGGAAAAAGAATAAGCCGAAACGGTCAGAAATGACCGTCCACCAGGAATGACCGCCTGGTGCTGATGATGGTAGGTCAATGCGGTTGGTATTGGACAACAAGTTTTACTGATTTTTAAGGTGAAAATCAGGGGCGGTAAGCAAGACAGAGCAGAGAACGCCTGAAAATGCTCAATGGCAGATAACAAGTTTGCTGATTTTAAAGTGAAATTAGATACGGGAGTGGAAGCACCGGAGAAGCACTGCACAGGTTGTAAAGTATGAGGCAGCCATATAAATTCACATACCCAATCGCCTATTTTTATGGCACGAAAGAAAGCACTTCGTAGATTGAAACCTACGCCCTGGGCGGTACAGGGAAATGCCAGAACTGAGAAAGAATGAAAAAGGGGCATAGAATGATGGACGGTTATGTAACGATTGCAGATTTTGGAGAATGGTCAATCGTGGAAGAATACGGAAGCGAGAGGACCATTCAGGAATCAGAAAGAATATTAAGATACTGCAATGAAAGAGAAAGAAGAAACCGCAAAATAGAGGCGAAGAGAAAAGAGGAAATTGAATCGAATATCACCGCTGCACTTCTTGGAGCAATTTCTGTAGGGGTTCCAGGAATTATGTTTATTTTGTGGCTTCTGGAAATTATATGATTCAAGGAGGGGCATGGACAATGAATAAAGAGTACAGAAAAAGATTATTCGCTCTTATGGATGAGATTGATGATCTTGCAAAAATGGGAATCCATTTAGAGAAAGAGGAAGTCACGGGCGAGGTGGAAATGCTGCAGGAGCCAGAAAAAGCACAGCCTAAAATCGAAGTGAAGAAAAGCAAAATAGATGATATTCCAGAGGAGCCTACCGGTCCGAACCATGATACAACCAGACGGTATAGTGCAAATTTCAAGAAATTTATTGTAAATATGCATAAAATTCATGGAATGACCTTCGATGAAATTACACAGCGGTATGGCGTAGCAAAAGCTACTGTTACAAAATGGTGTACTGATGCAAGGTACGTTGACGGGATCAATCTGGAGGCGATGAAGTCCAAAACAGAGGCATTGGAGAAAGAGAACGAAAAGCTGAGAGAAGAAAATGCGAGATTACAGAAAATGATTGCTCTTGCATTCGGACATGGATTGGAGGCTAAAGGATGAAAATAAAAGATTTTACAGTGGGACAAGTTGTATATGCGTTTTCGCATGAGGATATAGCGTTACTAAAAGGATTGAAGCCCAAAAAGTATACCGTTGCGAAAATTGGGCGGAAATACCTGTATGCAGCTAGAGGGGAAGAAGTAAACATCAAAACTGTACCAGACTATTTGCTGATAGGATTTAAAGAACCAGATTATACGGATGATTTTTTAGAAGAAAATATTGATTATGGATATAAGGCAATATTATTTCCAGATATGGAAACAGCAAAAGATTATTACCATAAAAGAAAACTTGTAAGATTTCTTGCATCAGGTGTGAAATGGGAAAGCTACACATTGGATGAATTAAAAGAAATACAAAAAATCCTGGGGGTACAAGTATGACAGCATTACAGCAGATATTCCAAGGCTATTACGAAAACCGGATTGAGAGCGATGAACCGGATCCGGAAAGAATGGCAGTTACATATAAAAAAGTTATCGGCGTTCTAAATGAGCTGCAAATCGGGAATGGTGGTATAGATGATATTATGTTATGGGTAAGTCAGTACGGAGCAGCAGCGGAGGAAACAGGATTCTACGCAGGGTTCAAGATGGCATGGGAATTATTGAAGAATATGCAGGAGGGCACAGAATAAAGCTAAAAGGGGATGGCTCAATAAAATGAGCTGTCCTTAAATTTTTTTCTCATTTTTTGTAAAAGAGGGTATTGACACTACTAACCTACGTGTTATATTAAACTCATAAGAACGAGCTATGAATAGTAAAATCACATTAAAATGAGTTACAGGAGAAAAAGCAGATGAAACAGGGAAAATTAGAAGGCATGATCAAAAGCGTAAAAATGAGAATCGAATGGGAGCAGGAAAACATCGAAAGATGCATGAAAGAGATTAAGGAGAAGGCACAGAACGACGATCCAAGAAACATTGCAATGTTCATGCCCGGAAAAGTAAAAGAGCTGCAGGAGGCTATTGACAGGAAGGATAAGTATTCTGAACAGCTTGATATGTTAAAGTGCCTGATGAGAAATGAGGAGGAATAGAAGTGGAGCGATACGAACTGGCAAATGGAAAAGTGTACGAGATTAGCAGATGGAGTGATACCTGTACAGTAGCATATCAGGGTAAGGTAGTTTATACCGGTTCTTATGCAGGATGCAGAAAATACATTAACAGCCAGAAATGAGAAAGAGAGGGCAAAGGGCATGGCACAGATCATTCGGTTTCCAGTAAAAGCGCAGGCAGCCAGCAGTGGTTATGATAATCTTTCCAGACTGATTGCTGTTGCGGCTACAAAAGAGGTTCTCAATTTTTATGTTGAGAGTATAGAACAGTTGGAGAAATCAGGAAAGCTTCTGGACGGCGAGGCACAAAAACTGACAGAGCAAGGACGAGAAAAACGGCTGGAGATGGCAAAACCGGATCCGATAGAAAAAGAAGTTGCTGAGGCTCCTGGAGTGTATTGCTATACGCCAGAAATGGGAGGCCAGAAACCAGAATGCCAGATGGAGGCATCCAGAGGATATTACGGGAAACACTGGTTCATTGACACACCACTGGAACTTAAAGGCAGAGGCATTGAGCTTATAAAAAAATATCAGGAAAAGGACTTCTGTTCAAAAGATCATAGAGTTGGTTGGAATGAATATCGGGTAACAGACAGAGCTTTTGAAAAGCTGAAAGAGAAATACAGCATCTCGCAGGAATGCCTGCTTGATTGATAAAGCAATCTGTCTCAGAAATCTGGGGCAGAAAAAAATAAGAGGAGGAATCAAAGAAATGAAATATCGTTATTACAGCACACAGCGTCCGGTTATGCCGGGAGGATATCCGAAGCCCCAAAATAACGAAGTCTTGGAGATTAAGAATTTTGACAATAAAAAATTTGTTGAGGAAGTAGGCTGCCAGGCATGGGGCTACATTGAATACGAAAAGCCGCTCGGACATTTTGATGTTGTCGGTTGTGAACTGGTTGCGGTAAAGATTAAAACACTGCATCTGAAATATATCGGCAGGGACGACTGGGGACGGTACGTATACGAGGACGAAAATGGAAAGCTTTGGAAGAACACAGACTGTTGCAGCCCGAGAGAGTGCTGTGAGGAAAGAGGAGATACGCTCAACTCAGCCGCAGGAAATAAATTTGATGGAGAACCCGACTGCTTCATGGCGGCTCACATTAAAGTTGAGTATTTACCGGAAGAGGGAGACGAGCAAGATGGATAAAGCAAACACCGGCGAACAGCCGGTAAGGCTGTACCGGAATAAAGAAACCGGAGAAATGTTTACATACCGGGAAATGCTGGAAGAATGGCGAGAGAGGTATGAAGGTATCAATCCGGTGACAGGGTTGTATCGGTATCATTGGCATACCAGATATGACTATATACCTAAATGATCTGAAGGAGGCGAGACATTATGTGTGGAATACCTGGCGAAGATGAATACTGGGAACGCCGCCGGGAGGAATGGGAAAACCCAAGGGCATTCAGAAAATGCAGTGCATGGGATGAGGACGAACCAATCTACGAAAATGGCAATTTGTTCCTAGATGGTGAAACAGAGGAGATTGAAAAGGAACGGGGCTATCCGATGGAAGAACTGTACGAAGGCGATCTGCTTGATATAGTGGAGGAACAGAAAGGAATTGTGGCTGATTCGGCAGAATGGAACGGCAACTGGGAGTGTATTGAATACCGATACCGAGTGGCATAGGAGGAAAAAATGCAAAACATTGTAGAGTTTATCAAAGAGGAAATGTCAAACAGAGGAATGACATACGATTTATTGGCAGAAAGGGTGGGGACAACCCGGCAGAACCTTTGGACGAAGCTGAATAAAAATACCAGACCAAATTTCGAGACAGTAAGAAAGATTCTTGCGGCATTGGACTATGATCTGGTAGTTGAGAAAAAGAAAGGTGCAGCGGATCCGGGAGAAAAAGAAATTGCAGATTTTTTTGCAAGTACAGATGAAGAACAGGTCAGCTATGAATGTGTTCAGGCATTGTTTTCAACAATGGGATATTCACTGGAATTAAAAACTCACAAAAATGAGGAGAATGTAAAACAGGGTATTGACAACTGCTAACTACGTGTTAAATTATAATTACAAACTCAATTAAATGAGTTTGAGAAAGGCAGGTGAGAAAATGAAGGAGTTTGAAATGCCAACTAAAAATACAGGGGACATGGTTGTGAGAGCAATGCGATGGGCTTTAGCACATGGACATACAGCAGAAGAAGCATACGACTTAGCAACTTATATGACAGGAAATGAACTTCCAGAAAAAGAAGCAGAGAAGAAAGAGAAAAAAGAATAAGGCTCCGGAGCCTACCTGAGAAATAGAACCGGAGCCAAAATCCAAATGAACCGGGGCGGTTTTCACCTGCCGCCGCCTCGGTTTGATATTAACACAGGGGCAGGAAGAAAACAAGGGGGCATGACATTGAATGATGAAATTGTGATCTGCAAAGAATGCAAGAAACCTGAATACTGGGGCAAAATGAGATGGCTCAGTGGTCGGTGCGTATGTCGAGACTGCTACAAAGCAAATTATGAGCAGGAAACTAAAGAGCCTTATACATGGGATGATCTGGACGGGAAACGCCCAACAATGAATGAGTACAGAGAACAGGAGAAAAGAAAATGCGAAAATATGAATTGAGCATCAGCGCAGATTATGTTCCAGGATGGGGCGTAACAGAAGCAGTAAGAGAGTTCTTCCAGAACTCCATTGATGAGGAAACCAGAGACAGCAGCAACAAAATGTTATTTGAATATGACGAGGCAGAGGAAAAACTGATAATCGGAAATAAACATAGCGAGCTGGATATTAAGACACTGCTGTTTGGAACGACCACTAAAAATGATGATGATGCCATGATCGGCAATCATGGAGAAGGGTACAAAATTGCAACGGTTGTTCTTCTGAGATTAGGTAAAACAGTTGTATTCAACAATTACTGCAGGCGTGAAGTGTGGAGGCCAAGGCTGGTAAAATCCAGAAAATATGATGGTGCTTTAGTACCTACGTTTTTTGTAGAAACTGCGGCAGTATGGGAGAAAGTGCCAGATCACAGCCTTATGATTGAAATTTCCGGAATTACGCCAGAAGAATATGAGAAAGTCAAGAAGTCCAATCTCCATTTACAGGGAGATTATCAGAAAATTGAAACAATGTATGGAGATATTCTGGAAAGCCCAGAACATAAAGGAAAGATATTTGTTGGAGGATTATATATCTGCGAAGAACCAAGACTTGACATTGGAGTAGACTTCAAACCATGTTACGTGAGATTAGAAAGAGACAGAAACATGGTAAATTCATTCGATGTTTGCTGGTATGCTTCCAAAATGGTTGAAAATGCTCAGAATGCAGAACTGTTGAAAAAATCTATTGATTCATACAGTGGTCAGTACATTATGTGTGAGTGTGTACCAGAAGACCTCAAAAATGAGATCGCAGAAGATTTTATCAATGAATATGGTGCGAAGGCCGCACCGGTTACAGATCAGAAAGATATGGAAGCCTTGAAAAAGAGAGGCTACAAGCCGGTTATTGTTTCCGAGGCGAAGAAAAAGGTTATCCTTGCTTCTACATATTTTGAAGATGTGGAGGAAGAAAACAGAAAGATCAGAGAATCCCAGAAACCGTTATGTGAAAGATTCTGTGATTTTGCAGAAAGAATTGAATCCAAGTTGAATGAGGACGAAATCATTGAGTTGTACGGATTCTTGGATGAATTATCAGACGAAGAGGAGGAAAAGGAAGAATGAAAGAAAGAATCTATTACGAGATCAATGAGCAGTCCGCAAGGTCTGCTCATGAGATGATGTCGTTCCGGGATTATAAGGAAGGCAGCCTGACAGCAGAATACAAAGGATATGTTGACGAAGCGTATGATCTGGCAGACAAGGTTGCTGAGAGCAGACCGGAGGAAGCTGACAGGGTATATGGTATTGCAGATAGATATTCCAAAAAGATGGCAGCCAATTTGAATGATCGAAGCCGCATCGGTTGTATGTGTCCATCAGTTATGATCTGCGGACCGGCAAACTTTCCAGTAAAGAAGAAAGAAAAACAGAATGCTGCATCTGATAGAAACTATCAAGAATTTCAGGAAATCCAGAAGATGCTTAACCGGATCCGGAGCATTGGAAACGGGAAGGGCATTATTAAATCTGGTGATGTGGATGCAGTAGAACGTTTGGAAAAGAAGCTGAACGGATTAAAGGAATTGCAGGAGAAGATGAAAGCTGCAAATGCCTACTACAGAAAGAATAAAACATTAGATGGCTGCCCTGTATTGACACAGGAACAGATTGATAGCCTGAAAGAGAAAATGCAGAAGGACTGGCATTATGAGGACAAGCCTTTTGCCACATACCAGCTTTCAAACAATAATGCAGAGATTCACCGGATAGAAGGCAGACTCAAGAAGCTCAGAGCGGCTAAAACGGAAGGAAATACAGAAAGTGAAAATGAGTATTTCCGCATCGTAGAAAATACGGAAATCATGCGTTTGCAGCTTTTCTTTGATGGTAAACCGGAAGCGGAAGTACGAGATATTCTTAAAAAGAATGGCTTTAGATGGAGTCGGAAAAATAATTGCTGGCAGAGACAGCTTACAGATAATGCCAGATATTCACTGCAAAGAGTAAAAAAAGAGTTGGAGGAGTTGAAATGACAAATGCTGATAAAATCCGGAATTTATCTGACGAGGAACTTGTTGATCTGCTGGTGTGGGGCGAGGTCTACGCAGAAGGATTGAAAGTACCAAGTTGCGATGAAGGGTGCGAGGACTGTGAAAGCGGCTGTGCTGCTGAGTGTCCGATAGAAAAGAGAGAAAAGAACGTCAGAAAATGGCTACAGGCAGAGGAGGAGTAATAATGGCGAAAAGATGCATGGGAGGGTACACAACCACTAGAGAGGTGTACAAGACAGTAAAGAAATACGATCATCAGCAGTTTGATGCGTTTTGCACACGTGTTTATACAAACGGTTTCAATGATGGTAAAAAATCAATAACAGAAAAACCGGTCAGAACAATTACGGATGAACAGCTTATGGAAGCGATCGGAGAGGTCAAAGGCGTAGGACCGGCGCTGAGAGGAAAAATCAAAGAGGCAATCGAAGCGAAGTTTGGGAGCATAGGAAATGAAAAAAAGGCAGAGGAGCAGAAAGGAACAGCTTGCTGAGGTTATCAGGGAATCTCATGAACAATGGAAAAGGCTCCGGGAAAATGGAGGCAACGATCCATTTTGGACTGATGGAGTAAACCTGAACCTGGTAAGGAACCACATCATATATGGGCGTAGGCTGTGTGAGGAAGAATTGCAGGAAGGGGATTATCCAGAAGAATATTATTTACCACTTCCAGAAAAGGTGCCACCAAATTATATGGTAAAAAGTGATGAGATCAGGCGAAAGGCATCTGAGCTTATGCGAAATATAAAGGAAAATTCGGATTACATAGGATTATTCGGAAAAAGCAAAAAGAGCCAGAAAGAAGCAGCAATAATCAAATACATCTCTGGATATAGCCAGAGTATTTCAGAAGATGATCTTGTTGCAATGCGGAGATTTATACATTGGGATTTTTCTGGAATGATGCAATCCGCAAAAGAAGAGCTGAGAGATACTGCACCGAATGTAAAAATAGAAAAGCCTTTACCAGAAGGACAATTATCAATATTTGACTTATTCAATATTTAGAGAACAGGAGAAAAAATGAGAATAACTGCAATTGCAAGAGAGGATTTAAGTAATATATGTAACGGATTAATCCCGAATGAAATTCATTTAGAACTTAAAGGAATGATAGTACCGGATAGCTACGGTGAACATATCGGGCAATACGATATAGAGAATCAAGAATATGAATCTTACTTTAAGAAAGATCATGAAGCAGGAAATACAGGATGTTTTGATGCGTATAGAAGTGGTTGCAATTGCATCGCAGAAAGAAGACATACAGTATATACGAACAATGGAATTAAAGATGTAATTGATTATTATGTGATGTATGACATTAAGGAAAGCAGCAAGAATGAACCGACTGAAATAGAAAATTATATTGATCGCGGCTGGTATATCAACGGAAATCACAAATGCAGATATGAACTTGTGTTTGCTGCCGATGGCTTTATTTCCAGGGTAGTAATTGAGCACAAGACAAACAATGTTCCTATGTATGATTGCATAAAAGACCTGGAAGACGATATAGCAGAGATACTTGAGGACGATTCAGATAAAGACAATTTCTTTTATGGAATTATAAAGAATCATGAAATTATGATGTTTGATGAGTTTGGCCGTGGGAATAATGTTGAAATTATTAGTGCAGGCGATTTAACTGCAATGCTGGCATCGGTGAGAATGCTTAGTTGTGAATTTATAGAAAACGGTAAGTAAAAAACAGATGTTTTGAATGATGAAATAAAGCTGACAAAAAGGAGGAAACGAAAATGGCAAAAGCAGTTTTTAAAGCAAGGGAATTTACAGTAAAAGCGAAAGGCTCTAAGGAATTTGTTTCAGAAGAAATGGTGAGAGCAAAGCTGTTTGCTGCAAGAAAAAAGAAAGAAGCGGAATCTATGTCTGTATTTGCTGCGGTTATTAAACCGGAAAAAAGTGGTACAGAAGAACAGATAACACCAACAGATCAGGTGGAGAATGGAGTGGAGCATGAAGTCGTAGCAATTTACGATAACGCAGGAATCCCATCATTTATGCACCGGTTCCGTAAAGTGACAAATAAAGAGCTATTTGGTGGAAACGATAAAGTCCATCCGGCATTTATTGTTGGAGGAAAAGAGTACGATTCGATTTATATTTCAGTCTATCCGAACTGCGAGATCAACGGTAAACCGTACAGCCTTCCATACCAGAAACCTTGGACAAACATTACGAATGATGAAGCAGCAGAGGTTTGCTTCTCTAAAGGTGAAGGCTGGCACATGATGACAAGGGCTGAATGGGGACTGCTTGCAAATCTCAGCCTGAGAGATGGAACCTTGCCACATGGAAATACGAATTACGGAAAGTACCATGCAGATTCGGAGGAAAAAGGCGAACCGATTGAAGGGAGCGGAAAAACAAAGACAGGATCAGGGCCGGCAACATGGACACATAATCATAAAGTAACCGGAGTGCATGACCTTTGCGGTAACGTATGGGAAATGGTAAGAGGATTGCGAATCAGAAATGGTGTACTGGAGGCGGCAAAGAATAATGATGCTGCTATGGATATTGACCTGACGCTGGAAGGGGACTGCTGGGAAGCAATCAGAGATGATGAGGGAAAAATCATCAGAATTTCAGTTGATGATGATAACATCTGCATTACAACGGATCCGGAGATTGAACAAGATTATACTGGAACACGATGGAATAATGTGCAGATTAACTGCAATAGCGAGCAGCTCAAAGAATTGGCATTATTCGCAGGGGAACCAGATGCGTATTGCTATATGGATTGTACAGACGGAGAGCGTTTGCCGCGCTGTGGTGGCCGCTGGTACAGCACCTCGGGTGCTGGTGTGTTCTGCGTGAGCCTGAACAGTCCACGTTCCTACTCGGGCACGAGCGTCGGCTTCCGCTCCGCTTATTATGGGAAACTGGATAACTGATAAACTGTATTGCCCTGTGGAAACAGGGCAGAAAGGATAAAGAAAATGACCGAAGAAAAGTATGTTACATACAGACACTTGAAGAAAGGCCAGGAAATATCTGGAGCCAAGCAGGGAAATTCTTGGCATAGTTTTAAAGGATATGTGAAAGAGGTGAATGCGGCTTATGTAATTCTCGAATTATGGAATCCAGGAGGGCCAGAAGAACGGTTTCCATCGGAAGAAACACTGTTCGGAATAGAAATGACAGAGGAAGAGATCAAAGAAAAATACAACCAAATGGCAGGAACAGTTGTGAAAGCAATCCAGAATCGCCTTGAAAATTACGAAATTGGTTATCATGAGATATTTAATTCTTGGTTATCATCTGATCCTTGGGAAATGGCACAGGCATGTGTGAAGAAAAATCTGACAATTATTGGAAGCTGCTATGACATTCCCCCGAAACACGCAATGTTTTCAGGTGAATTGCTGGATGTGGGAATTTGTGCAGAAGATGAGGATGGAGACAGATTCTGGTGTCATTTCAAGAGCGATAGTGTAGAAGTTATGAAAAGAAGATATGAACGCTATCAAGAACAGAAAAAAAGAAAGCGAATGAAACGATCAACGGAAAGGAGAAGACCTTTCGGAGAACAAGGGCCGATTAGATATGGAGCTGAATACGAAGATGATTGGACACTGTAAATTAGATTGCACAGAAGGTCTGGACTATTGCTGCATATGCTGTCCGAAGAAAGAAGAATGCAAAACACAATGTGGCGATCTGGATAAGTATGAGTACACCGAAAATTGCCCGGATTATTCAGGTACAAAAGTTATTGAATGAAAGGCAGAATATAATAATTCTGCGGAATATGAAGCAAAACAAAGGTTTTGAGGAGGAATCAATTCTATGAATAAAGTTATTTTAATGGGCCGTCTTACACGTGACCCAGAAGTGCGATATTCCCAGGGAGATAATGCAACAGCTATTGCCAGATTTACGCTTGCTGTAGATAGAAGAATCAAGCGAGACAACGAAGCATCCGTAGATTATATTAATTGCGTATCGTTTGGAAGATCAGCAGAGTTCGCAGAAAAGTATTTCCATAAAGGTACAAAGATTGTAATTGCTGGAAGGATTCAAACAGGAAGCTATACGAATAAAGATGGACAGAAGGTATATACAACAGATATAGTGATCGAGGAACAGGATTTTGCAGAGAGCAAAGCTGCCAGTCAGCAGAATAATTCAGGAAATGCTCAGAATGCTTCAAACAACCAGCAGGCACAGCAGCCCAAACCACAGACAAGTCCTGATGGCTTTATGAGCGCTGATGATGAAGGATTACCATTTCATTAAGGAAAAATCAAATTACTTCCTATATAAATACCCAACAAATGTTGGATTCTGGTTACAATTCATAAATATCCGGGATGCCATGCTGATTCTCTGATGTGTCCGCTTTGATGAATATAAAACAGGACTACCCTTTTTCTTTTTGATTTGCTATAATAGGCATATTGAAGAGAAAAAGGGTTTTTTATTTATTTTTGTTTTCAAAAGATAATATACCAAAAGGAGAAGGATATATGGATACACCAATCATTGCCCAGTATTATAGAGAGACAGAACCGGAAAAACGTAAGGAACTGCTGGAGCAGGCAATTGCATCCGGAGAAGATCAGGAAGCAAATAAGATCCGTAAAGAAATCTGGGAAGCACGTTACAAAGGAACGACAAACGAAGGGGGCATTGCCGACGGTTATCTGAAATTCTGGATGGCATTGGAATTTAATCGAAATGCAGGTCACAAAGTATTTGGCTCTGGAAGAGCACAGAAGGAAATACGCAAAGAACTGGATGATGTAAAATTCCGGGAAATCCGTGCAAAAAGTGCTCTTCATGAAGAACTTCTTCACAGAGAGTGCCAGCATCTTGTCAGATTTTATATGGATCTTTGTGAAAAAGACAAAAACTACAACAGTGTACTTTGCGGACTTATCACGATAAAAAAAGACAGTGCAAAAGCAAAACTGCAGAGAGACATTTATGAAACTGCCATATTGCTTCCACAGGAGATTGGCCTTGAAGAGGATTTGGACCTTCTGACGAAAGCTGCCCGTGAAATGTATGAACTGCAGTTCCCGGGAGAAAGACTTCCGGAATAAATATGGCATATCAGGAAATACTATATGTACTATGCAAAAACGGAGGCAACAATGAATTTAGATGATTTAAAAGCATATAAACTTGTCAGAAAAGAAAACCTGAGTGATATCCGCTCAACAGGCTACCTGCTTCGCCACATCAAAACAGGAGCAAGAATAATGGTAATCGAAAACGATGATGACAATAAAGTATTCAACATCGCTTTTCGTACTCCGCCAAAGAACAGCACCGGTGTTGCACACATTCTGGAACACAGTGTACTTTGCGGATCCAGAGATTTTCCTTTAAAAGATCCATTTGTAGAACTGGTAAAAGGTTCTTTGAATACATTTTTAAATGCAATGACTTATCCGGATAAAACCTGTTATCCGGTAGCAAGTTGCAATGATCAGGATTTTCAGAATCTGATGCATGTGTATCTGGATGCTGTATTTTATCCAAATATTTACAAAAAAGAAGAAATCTTCCGTCAGGAAGGATGGAGCTACCATCTGGAGAAGCCAGAAGGTCCATTGACTTATAATGGTGTTGTTTACAATGAGATGAAAGGGGCATTTTCTTCTCCTGATGATGTGCTGGAAAGAGATATCATGAACTCCCTGTTTCCGGATATCACCTATGGTTGTGAGTCCGGTGGTGATCCGGATAATATTCCGGAGCTGTCCTATGAAGAGTTCCTGGAATTCCACAGAACTTATTACCATCCGTCCAACAGTTATATTTACCTGTATGGAAATATGGATATGGCAGCAAAACTTGATTTTATTGATCGGAATTATCTTTCTGCGTTTGACAGTCTGTATGTGGATTCGGAGATCCGTGAACAGCAGCCTTTTGATAAAATGCATGATCTGGTCATGGAGTATCCGGTTGCAGAGAGTGAGAGTGAAGAAAATAATTCGTATCTGGCATACAGTGTTGTGACAGGAACTGCCATGGATACTTTAAAATGTACTGCTTTTGATATATTGGATTATGCTCTCTTAAGTACTCCGGGAGCACCTCTTAAGAAAGCACTTCTGGATGCCGGAATCGGATCGGATGTGTATGGTTCCTATGAGGATGGTATCCGACAGACGTATTTTGATGTTGTTGCCAAAGGTGCTGATCCTGGCAGAAAAGAAGAATTTGTTTCCATTATCCGCAAAGTTCTGACAGACACGGTCGAAAACGGAATCGATCCAAAAGCACTGGAAGCAGGAATCAATTATATGGAATTCCGCTATAGAGAAGCTGACTTTTCCTCTTACCCGAAGGGACTGATCTACGGTCTGGATATTCTGGACAACTGGCTTTATGATGATGAACATCCATTCGCGCAGGTTCAGTTGATTCCTGTCTTCGACAAATTAAAAGAATTAAAGAATCAGGGTTATTTTGAAGATCTGATTCAGAGATATCTTCTGGATAATCCTCACGGTTCTGTTCTGACATTGAATCCATCCAGAGGCCTGACTGCCAGAAAAGCCAAAGCACTGGAAGACAAACTGGACGCATATCTTTCTTCTCTATCTGAAGAGGAAAAAACAGAACTTGTTAAAAAGACTGCGAATCTGGAACAGTATCAGGAAACACCGGAGGATCCGGAAGCGGCTAAATGTATACCGATGTTGAAGAGAGAAGATATTCGTAAAGAAATCACACCTTTTACGAATGAAGCTCTGGATATAGATGGAAGCCTTTTCCTGTATCATGAAGTTCCAACAAATGGAATCGGTTATCTGGATCTGATGTTTGATCTGAAAGACCTTGCAGATGAAAAAATACCATATCTTGGTCTTTTAAAATCTGTACTTGGATATGTAGATACAGCTCATTATACTTATGGGGAGCTGACAAATGAGATCAATGCACAGACAGGCGGTATTATGTGCGGGGTAGAAGTATTTGATCATGCAGATTCTGTAGATGCATTCCGTGCTTTCTTTTCTGTAAGAGGAAAAGCCATGTATCCAAAAACAGATGTTCTGTTTAAAATGATCCGTGAGATCATTAATACCTCCAGTCTGAAAGACACCAAACGTCTTCATGAGATCATTGCACAGGTGAAGTCAAGAGCACAGTCCAGTCTGGTAAGTGCGGGCCATTCAACAGCAGTACTGCGTGCAGCTTCCTATACATCACCAATGGCTGCATTTCAGGACAAAATGGCAGGTATTGCGTATTACCAGTTTATTGAAAAACTGGACAAAGAATTTGAAGAACGTAAAGATGATCTTGTAAAAGAACTTTCTCATCTAATGCAGGAAATTCTCCGACCGGAATATCTGTGTGTCAGCTATACAGGTGAAAGGGATTCCCTTATGGATGTGCAGAAGCAGGTAAAAGCTCTGAAACAGACACTGCATAAGGAAGAGGTCAGCGTACAGCATCAGAATATGACATGTGTAAAGGAAAACGAAGGCTTCACAACTTCCGGGCAGGTACAGTATGTGGCTCAGACAGGTAATTTCCGCAAAAAAGGTTATGAATATACAGGTGCACTGAATATTCTGAAAGTTGCACTGAGCTACGATTACCTTTGGACGAATATCCGTGTCAAGGGCGGTGCATATGGCTGTATGAGCGGGTTCAAACGCAGTGGTGAGAGTTTCTTTGTTTCTTACCGTGATCCACATCTGAGACGTACTCTGGATGTATTCAAGGGCATTCCGGAATATGTACGTTCTTTTAAGGCAGATGAAAGGGAAATGACAAAATACATTATTGGTACAATCAGTGGCAAAGATGTACCACGTACCCCAAAGATGCAGGGAGCAATCTCCAGAAGTGCGTGGTTCTGTGGAATTACTGAAGAAATGGCACAGAAAGAACGAGATGAGATTCTAAAAGCAAGTGAGACAGATATTCAGGAACTTGCGCCACTGATCGAGGCAATTCTTGACAATGATGCGGTCTGCGTTGTCGGAAGTGAACCGGCAATTGAAAAAGAAAAAGAACTGTTTGATACAGTTCTTCCTCTGATCAGCTGTTGAGAAAGAAAACAGTATATAAAAATATACAGGAGTTATCGTAAATGAAAGAAAATTTTAAATCAGGTTTTACTGCGATCATTGGCCGTCCAAATGTTGGTAAATCTACATTGATGAATCATCTGATCGGTCAGAAGATTGCAATCACATCAAAAAAACCGCAGACTACCCGTAACCGTATCCAGACGGTCTATACCTGCGAAGATGGTCAGATTGTTTTCCTGGATACACCGGGCATCCATAAAGCCAAGAATAAACTTGGCGAATATATGGTACAGGTAGCAGAACGTACACTGAAGGATGTTGATGTGATTCTGTGGCTTGTGGAACCAACAACCTTCATTGGTGCAGGTGAACGCCATATTGCAGAACAGTTGAAGGGCCTGCATCTGCCGGTCATTCTTGTGATTAATAAAGTCGATACGGTTGATAAAGATGAAATTCTGAAGGCCATCGATACTTATCGTAAGCTGTATGATTTTGATGAGATCATTCCGTGTTCTGCACTTCGTAATCAGAATACAGAAGATATTATTCCATGTATTCTGAAATATCTGCCATATGGTCCGATGTTTTATGATGAAGACACTGTGACAGATCAGCCACAGAGACAGATTGCCGCAGAGATCATCCGTGAAAAAGCGCTTCACGCACTTGATGCGGAAATTCCACATGGAATTGCCGTTGCAATTGATACCATGAAGGAACGACCGGGCAAACGTCAGCTTGTAGATATTGAAGCTACGATTATCTGTGAGCGTGACTCTCATAAGGGAATCATTATCGGTAAGCAGGGTGCCATGCTCAAAAAGATTGGAAGCAATGCACGCTATGAACTCGAACAGATGTTGGATGCAAAAGTTAACCTGAAGCTCTGGGTAAAAGTACGTAAGGACTGGCGTGACAGTGACTTTATGATCAAAAACTTTGGTTACGATAAAAAAGAGATTTGATAAAAGGAAAGCTGATGAATGAGTGATCTGATCACAGTGCAGGGAGTTGTGATCTCTGCTATGCCTGTGGGTGAATATGACAAAAGAATTGTACTTCTTACAAGAGAACGGGGAAAGATTTCGGCATTTGCAAAAGGTGCCCGACGTTTGAACAGTCCGTTTATGGCTGCGGCTGATCCGTTTGTATTTGGAAATTTTACATTGTATGAAGGTCGGACAAGTTACAATTTGAATCAGGTTTCGGTTACTCATCATTTTGTTGAACTTGCGACTATGCAGCCAGGAGTTTATTACGGCTATTATTTCCTCGAACTGGCAGATTATTTCGGGCGAGAGGGGACGGACGAAAAAGAGATGATGAATCTTCTCTATGTAACTGTGAAGGCACTTCTGAATTCCCGGATGGATAATCGACTGATCCGTTGTATCTATGAGCTTCGTACAATGACAGAACAGGGCTTGTGTCCACAGTTATTTCAGTGTGCCGGATGTGGCTGCGAAATTACTGGTGAAGAGAGTTGTTTCTTCTCTCAGGAACTGCATGGGATCCTTTGTGAATCCTGTGCAAGGGGCAAAAGAGAGGCCCGACGGATTTCTCCTTCTGCATTATATGCCATGAGATACATAGCAACAGCTTCCCTGGGAAAATTATATACTTTCTGTGTTGATCCGGATGTACTTCTGGAACTGGAGCAGATCATTCATCTCTATACAGCAAGAAATACCGATAGAAAATTCAAAAGTCTCCAGATTCTGGAGGTTATGAAATAGCTTTTGGGGATAAGAATAATTTTATCAATTTAGTCTGCAAAAATAAAAAAGTTGAAATATCTCTGAAATGCGGTATAATGATGAGAAAACGTAACGAATTAAAACGAAGAGGAGAATTATCATGGAAAAGACAATGGAAAAAATTGTTGCCCTGGCCAAAGCCAGAGGATTTGTTTATCCAGGTTCCGAAATCTACGGCGGTCTGGCAAACACATGGGATTATGGTAATCTTGGTGTTGAACTGAAAAATAACGTAAAACGTGCGTGGTGGCAGAAATTTGTTCAGGAATCTCCGTACAATGTAGGTGTTGACTGTGCAATCTTGATGAATCCACAGACATGGGTTGCTTCCGGCCACCTTGGTGGATTTTCTGATCCGCTGATGGACTGTAAAGAATGTCATGAGCGTTTCCGTGCGGACAAACTGATCGAAGATTTTTGCGCCGAGCATGATATTGCAATCGAAGGAAGCGTAGATGCATGGTCTCAGGAACAGATGATGAATTTCATCAAAGAACATGAAGTTCCGTGCCCGTCCTGCGGCAAACATAATTTTACAGATATCCGTCAGTTTAACCTGATGTTCAAAACTTTCCAGGGTGTAACGGAAGACGCAAAAAATACAGTTTATTTAAGACCAGAAACAGCACAGGGTATCTTTGTAAACTTCAAAAATGTCCAGAGAACTTCCCGTAAAAAGATTCCATTTGGTATTGGACAGATTGGTAAATCTTTCCGTAATGAGATCACACCGGGTAATTTCACTTTCCGTACACGTGAATTTGAGCAGATGGAACTTGAATTCTTCTGTGAACCGGATACAGACCTTGAATGGTTCGCGTACTGGAAGAAATTCTGTCTTGACTGGCTGAGCTCTCTTGGTCTCAAGGATGATGAAGTACGTTATCGTGATCATGACAAAGAAGAACTGAGCTTCTACAGTAAAGCAACCACAGATGTAGAATTCCTTTTCCCATTTGGATGGGGCGAACTGTGGGGAATCGCAGACAGAACAGATTATGACCTGACTCAGCACCAGAATGTATCCGGACAGGATCTGACATACTTTGATGATGAGAAAAAGCAGAAATATATCCCATATGTAATTGAACCATCACTGGGTGCTGACCGTATGGTACTTGCATTCCTTTGCAGTGCATATGATGAAGAAGTTCTGGACGCAGAAAAGAATGATGTTCGTACAGTTCTTCATTTCCATCCGGTTCTGGCTCCGGTTAAGATTGGTGTGCTTCCTCTGTCAAAGAAGCTGAACGAGGGCGCTGAAAAGATTTTCCAGAAGCTCAGCAAGAAATATAACTGTGAATTTGATGACCGTGGAAATATCGGTAAACGTTACAGAAGACAGGATGAGATCGGTACACCGTTCTGCATCACATACGACTTTGAATCCGAAAACGACGGAGCTGTTACTGTCCGTGACCGTGACACCATGGAACAGGTTCGTGTGAAGATTGAAGAACTTGAGGCATATTTCGCTGATAAGTTTACATTCTAAGTAAATAAAGAATATACGTTGCCGTGAGAAATGACATTGTTTGAGCGTAAGCGAATTATGTCATTTCTCATGGCGTTTTTAGTATATTGATAGCTGTTCTAGTATATTAGAAGTCTCTCACATGAGGAGAATACCAACACATATATAGCCTGTTTCGTGAAGTAAGCATAAGAGAGAAAATCTCCAACACATATATAGCCTGTTTCATGAAGTGAAGATGAGTGAAGTGAATATAAATGGGCAGAATTACAAGTTATATTCCGAGATATTTTGTCAAATATAAACATAATTTCTATAAATATAGATATTTATGAAACTTAAACAATACATAATGCACAAAATAACTTGACTAATCAAATAACTTTTGGTAATATTATACATTATATGTAATGCATAAATGCACAAAAGGAGATGACAGCATGGCAAAAAAACGTAATATCATTGTAGGACAGTCCGGAGGACCTACATCAGTAATCAATTCCAGTCTGGCAGGAGTATACAAGAACGCTATCGAACGTGGTTTCGACAAAGTATACGGCATGCTTCACGGAATCCAGGGCCTTCTGGATGAACAATATATCGATCTCTCTACACAGATTCATTCCGAGCTTGATATCGAATTGCTAAAACGTACTCCATCGGCATTTCTGGGATCATGTCGTTTCAAACTTCCGGAGATTCACGAAGATAAAGCAATTTATGAGAAAATCTTTGAAATCCTGAACCGCCTGGATATTGATGCTTTTATCTACATTGGCGGAAACGATTCTATGGATACCATAAAGAAACTTTCTGATTATGCGATTCTTACCGGCCAGAAGCAGAAATTCCTTGGTGTTCCAAAGACCATTGATAATGACCTTGCACTGACTGATCATACACCAGGTTTCGGAAGTGCAGCCAAATACATTGGCGCGTCTACCAAAGAAGTCATCCGTGATGCACAGGGCCTTACCTATAAGAAGAGTATGATCACGATCATGGAGATCATGGGACGTAATGCAGGATGGCTGACCGGTGCGACAGCACTTGCACGTACAGAAGACTGTGATGGACCAGATCTTATCTATCTGCCGGAAGTTCCGTTTGATATTGATAAATTCCTTGTCAAAGTCAAAGATCTCCTCAAGAAAAAATCCTCTGTTGTGATTGCAGTATCTGAAGGAATCCGTCTTGCAGATGGGCGTTATGTATGCGAACTTGGAAGTTCAGGAGATTATGTTGATGCATTTGGCCATAAACAGCTGGCCGGAACTGCAACTTATCTTGCAAATTTCCTTGCAGCAGAATGTGGCTGTAAGACAAGAGCTGTAGAGCTTTCCACGTTACAGAGAAGCGCTTCTCATATGGCATCCAGAGTAGATATTGATGAAGCATTTATGGTAGGCGGAGCAGCAGTAAAAGCAGCCGACGAAGGTGATACCGGCAAAATGATCGTTATTGACCGTGTTTCAGACGATCCTTATATGGCTAAGACCGGTATTTATGATGTACACCGTATAGCAAATGAAGAAAAAGTTGTTCCACGTAACTGGATGAATAAAGATGCCTCCTATGTAACAAAAGATTTTGTTGATTATATCAGTCCTCTGATTCAGGGAGATTATCAGCCAATCATGGTAAATGGTCTTCCGAGACATCTTGTACTTAATTTAAAAAAGAAACGATAAGTCAATATATGATTTGGGGAAAACTTACAAAGTTTTCCCCATTTTTTGACAGTTTAACCTTGACTATTTATACTAAACTCTATACAATAACTATGTGCGTATAAAACATAGGTTTTATGTGAAAAGAACAAAATAATTAGGAGGAAAATGTAAAATGGCAAAATGGGTTTACATGTTTACAGAAGGTAACGCTAATATGAGAAACCTTCTGGGTGGTAAAGGTGCCAACCTTGCTGAAATGACTAACCTTGGTCTTCCTGTACCGCAGGGCTTCACAATCACAACAGAAGCTTGTACTCAGTACTATGAAGACGGAAGACAGATCAATGATGAGATCATGGCTCAGATCATGGAAGCAATCACTAAAATGGAAGGAGTTACCGGTAAGAAATTCGGTGACAAAGAAAATCCTCTGCTTGTTTCCGTTCGTTCTGGTGCCAGAGCTTCCATGCCTGGTATGATGGATACTATCCTGAACCTTGGTTTAAATGAAGAAGTAGTTAATACTCTTGCAGAAAAATCCAACAACCCACGTTGGGCTTGGGACTGCTACAGAAGATTCATTCAGATGTACTCTGACGTAGTTATGGAAGTTGGTAAGAAATATTTCGAAGAGCTGATCGACGAAATGAAAACTAAGAGAGGCGTTAAACAGGACGTTGAACTTACAGCTGAAGACCTTAAAGAACTTGCAGAACAGTTCAAAGCTGAATATAAAGAAAAAATCGGTGCTGATTTCCCAACTGATCCGAAGGAACAGTTAATGGGTGCTATCAAAGCCGTATTCCGTTCTTGGGACAACCCGCGTGCAAACGTTTATCGTCGTGACAACGATATTCCATATTCCTGGGGTACCGCTGTAAACGTACAGATGATGGCATTCGGTAACATGGGAGATGACTGTGGTACAGGTGTTGCCTTCACACGTGACCCTGCTACAGGAGCTAATGGTCTGTTCGGTGAATTCCTGACAAATGCTCAGGGTGAAGACGTTGTTGCTGGTGTTCGTACACCTATGCATATCACTGAAATGGAACAGAAATTCCCAGAAGCATTCGTACAGTTCAAACAGGTTTGCAAAACTCTGGAAGATCACTACAGAGATATGCAGGACATGGAGTTCACTGTAGAGCATGGTAAACTGTACATGCTGCAGACACGTAATGGTAAGAGAACTGCTCAGGCTGCTCTGAAGATCGCTTGTGACCTTGTAGATGAGGGAATGAGAACAGAAGAAGAAGCTGTAGCAATGATCGATCCACGTAACCTTGACACTCTGCTTCATCCGCAGTTCGATGCAGCTGCTCTGAAAGCCGCTACACCGATGGGCAAAGGTCTTGGAGCTTCTCCAGGAGCTGCTTGCGGTAAGATCGTATTCACAGCTGATGACGCTGTTGAATGGGCAGAAAGAGGAGAAAAAGTTGTTCTGGTTCGTCTTGAGACATCTCCAGAAGATATCACAGGTATGAAATCTGCTCAGGGTATCCTGACAGTTCGTGGTGGTATGACTTCTCACGCTGCAGTAGTTGCCCGTGGTATGGGTGAGTGCTGTGTATCCGGATGCGGTGATATCGCTATGGATGAAGAAAACAAGAAATTCACACTGGCTGGAAAAGAATTCCACGAAGGAGACTTCATCTCCATCGATGGTACAACAGGTAACATCTACGACGGAATCATTCCGACTGTAGACGCTACAATCGCTGGTGAGTTCGGCCGTATCATGGCTTGGGCTGACAAATACAGAACTATGAAAGTTCGTACAAATGCAGATACACCGGCTGACGCTAAGAAAGCAGTTGAGCTTGGTGCAGAAGGTATCGGTCTTTGCCGTACAGAGCATATGTTCTTCGGTGAGGGACGTATCGATGCATTCCGTGAAATGATCTGCTCTACAACAGTTGAAGAAAGAGAAAAAGCTCTTGCAAAAGTTCTTCCATATCAGCAGGGAGACTTCGAAGGACTGTTTGAAGCTCTGGAAGGTAACCCGGTTACTATCCGTTTCCTGGATCCGCCGCTTCATGAGTTCGTTCCTACAGAAGAAGCTGACATCAAGAAACTTGCAGATGCTCAGGGCAAAACTGTTGAAGAAATCAAGACAATCATTGATTCTCTCCATGAATTCAACCCGATGATGGGTCATCGTGGATGCCGTCTTGCAGTTACTTATCCAGAAATTGCTAAGATGCAGACAACAGCTGTTATCCGTGCAGCTATCAAAGTTAAAAATGCTCATCCGGATTGGGCAATCAAACCGGAAATCATGATTCCGCTTGTTGGCGATATCAAAGAGCTTAAATATGTTAAGAAATTCGTAGTAGAAACTGCAGACGCTGAGATCAAAGCAGCTGGTTCCGACCTTCAGTATGAAGTTGGTACTATGATCGAGATCCCGAGAGCAGCTCTTACTGCTGATGAAATCGCTAAAGAAGCTGACTTCTTCTGCTTCGGTACAAACGACCTTACACAGATGACATATGGCTTCTCTCGTGATGATGCAGGTAAATTCCTGAACGCATACTATGATGCTAAGATCTTCGAGAATGATCCATTTGCTAAACTTGATCAGGTTGGCGTTGGCAAACTGATGAAGATGGCAATCGAACTTGGAAGACCGGTTAACCCGAACCTTCATGTAGGTATCTGTGGAGAACACGGTGGAGATCCGTCCTCTGTAGAGTTCTGCCATAAGATTGGTCTTAACTATGTATCCTGCTCACCATTCCGTGTACCGATCGCTCGTCTTGCAGCAGCACAGGCAGCAATCGCTGAGAAGAATGCATAAGTTGATGTTGTTAAAGGGTAAAGTAAAATATCCTGTTAAGGGGCAAAACGCCCAACCAGCAGAATAATTGTCCAAGCATAAAAATTGACCTTGTAGGTCTGTAGAAATACAGATCCGCAAGGTCTTTTTTGTTATCACAGAGCAACCTTAACAGCGATTTTTCCCAAAAACAATTTCCCAAAAATGATTCTCCCAAAAACAAAACATAAAAGGCAAAAACAAAAAAAGAGAGGATCAAACAATGAAAGAAAATAAGAAATTAGAAACAAGAAACACAGGAGTAGTGGCAGAAAATAGTGCCATACAATTTGTCAAAGGCTCAATCCAACACCTTGAATATCTCCGAAATAATATGGAATATCAAGGGAAAGAAATCCCGAAAGACGTACCATATAGTGAATACTATGATTATATCTTTCGGAACTTCCGAATAGAAAAGCCAAAAGAAGAATGGACGGATTTAGACTATAAGGCAGACAAATCAAGATGGATGCGGATCAATGTAGCACGAACGGTCAGAAGGTGGGCGAAACAAAAACAGCCACTATCTGATAAGCAAAAACGAATTATAGAGCGAGTACGAAATGGAACAGATTTCTATGTTTCATACGCTAAACTTGGGAAACTGCTTGAATAATTCAATATAAGGGGCTAGAAGGTCATATTCATCCAGTAATCTTGTAAGGGATTCGATATCATCAATAAGTCTGGCATGGTGAATATCTTCTTTTAGTGATTTGCGATAAGACTTAACTGCAGGAGACATAATAATCCAGTTACGTTTCATCCAATCGGTCGTTACAGTATTGTGCAGCAGATAATCCTTACATTTAGAAATGGCATTAACTGTTGTGGTGGTATCTCCTTTTAAATCAGGAATATCATCTGCTAAGTATGTATCTAATGCATTGATAAGTGTTAAATTAACGTCCATAATAAACCTCCTGTACATGGTATAAGAATTAGTGGCAGAACTACTCTAATTATACAGCAAACCGGATAAAACCGATAGCAAATTATACCAATACAGGAGAAATATGGAAGTGGCGTAAAACCGCCAAATTCGGCAACAAACCAGACAGATAATAAATTGAGTGAATGTCAAGCCCAGAGCCGCAGAGCGGTGCGAAAGCAGGCTTTACATAAGGGAAATTTGTTATAAACTGTAAAATCGCCAGGTTTTCGGCAGGGAAATTAAGGGTAAAAGCAAATTATTAACTCAATAAAATCCGTGTTTTATTTACCATGAAAACTGAACATTGAAAGGAGGCATTTTAACCGATGTTTCCATAAAAATATAACCAGGTGCATTACTTTGGAGGCTGTGGGATTTGCCCCTCGAGAGGATGAGGGGTTTTGTCCCACAACAATGTTGTTATAAGGCAAACTAAAATAGCCTAATATTTGTGTCCCAACAGAGTAATACCTACCCTCACTTTACAGGAAACTGTATCGTGAGGGTTTTTTTTGTCGGTCTGTTCTGCTTATGGCTTGAAAAAGAAAATTCATACCTGTATAATGGCATATGGAAATTGATAGTATTAGAAACTTAGGGGGAGTAGTTTTGAAAAATAACAAATATGAAATTGATATGTGCAACGGCACGATCATGGACAAACTGGTTTCATTTTCCCTGCCATTGATGCTTTCTGGAATCCTGCAGTTAATGTTCAATGCAGTGGATATCATCGTCGTCGGTCAGTTTACAGGAAGCGAAGCACTTGCGGCAGTTGGTTCAACGACTGCGCTGATTGCTGTTTTTACGAACTTATTTATTGGAATATCCCTTGGTGCCAATGTGCTTGCTGCACGTTTTTATGCTTCGGGAAAAAACAAAGAAATGTCGGAAACGGTACATACATCCATTGCCCTGGCATTCGTAAGCGGTATGATCATGGCAGTTGTAGGACTTCTTTTTTCACGGCTTGCATTGGAAATCATGGGTACTCCGGATAATGTTATTGACCAGTCCACACTCTATATGCGAATTTATTTTCTGGGAATGCCATTTTTTATGCTTTATAACTATGGTGCAGCTATTCTGAGAGCAGTAGGAGATACGAAACGTCCGTTGATCTTTTTGATCATATCTGGTCTTGCGAATGCAGGTCTGAATATGCTCCTTGTCGTTGTTTTTAACATGGGTGTAGCCGGAGTTGCTATCGGAACAATTGTTTCTCAGTGCATCTCCTGTATTCTGGTATTACGATGTCTTTACCGTTCAGAAGGAAGCTATCAGCTCAGATTCTCAAAACTCACGATAAAAAGCTTTTATCTGAAACAAATTTTTCAAGTGGGCATTCCGGCTGGTATTCAGAGTACCGTCATCAACCTGTCAAATGCTTTGTTGCAATCTTCTGTGAACTCTTTTGGTTCGATTGCAATGGCAGGATATACTGCAGCAAATAATATTTTTGGATTTCTGTATGTATCTGTAAACTCTGTTACACAATCCTGTATGAGCTTTACCAGTCAGAATTATGGAGTACGGAAAACAAAACGTATGGACAAAGTGCTTCTTGACTGTATTATCCTATCCTTTACATTTTCCTTTACATTGGGATGTGGAGCTTATTTTTTTGGTAATGAATTGTTGCGTCTGTATACCAGTGATCCGGACGTTATCCAGTGTGGGATTGAAATTCTTGCCTATACAACCGTACCGTATTTCTGTTGCGGAATCATGGATCTGATTCCCGGTGCACTTCGTGGAATGGGACATTCTGGCGTACCAATGATTTTGTCTATCATAGGTACCGTTGGAACACGAATCGTATGGATCTTTGGATTGTTTCCTCATAATAGATCCCTTTCTTTCCTTTTCATTTCATATCCTGTGTCCTGGATTCTGACAATCCTTATGCAGATAATCTGTTTCTATTTTGTCAGACGCAAAGTTCACAGAAACATCCTGACACAGGGCTGAAGGGATGACTCGAGGAGATTATTATGAATTATATGATAGCAATCCTTCCCAAAATGGCAGGATTTCTTTTACTTGTACTTATCGGCTTTACCGCATCACGCATTGGTGTGATCAAAAAAGAGGCCATGCCATCTATTTCCGGTTTCCTTTTGAAGATTGTGTTGCCGGCATTGACAATTTCGCTGATCTGGGAAAATCAGACTACCTTTTATACAATGGCCCGTTATGGCAGAATGGTCATTGCACAGATTCTCATGTACTTCATCATGGCAGCAGGAGGTATCCTTGGAAGCAGAATCTGCCACTTAAGCGGAACAACATCTAATGTACACCGTGGTTGTTCTGTTGGCGGTAATTATGGATTTCTTGTGATTCCTCTGATCATGACTCTGTTCGGCAATCAGGGCGGTAATGTTTATATCCCGATTTGTTCGGTCATTGATACTACTTTGGTCTGGACTCTTGGATTTACATTATTTACGAATGGAGTAGGACAGAAAGAAAACCCGTGGAAAAAAATCATCATGAATCCGATTTTCATTTCTATCATACTTGGATTATGTCTGACCAGTTTTCACATTCCAGTTCCTGATATGATCATGAACACCATAGATTCTGTTGGAAACACCTGTTACAGCTGGGGACTGATTTATCTGGGATGCAGTCTTGGATTTATGAAGCTCACAAATATTTCTAAATACAGATCTATCCTTGTACTTGTGTTTACAAAGTTACTCGTGATTCCATTGATTGTTTATTTTATTTCCCATCATTTTCTCACAAATGTTGAAAGTATGATTCTTATGTTGATCAGTGCAGCTCCATCCATGACAACTTCCAGTATGATTGCGGAACAGTATCATCTGGATGAGGAATATGCTTCCACGGCAGTAGTAACAACAACTTTATTTTGTATGTTCATCATTCCATTACTTTTTGGTCTGATTTCACTTTAAAATAACGTTTCTTCAGGAGAATAGTGAGAATATATAAATGAAATTACGTGTTAAAGATATTGTAAAAATATGGAATAATGGTGCTGCTTCCCTGGTAGCAGGTCAGGAAGGACTCATGCGCAGGATAGAGGTATTTGATATGATGGAACAGCCTAATATCAAACCATGGCTCAGGGAACACCTGCTCCTGATCACTACCGGATATGTGATTCGAAATGACAAAGAAGCTCTGCTGAACCTGATCCGCGATATGAATGAGGTGAATGCATCTGCGCTTGCCATCAAAACCCGTTTTTTTGAGGATTTTCCCAAAGAAGCACTTCAACTGGCGGATGAACTGAAGTTTCCGTTATTTTTTCTCGATAATAATGCTGGCTTTGTGGAACTTGTTTTTCCTGTCATGACAGCAATCGTAGAATCCAGAAGCAGCATTGAACTGGATACTCGTTATCAGATTGGAAAAGAAAACAAATCAGAACTTGATAACAGACTATTCTTTGATCTTATCAACCGTAAAATTACACAGCCAGAGGAGGCAGAATATCGTACAGCCTCTTTACAATGGCCATCAGAACCAGTGCGTATGATTGCGCTGTCTCTGGAAACTGAGAAAAATTCTTTTCTTCTTGAAATGAAAAAAGAACAACAGACAAAAGCAATTTCCAGAATTCTTGAAAAAAATCATATACGAAATGCTGTAATATGTAGCAAAGAAATGTGCTTTGCGCTCATGGGAATATCCATAAATGATACACTCCTTGATACAATTGTAAATGATATGATTCAAAAAACTGTCGAAATTAATAATTGCGCATGTTCTGCAATTATCAGCAACCCTCTGTCAGATTATCTTAAACTGGCGGATACTTATCAAAAACTCAAAGAAGGTTTTCATATTCGCATGATCCGAAAGCAGCAGTGGCAGTATATTTTCTTGGATGAACTTCAATATGATCGTATTATGCTGCATATATCCAAAGACACGGAAGTACACCAATTTATCAGGTGTAAGCTTGGCCCATTAGTGGAATATGACCGTGCTCATGATACGCAGCTGCTCGAGACACTTGAAGCACTCATTCAGAATCATAATTCCCGCAAACTTGCTGCGGAATCCCTTTTTTTGCATAGAAATACTATGGTACATCGTATCAACAAGATCGAAGAAGTGTTGCATTGCAGCCTGGATGATACAGAAATAATGGAACAGCTGGAATTTGCTATAAAAATGAAAATGTATGCACATTAAAAACAAATGTGCATCGTGCACAATATTTTGCTAAAAAAAAGTGATTTCAAGCCGATGATTTTATCAATGTAAAGTGATATTATCTTAAATCATGAATGTGAAGCCGATGTGGGCATTCCTACATCGGCTGATTTTGTATTCTGGCCCGCTGTTATCCGGAATATGAGCACATGAACTTTTTACGAATGGAGGAGATAATATGGCTAGTAACACAAACAAGGATTACACACAGATGCATATTAAAGCATCTGATCATCCAAAAGCGTATGCACCACATATTCTTATTTTGAATATCGTGATGAGCATACTCGGTGCAATTATCGGACTTGAACTGATCGTACGTACCGGTGTCGCACCAAACACATCTATCGTAGGAGCGTTATTTGCAATCGTTATTTCACGTTTACCTGTCGCATTTTTAAAGAAATACCAGAGTATCCACTGTCAGAACATGATTCAGACATCTATCTCAGGAGCAACATTTTCAGCAGCAAACTGCTTCCTGCTTCCAATCGGTGTTCCGGTAATCATGGGTAGAATGGATCTTATGTATCCTATGCTTGTTGGTGTATTTCTTGCAACCATCATTGATGCAACAATTCTTTATAAAACATTTGACAGCGAAATGTTTCCGGCAGAAGGAGCGTGGCCTCCTGGAGTTGCATCTGCAGAATCTATTCTCGCAGTTGTAGAAAAAGGAAAGAAAGCCCTTCTTCTTATTGTAGGTGTAGTTATTGGTGTCGGTGGTAAGATGATCGGTATTCCTACAGACCTTCTCGGCGTATCATGGTTCGGCGATTTCGCAGCTATGACAGCTCTTGGCGTAGGATCAATTGTAATCGGTATCATTAAGACAAATGGATTTATCATTGATATCTTCGGACACAGCTTCCCGGTCATTACAAATATCTTCGGCGAAGGTGTAGACTTAATGGCTTCAAACATGTTCAAATACATGCCTCACGGTATTATGATTGGTGCCGGCCTTGTATCCCTTATCCAGTGTGGCCGTATGCTTTTCAAGAAGAGTGACGGAGACAGTGCAGCTGGTAAATTTACATCCAGTATGGCAAACATGAAAAAAGCCTTAGGCGGTGGATATGTTGCATACCTGGTAGTAGCAGTCCTTCTGGCAGTGATCACAGGTATCTGGTCAGAAATGGGAGTTGTTCAGCTGGTCATCTGGGTGATCTTCTCAGCTTTTGCAGCAATTGCTTCCGAACTTATTGTGGGTATTTCTGCAATGTATTCAGGATGGTTCCCGGGATTTGCAACAGCACTTATTTTCCTTATCGTAGGTATGTTGATCGGATTCCCGTCACTTCCACTTGGAATTCTTGTTGCTTATACTTCCGCAACAGGTCCTGCTTTCTCTGATATGGCATATGACCTCAAATGTGGTTACATCCTTCGTGGATGCGGACAAGATCAGGAACTTGAGCTTGAAGGAAGAAAACAGCAGTATATCAGCGAGATTATTGGCTTTATAGTAGCATTTATACTCGTAGCTATTATGGCAAAACAGTACTTCTCCCAGGGCCTTTTTGCCCCAGTTGATGCTACTTTTGCAGCTACGATTGAAGCAGGTGCCGGCGGAGATGTTGCCAAATGGCTGCTTATCTGGGCTATTCCGGGTGCAATTATCCAGTTCCTTGGCGGTTCCAGACAGGTTGGTATCCTTTTTGCAACTGGTCTTCTTGTTGGATCCACTATCAACGGTCTGACAATCCTGATCGCTTTACTTATTCGTTATATTCTTGTTAAGAAGAACAAAGAAAACGAGCAGACACTCAATATTCTGGGTGCTGGTTCCCTTGCCGGAGCTGCTCTGTACAGTTTCTTTACAGCTACACTATCACTTGGCAAAAAGAAATAATATTTTAAGAATGGTATTTTAATATATTTATTGCAGGAGATGAGTATTAAAATGAAAACTAAAGGAATTCGTCTTACAAAAGATGTCCTTGATGCTGCACTTGCCGGGGGTACAATCCTCGGCGGCGGTGGCGGCGGTGATCCGAAAAAAGGCAGAAAATATGCAGAGATTGCAGTTGATTATACAGACCTTCGTCTGATCACAATCGATGATCTGGATGAAGATGATGTACTGTTAACCGCCTCTCTGGTCGGTGCCCCGAATGCAGCGAATCAGTATATGACACCAAAGGATATCGCTAAAACAGTTGAAATTCTTCAGAAAAACTGTGATTTTCATATTGGCGGCATCATCACAAATGAGCAGGGTGGAGAAGCTACTGTAAATGGCTGGCTTCAGGCTGCCGTTACAGGACTTCCGGTTGTGGACGCACCGTGTAACGGACGTGCACATCCGACAGGAGTAATGGGAAGTATGAATCTTCACAAAATTCCTGATTATACCACCGTTCAGGCATGTGTCGGCGGCAATCCGGATACCGGAAATCATATTGAATGTTTCTTTGAAGGAAATATCGATCATACTTCTAAAATGGTGCGTCTTGCATCTATCGAAGCTGGTGGTCTGGTTGCGGTAGCAAGAAATCCGGTCAAAGTATCCTATGCCAGACAAAATTGTGCCATTGGTGGTGTCAGCTTTGCAATTGAAACAGGAAAAGCATTCTTAAAAGGACTTGAAACTTCCGTAGAAGAGGGTGTAAACAGTCTCTGTACTTTCCTGAATGGACGCATACTTGCCAGAGGTCCGGTACAGAATTTCTCAATTGAGACAACTGGAGGTTTTGATGTAGGTTATGCAACCGTAGACGGCTGTGATATGACTTTCTGGAATGAATACGCAACTGTAGAAAAAGATGGTGAACGACTTGCTACTTTCCCTGACCTTATCATGACGATCAACGCAAAAACAGGTGAACCTGTAACAACAGCCATGATGGAAGAGGACCTTGATGTCTACGTGATCACCACAGACAAGAAGAATCTGAAACTTTCGCCGACCATGTATGCGCCGGAATTGCTGAAAGCAACAGAAGATGTAATCAAAAAAGACTTAATCAGTTATTTGGATAAGTAATCAGGAGGAAATAATAACATGTTAATGAAACAGATCATTGATGCTTACGAAGTACTTGACAGTTCATTCGTAACAGGAGAAGCAGTAAAAGAATATCTTCTCGGAATTAAAGCGGATGCCAACGTTGAGGTTTATGAACTGGTTGGACCTAAGGGAAGCACAGATATGCTTAAAGTTCGTATTCCTGGCAAAAATGGTAAAACAAACGGTGGAGATGCTCCAACAATCGGTCTTCTTGGAAGACTTGGTGGAATCGGTGCACGTCCGGAACGTATCGGATTCGTATCAGATGGTGACGGTGCTCTCTGTGCAGTAGCTCTTGCAGCAAAGCTGCTTGATATGCAGAACAAGGGAGATTATCTTGATGGTGATGTATTTATCTCAACACATATCTGCCCACATGCTCCGACAGCCCCTCATGATCCGGTTCCATTCATGGGATCTCCAGTTGAAATGGCACAGGTAAATAAAGAAGAAGTTTCTCCTGACCTGGATGCACTGCTTGTTGTAGACACAACAAAAGGAAACCGTGTAATCAATACAAGAGGATTTGCGATTTCTCCTACAGTAAAAGAAGGATATGTATTAAGAACTTCTGAAGATCTTCTTGATCTGATGCAGATCACTACAGGACGCCTTCCATATGTATTCCCTCTGGCAACACAGGATATCACGCCATATGGAAATGATGTTCATCATCTGAATAGTATCCTGCAGCCATGTACTGCAACAGATGCACCGGTTGTAGGTGTTGCGATCACAGCAGAAACTATGGTTCCTGGATGTGCTACAGGAGCAACTCATGCTGCTGATGTTGAAGAGGCTGCAAGATTTATGTTGGAGGTTGCCAAAGCATATGGAAGAAAGCAGTGCAGCTTCTATGATGCAGATGAATATGCACGTCTTCAGAAATTGTATGGAAGCATGAAACATCTTCAGACTCTCGGAAATGAATAATAAGGGGGATTTCACATGAAAATAGGAGCAATTACGATTGGACAGGCACCACGTACAGATGTGACCGCTGATATCTTACATATCTTTGATGATTCACTGGAACTTGTTCAGGCCGGCGGTCTCGACGGTCTCACAAAAGAACAGATTGCAGAATTTGCTCCAGGCAAGGATGATTATGTTCTGGTATCCAGATTAACAGACGGAAGTTCTGTGACATTTGCAGAGCGTCATATTCTGCCAAGACTTCAAGACGCAATTAACCGTATGGAAGATGAGGGATGCAGTCTTATTATGATGTTCTGTACAGGCAGTTTCCCTGAAACACTTTCTACCAGAAAAATCCCTATGATATATCCATGTGAACTACTGAACCGTCTTGTTCCGCTAATGACCAAAAAATCCGATATTATCTGTATGACACCATCACCACTTCAGACTGAACAGTGTGAAAACAAATGGAAAAAATATGTGGATCATGTCAAAGCAGTTTCCGCTTCACCATATGGTGAATGGGATGCTCTTGAAAAAGCAGCAGAAGAAATTAAGAATTCTGAAGCAGATCTGATCGTTCTTGACTGCATTGGATATACACAGGAAATGAAGAAGATGTTTGCAGAAAAGACAGGTAAAAAGGTTGTTCTTCCACGAACCCTTCTTGCCAGAGTTGTTTCTGAACTTACAGATATCTGAATTAGCAGCTTTTATATAAAGGCAATATTTCACCGGGCATTTCGCAGGGTACTTCATAAGTCCGGCGAAATGTCCGAAATTATTTTTATGAAAAGAGGAAATCAACAATGGAGAATTTAGTGAAAATTGCAGAAGATGTTTTGACTTCCTGTCTTGCAGTGAAAACAGGAGAAGAAGTACTGATTATCACAGATGACAGCCGTAAGGAGATTGGCGAAGCTATTTATGAAGCAGCAGGAAATCTTGGTTGCGAAAAACTGCTTATGGCGATGAAAGAACGCGAAGTAAGCGGGCAGGAACCGCCAAAAGCGATTGCAGCAGCTATGAAAGCAGCTGATGTCGTGATTGTTCCGACTGCACAGTCTCTGACCCATACGAATGCCCGTATTGAAGCAGCAAAAGCAGGCGCTCGTGTGGCTACTATGCCTGGTATCACAAAAGAAATGTTTTCACGCGGTGCAATGACTGCTGATTACAATGAAGTTGAAAAATTAACTGCAAAAGTAACAGAAATGCTGACCAGAGCATCCCGTGCCCGCATTGAAAAAGACGGTTATGTGTTAAACATCAATATTAGTGGAAGAAATGGTGTTCCAAGCCCTGGTGTATACAGAGAAGCTGGAAAGTGCGGAAACCTTCCTTCAGGTGAAGCCTATATTGCACCGCTTGAAGACGGTTCTGATGGAGAAATGATCATTGACGGTTCCATGGTAGGCATTGGTAAGCTTGAAAGTCCGCTTCACATGACGATTTCCGGCGGAAAACTACGTTCCGTAACAGGAGAGAAGAGCGGAAATCTTGATATTCTCCTGAAAAATGAAATCAACGGAACAGTCTGTGAACTTGGAATCGGAACAAATGAAGCTGCAATTCTGAACGGTATCATCCTTGAAGATGAAAAAGTATATGGAACTGTTCATATCGCCTTTGGTACCAACACTTCTTTTGGCGGAACAAACAAAGCAGAATGCCATATGGATGGAATCATCCTGCGTCCGACTTTATATCTGGATGATACAAAAGTAATCGAAAACGGAGTTTTTCTTATCTGATTTACTTCAGAACAGATAAAAATATGACAGGAGGAACTGATATGAATAAAAAGTTTAAAGTTGGTCTGATCCGTGTACTCACAACCGAAGATGAAGAAGTGCTTCAGTTACATGGAAAACAGATTATGGAATATTTCCCTGAACTGGAGGTAGTAACCAAATGCATTCCGGATCAGTATGAAGGAATACACAGCCCTGAGCTCGGTGAAATTGCTATTCCCAAAATTGTTGAAACAGCACGTTCTTTTACGGATGTAGATATGATCATCGTAAGCTGTGCAGATGATCCGGGTGTTGCAGAAATCCGTAAAGTTCTCCCGGACATTCCTGTTACCGGCGGCGGTGAGACAACTGTAGCGCTGGCTCTCAAATATGGAAGCAGGATAGGTGTGCTTGGAATTACAGACTATGCACCTCAGGCATATATGAGAATGATTCCTGAGCAGATGATTCTCGGCAGACCAGAAGGTGTACACAGCACACTGGATCTGATGACTCCGGAAGGAAAAGCAAGTGTACTGAAACTGGGTATGAAATTAAAAGAACAGGGTGCAGAAGTAATTGCTCTTGCCTGTACCGGACTTGCAACAATCGGCATTGCCAAAGATCTTGAAAAAGAGACCGGACTTCCAGTTATTGACCCGGTTATGGCAGAAGGTATGTTTGCTTATTTCGAATATCTCAGAAAAAAATAATATAGCTCAGACTTATAATAACCGGCCATATGCTGCCAGAAAGGTAATAAAGATATGTTATTAAACGAAGCTATTATGGGCCGTCACAGCATCCGGTCTTTTCGTCCTGATCCTGTAGAAAAATCCTTACTGCTTACTCTGGCTGATGCGGCTCAGCAGGCGCCTTCAGCCAGCAATCTGCAGGCGTGGAGATTTCTGTTCATCACTGATCAGCAGCTCAAAGAAAAAGTTGATCTCTTTAGTCCTGGACTTTCAGGCAAGCCTCCGGTCATCCTTGTGATTTGTTCAGATATGCATAAAGCAGCCAGAAAGGGTGGTAAAAATTCAGAAGTATACGGTTGTCTGATGGATGCTTCCATGGCTGCTGAAAATCTTATGCTCAAAGCTGTTGAATTAGGGCTCGGGACATGTGCAATCAAATCCTATAATGATTCTGCGATACGTAAGATTCTGAACATCCCTGAACGATATCGTATTGAAATGCTCATGTCGATCGGATATCCCCAGGGTGAACCACGTTGCCCCAAACGTCCTCCGTTAGAAGAGATATGTTTTTTTGATCATATTACAGAATCAGAGAAGGAGAATCATGAATAATCCAGAATTTGAATTACTTGTCTATCTGATCACAAGTGCAAAAGCACTTCCGGAAGAACCTGCATGTTATGGTTCAATCAGACTGACAGAGGCTGCATCCAGACTTTGCAAGATTATCTGTGAAAAATATCCGGAAAATGATGCTTACCGTGCACTGCTTGGATGTATTGACGCAGACAAAGGAAAGGCATTGACAGAACCGGAAGGTTTCGCCAAAATGTTGGAAAAAGCATCTGAGATGCTTGTGGACTGTCTTTAACAAAAGCTCCGGAAATTCCTGAAATAACAGGAATTTCCGGAGCTTTTTCTGAAAACAAAGCGGATATATGATTGTATATTCGACAGAATCATGGTAATATGTTTATATATCTACATAAATCACAAAATGGAAGGAGATTTATCATGAATCGAACCAGACAGATTTTAAAAAAATCAGCTGCAGCAGTCTTATGTGCATCCCTGATTCTCTCAGGAAGCAGTACAGCATTTGCAGCAGGTTCCTATCAGGAAACAGAAAAGGCTGCCCTTAACAAACTCACAGACGGTATTCCGGAAACCTGGGATACTTATCTCGAAAATTACAAGAAATCTGCCGCCGGAAGTAAAAGCAACATGACACTTAAAGTAGAGGATACCGGACGTGCTCTGATTGGTGCACTTATGGGTGGAACGGATGTTTCCTGGCTACAGAGCATCAGCCTGGACAGTAATATTTCCATCAAAGATGGTGTCGAAGCAATCGTGTCTTCTGTTCTTCTGAATGATAACAAACTTTGTGATTTTAACGTATATATGGATCTTGCAAATATGATGGAATATATTCAGATTCCGGAATTGTCAGATTCCTATATGAAAGCTCCTGTTTCTTCAGATTCTGAAGAAAATTCAGAAGAAGCGCAACAGTTCCTGAACACTTATATGACGACACTTTCAGATCTTACTTCTGTGCTTCCGGATTCCAAAACACTTTCTACATTGCTGGATCGTTATGGAAACATTATAATTGACAGTTTTGAAGAAGGTTCTTCTGTAGAAGAAAGTGTATCTGTAGATGGCATCAGCGAAGAATGCACAGCATATGAAGGTATTATTTCTGAAAAATCAGCGTATACAATTGTCGAAAAAGTACTGACAACAGCCAAAGATGATGAAGAGATCAAGGCACTTTTTGACCAATGGTCAGATGATGCATCAAATGAGGAAAACCAGTACAAAGATTTCCAGAATTTAATCACAGATTCACTGGATGATATGAACAGAGATGACGAAGGATCCACTGAGAATGAAGCATTTTCCTCCAAAGTGTGGGTGAACGGAGATGGTAAGATCGTAGGTCGTCAGTTTGGTATAACGGATGGTACTGATACAACGCCTGTCTTTACCTGGAAAGCACCTTCTGAGGGAGAAGATTCTGCATTACTGCTTGAGCTTGCAGCGGATGATTCCTCTTTCACGTTTACAGGAAGTGGCAAAACAGCAGATGGTCTTCTGAATGGAGATTATATCCTTGCGGTAAACGGTACAGAAACTGTTGATATCAATGTAGAAAATCTGGAAACGAAACCTGCAAAAGCAGGATATTATAACGGAACCTTTAATATTTCCTTCCCTGCAGCAGAAACAGACAGCAGCGATTCAGAAGCAGGAGAAAGCACAGAAGATGATACAGATACCTCGGCAACAGATATGCTGGCTGGATTTGGTGCAGTTATTAAACTTACATCTGATGCGGATGCAGATACGTCTACATTGGATCTGACAGTGACAACATCTGGTGCAGCACTGGCAACATTGTCTATCACAGGTTCCTATGGTGAAGGCGTTGAAATTCCGGATTTTGCATCTCTTGATAAAACTTACGATGCAACAGATGATGAAGCTATGACCGAATATCTCACAGAAATAAACTGGGATACTTTCCTTGCTAATGTCAAGGCAGCAGGTGTTCCGGATGAGCTGGCTACTCAGCTTGAAGATGTATTAAAAGCAGCGGTTGAAAGCGCTTCACAGCCAGCAGAAGAGGAAAATGCGGATACTGAAACAGACACAGATACTACCGCAGAAGATGATGCAGCATAACATAACAGCTGATAGCAGAAGTGTGATAATTGAGTCTTAATTTAAAAAGAGGATATCCTCTCAGGCAGAAGCCTTGAGGATATCCTCTTTTTTTACTTTACACCTTCCATATTCTACATTACATAATAGAAACGCAGAAACAGTTGGAAGAATTCCAATCCAGGAAGCCTTCAGATCTAAGATCTGTGTTGCCAGGAAGGAAACGGCAACGCCCCCATAAAAACTGAGCAGTACTTTTCCAAAATAAATTCCTCTGTGAAGAGACTGTTCATCTTTGCTGCACAGATATTCTGTAAATCCTGTTACGCACTGACGAAGATTGTTGCTACAAAAAATACTGGAGCTTGCAAAACCATCTGCTCCTTTAAATGAACACCACTGAAAAGCTGTACCAAAAAAGATTGGAAACAGAGCAACAAATGGATTCATTTCCGCCGGATAAAAACCAATGATCAGCAAAACAGCTCCATCTATCAGAATACTGAGTCTTTTTTGACTCATCTTTGAGATCTTATGAGAGAGGATCACAGTCAACGATACTGATGCAACATAAATTATCAACGCTATGATACGGAAAAACCACTCCTCATCTGCATGTCCTACGGCATCCATAGCCAACGAAACCATATTTCCAGTCTGTGCAGATCCAAGTATATCATGGCGATTTATAACACCATATCCAACCATAAACCCACCAATCAGAGTCATATTCAGATGCAGCCTTCTTTCCAGCGTTGCTTCATCCATGAAAATCATTCCTTTTCTTATTTTGTCATTTTTTATTATAATCTCGCTCATATATATTGTAAAATTGATATTTTGTCTATATAATATAAATTATGTTTATATTTATGTTTTTACATATGGAGGAAAATACATGACATATCAGGATATACACACGTTTCTTACCATAGCATCCAGTTCTTCTCTTTCCAAAGCAGCAGAAAGTCTTTTTGTATCACAGCCGGCATTAAGTCATCGTCTGTCAGCACTGGAAGAGGAGCTGGGGACAGAGCTGATCATACGTCGCAAAGGATCCCGTACACTGGAGCTTACCGATGCGGGCCAGCGTTTTGTCCCAATTGCCAGAAAATGGGAACAGCTGTGGATTGAAACCGGAAAGATTAAGTTCGAGCGGCCATCCACACAGCTTCGAATTGTAAATGTAGACAGCCTTAATTTTTATTTTATGCCACAGGTAATTGAGAATTTTCTGGAGAGTCATCCTAAATGTAGTCTGCATATCAACACTATGCAGTCAAATCTTTCTTATAAATCTATCGAAAATAAAGAAGCAGATCTTGGCCTGATCACCAATCCCCATTTCTTCAAAAAGGTTCAGACAATCCCGCTTTTTGAAGAACAGCTTGTATTTGTGTGCCACAAAAGTGCTTCCTATCAGGATGGGATTCTCCCGTCTCAGTTAAACAGCACCGATGAGATCTATATTCCATGGAGCAATACTTTTCTTATGTGGCATGATTACTGGTTTGGAAATGATCCTGAAGTCAAAGTTATGCTGGATAATATGGCATTATTGCGTCAGCTGCTTGATCTGAAAGATGCTTGGGCAATCATGCCGGCAACTCTTGGACATAAATTAGCCGAAAACGAAAACTGCCGGATCGTTTCTCTTGAAAACGGTCCGGAGTATCGTACATGCTATGCAATTATGAATGACCAGCGAAATGCGCATCCTCTGGTTACGGAATTTCTGCAGGAGCTTCTGAATACAGTAAGCAAAATTCCTGAGATCAGGCTTCTGGATCCTCAGTATCATCAGAATCTGTAAATGCATCTGAATTTTCATCATATTCTTCATCTGATTCTGTAGCTGTTTCAGAATCACTTACTGTACCGTCCTTGATCCAGGAACTTCTTTTCTGGATCTTTTGCATGATTCGAGTAGCTTCTTCGCCCTCAGCAGGAGTTGGCTGGTAGTTATTATAATCAGAATCAGATGAGATGGAACATGGAATGATATTGGTCACATTGTCATCTTTTACACCATTCTGATCAATCGTGAATGTCTGCTGGAAAATTATAGTGTCCATATCACTTGGATATGCATTTCCACCAAAGCAGAAATTTCCAAGGCTGTATACGATATTCTTACCTTTATATTCTTCGATTCCCTGCAGAACATGTGGATGATGGCCGCAGACAAGATCTGCCCCCTCATCAATTGCCAGATGTCCAAGTGTTTTCTGGTTTTCATCCGGAACTTCCTCTTTTTCATTTCCCCAGTGAAAGATAACAACGATCAGCTGTGCACCATCTTGTTTTACTTTGGCAATATTCTGTTTCAGCTGTTCTTCCCGGCCAAGATGATCATTCAGCTCATAGATTCCTACCAGCCCTACTTTGACACCCTTTACTTCTGTAACAGCAGTCTCATCATAGCCAAAATGAAGGATATTCGCTGTATCCAGAGCCTTCAATGTATCATTGAAACTTTCCTCACCATAGTCATGGCTGTGATTATTTGCTGTATTAACAGCTTCTACAGAGCCTGCTGTAAGTATATTTGCGTAGGAAGCGGGTGCCTTAAAGGCAAATTGCTTGTCTTCTCGTTCCGTAGATTCTGTAAGAGTTCCTTCAAAATTTGCAATTGTCAGGTCATCCTTAGAAAAAATACTTTTTACATTTGCCATAAAATAGTCCGCGCCATAATTTTCGTAATATGCATTCAGGCTGGTATCATAATCGAAGTATTCGTCAGTTCCCAATGTACAGTCGCCGACAACACTGAGTGTTAACGATACCGGATCCATCTTTGGTTCTGGTGTGACAGTGAGTGATCCTGTCTGACTGATGTTTTCTGCTTTACTGGAAGAAGCCGCTTTTGATTTTCGGGAACTGCATCCTTTTATTGCAAAACTTAAGATTAGAATAAGTAGTAATATGCCTGCACCAATTCCGATATATAAAATTCGCAATTGACGTTCACGATAGTATCTCGATTTCTTTACCATTTTTCTTTTACGTTTTTTTGAATGTCTGCCGGTCTGATTCATTATATACTCCCTTTCCTGTCTGGAATTATTTGCAAAATTCGACAAAAAATTCTATTTAAAAAGAGTATAAGAAGTTTGACAGATTCCGTCAATCATTTTAAGATAAAGAATATAAAAAGATAAAAAAGAGAGTTACTGCGAACGGAGTGGACAGTAACGAAGGAGAAGTAATATGACTGTTTTATATATTGGAAACCACACTTCATCATCTAAGGGGTATGCCGCAATGGCAAGGCAGATTATAAAAAATGAAGGTAATACGTTTGCATTTTTCACAAGAAATCCCCGAGGAGGTAAAGCAAAAGCCATTGATGAAACAGATATTCAGAATTTTCTTGTACTTGCACAGGAAAATCATTTTGGAAAGATCGTTGCGCATGCACCATATACGTTAAATGCGTGCGCTGCAAAAGAAGAACTTCGAACTTTTGCGCGTGAAACATTTGCAGATGATCTTCGACGAATGGAATATACACCGGGAAATTATTATAATTTTCATCCGGGAAGTCATGTAGGTCAGGGCAGTGAAATTGGTATTCAGAAAATTGCTGAACTTCTTAACGATGTTCTTACCGAAGAACAGACAACCACTGTTTTACTGGAGACAATGTCCGGTAAAGGAACGGAAGTTGGAAGAAATTTTGAAGAACTCAGAAAAATATTGAATCTCGTAGAAAAGAAAAGCAAAATGGGAATTTGCCTGGATACCTGTCATGTCTGGGATGGAGGATATGATATTGTACATGATTTAGATGGCGTTTTAAATGATTTTGATCATATCATTGGTCTGGAGCGTTTAAAAGCCATTCATCTTAATGACAGTCTGAATGACTGCGGAAGCCACAAGGACCGCCATGCCAGAATAGGAGAGGGAAAAATTGGCATGGAGGCTCTTGTCCGTATAATAAAACATCCGGCTTTGCGGGAAATCCCTTTTATCCTCGAAACCCCAAATGATGATTTTGGATGGACAGAAGAGATCCATGTTCTGAAAGAAGCTTTTTATAAATAGATTTCGTTTTTTAATTCCATTCCTGTCCGAAAAGCTTCTGCATTTTGCAAGGTTGTTTCTGCAATATTGGTCAGAGCTTCTTCGGTAAAAAATCCCTGATGTGATGTCAGCGCAACATTTGGAAAAGAGAGCAGCCGCTGTACAGTGGAAGTTTTTAAAATATATTCGGACATATCTTCATACACAAAATCAGATTCTTCTTCGTAAACATCAAGCCCTACTGCCCAGAATTTATGATCACGGATACCGGTGATCAGATCTTCTGTACAGATCAGTCCTCCGCGTGATGTATTTACGAGAATTACGCCATCCTTCATCCGGGAAATCGATTTTTTATTTATCATATGATGCGTTTCCGGTGTAAGAGGACAGTGCAGACTGATCAGATCACTGATTGCCAGCAGTCTGTCCAGAGAAACATATTCCAGTCCGGAGCTTTCGTTTGGATAAAGATCATAAGCAACGATTTTCATCCCAAATCCCTGACAGATTCGTGCCATTGCAAGACCAATCTTTCCGGTACCTACGATCCCGGCTGTTTTTCCATACAGATTAACTCCCATGAGCCCATTCAGTGAGAAGTTATTTTCTCTGCATTTGATATATGCTTTATGGGTATGACGATTTGCGGTAAGTACCAGCGCCATAGCGTGTTCGGCAACTGCCTCGGGGGAATATCCGGGAACACGAAGAACTTTTATGCCACATTCTGCAGTTTTGTTCAGGTCTACATTATTATATCCTGCACAGCGCATCAATATCAGTCGTATTCCCTGATGTCTCAGTTCTTCAATGACTTCTGCTCCGAGATCTGCATTTACAAACGCACAGATTCCATCGTATCCTGCGGCCAGAGATGCAGTTTCTTTATATAAGTTTGATTCAAGAAATGTAAATTCAATATCTGGATATTCTGGCTTTAACCTGTCGAAAAATATCTGATCATAATCTCTGGTTCCATAGAACAAAATTTTCATAAAGACCTCCTGTAAATTTCATCTGAACCTGCATATATAGCTCAGACTCTGTTTACTGATAGAATGTCTCACCAGATAAAAACGTATACATTTGTTCATAAAAAACCTGCCTTTTCCATTTTTATGTAAAGACAGGTTTTCTTATCTATATTTGTGATTGGATATTTATTTGTCTCCCAGGCTGTAAAGATCCTGATAAAAATTCGGATAAGAAATCTTTACACAGTCACCATGCAAAATCTCCATCGGACCATCACAAATCGTTCCTGCAACAGCAAAAGACATCGCTACTCTGTGATCCAAATGAGAATCAATGGTAGCTCCATGCAATGGTTTTCCTCCATGAATGATCATACCATCATCTGTTCCCTCTATATCAGCACCCATACGCTTCAGATTTTCAACCATAACTGTAATACGGTCAGATTCTTTAACTTTGAGTTCCTGTGCATCACGGATAACAGTTGTTCCATCAGCAAAAGCTGCCATAACCGCAATCATTGGAATTTCATCGATCAGTGTAGGAATAACAGCTCCCTCAACCGTGGTTCCCTTAAGGTTGCTGGTGCGAATCAGAAGATCGGCAGTCGGTTCACCTTCTGTACTCTGATTCAGAAGGGTGATGTCAGCGCCCATATCCATACACACCTTAAGCATTCCGGCTCTTGTTGGATTGATCCCGACATTTTTCAGCAGAATTTCGCTTCCTGGAGTCAGAAGTCCGGCTGCGATAAAATATGCTGCTGATGAAATGTCACCAGGTACTTTTACAGCTCTGCCTTCCAGTACAGGTTCCGGAAGAATAGAAGCAGTTGTTCCCTCGGATGTTACATTTGCACCAAAATAATTCAGCATGATCTCTGTATGGTTACGGGATAAAAACGGCTCTGTAACACTGGTTACCCCATCTGCATACATACCGGCAAGAAGGACGCAGGATTTGACCTGCGCAGAAGCCACCGGAGAATCATAATGAACTGCGTGAAGTTCCTTACCATGGATCAGAAGAGGAACACAGCCATTGCCTCTTTTGCTTGTGATATCGGCACCCATGGAAGCAAGCGGTGTCATGATACGTTTCATCGGACGAGTACGGATGGAGTCATCCCCATCAAGTTCTGAAATAAATTTCTGTCCCGCAAGGATACCTGAAATCAGGCGGGTGGTTGTTCCGCTGTTACCGACATCCAGCAGCGCCTCCGGAGCGGAAAGACCATGAAGTCCCTTTCCGTGAACCAGAATCTCAAATTTCCTGCGTTCTATTGAAATCCCCATTTTGCGAAAGCAGGAGATCGTAGAAAGGCAGTCTGCACCCTCAAGGAAATGAGAGATGCATGTAGTTCCCTTTGCAAGAGAGCCAAACATAACTGCTCTGTGTGAAATGGATTTATCTCCCGGTACTGTTAAAGTACCTCTTAAATTTGTCTGTTTTTTGATTTCCATATGACTACCTACCGTTTATATACTATGTAGTTGCGTTTTTTCAGAAGCGCACAGCCTTTTTCTAGTGCATTCTGCTCATAGAATTCTATTTTCAGAACGCCTTGTTCGAATTCGCGGTTATGAATAATACCAATATTTTTGATACTGATTCCTTCCATTGCAAGAATTGTAGCAATCGTAGCGATTCCACCTGCCTCATCTACAATATCAATATAAAGCATATATGTTTTGTTGATCAGACCGGAAGATGAAGCGTCGATAGAATCTCGGTAATCTCTGGATCTGGCGAACATATCGTAAAGGTATGAAGCTTCCTGATTGTCGATAGAACAGCGAATCTGAATCAGCATGCGGATATACTCATCAAGTACTGATGAAATATTTTCATGATTTTCAATACAAATCTGTTCCCACATAACAGGTGAAGAGGAAGCGATTCTGGTAATATCACGAAAACCACCTGCTGCGATCGTCTTCATATATTCTGCTTCATTATCTAGCTTGTTTATCAGATTAACAAGAGAAGAAGCAATGATATGAGGCAGATGACTGACACCTGCGGTAATAAAATCATGTTCTTCAGCAGTCAGAACCATAGGGATAGAGCCCAGTGAATCAATCAGTTCTGAGAATTCCGTAAGCTTTTCAAGCGGCACCTGACCACCCGGAGTCAGAATATAATATGCATTTTCAAGCAGATGATCTGAGGAATGCTCAAATCCGGACTGTTCAGATCCGGCCATCGGATGTCCGCCAATAAAACAGTGATCCATACCAAGTTCTTCAACAGCTTTATGGATTGGTCCTTTGACACTTCCTGCATCTGTGATGATACAGTCATCAGAAATTATATTTTTCAGATATTTCAGATATTCTATATTGTATTCTACCGGTGCACAGAGAAAGATATAATCGCAGGTATGGTATCGCTCATCCTTTTCTTCCAGTACAGCATCGATCGCATTACAGTTTAATGCAGCTGCCAGAGTTTCTTTATGTTTTGCATATGCCAGAATATGATAGTCTGGATGAAATTTGCGGATCGTTTTTGCGATAGATCCTCCGATCAGGCCAAGCCCGATAAAACCAATGGTTTTCATGATGTTTGATATCCTTTCCAAGTTAAACTATGCTTTTATTTTAAAAGAATATACTATAAATGTCAAATAGAGCCATAAAATCGGTAAATTCGTTAATAATTTACACAATTCGAACAAAAAATGTTGTTAAAATTATATAAAATACTTGAAAAGTGCGAGAAATTTTAGTAGAATATGAACATATTAGACATACAGGGAGGTATTACATATGGACGTTTATAGAACTGACCGAATTCGCAATGTGGTTCTTTTAGGACATGGGGGATCCGGAAAGACTACATTAGCAGAAGCAATGGCTTATCTGGCAGGAATGACTAACCGCCTTGGCAGAGTAGAAGATGGAAATACCGTCAGTGATTTTGATAAAGAAGAGATCAAAAGACATTTTTCTATTTCTACTACACTGATTCCGGTACCGTGGGATAAGGTAAAGATCAATGTACTTGATACACCGGGATATTTTGATTTTGTGGGTGAAGTAGAGGAAGCTGTCAGCGCAGCTGATGCAGCAATTATCGTTGTTTCAGGTAAAGCAGGTGTACAGGTAGGTACACAGAAAGCCTGGAATCTCTGCGAGAAATATAAACTGCCACGTATGTTCTTTGTAACAGACATGGATGTAGATGATGTCAGCTATCGAAAAGTCGTGGAAGAACTGACAGAGTTATATGGCAAAAAAATCGCACCACTCCATTTCCCAATCCGTGAAAATGGTAAATTCGTAGGATATGTCAATGTTGTCAAACAGGCCGGTCGTAAATATATTGACAAAGCAGGTAAAGAACCATGTGATATTCCAGAGTATCTGAATGAATATCTGGAAAAATATCATGATATCCTGATGGAATCTGTAGCAGAGACCAGCGAAGAGTTTATGGATCGTTATTTTGAGGGTGATGAGTTCTCTGTAACTGAAGTTTCCGCAGCACTTGCAACAAATGTACAGGATGCAAGTATTGTTCCGGTATGTATGGGATCTCCGATCAATCTTCGCGGTGTATCCAATCTTCTTGATGACATCTGTGGATATTTCCCAAGTCCGGACAAACGTTCTTGCAATGGTATTTCACAGAAGACCAATGAGATCTTTGAAGCAAATTACGATTTTGCAAAAACAAAATCCGCATATGTGTGGAAGACAATCGTAGATCCGTTCCTCGGCAAATATTCTCTGATCAAAGTTGCATCTGGTGTTATCAAATCAGATGATACACTTCTCAATGTAGAAAAAGGAGAAGAAGAACGACTCAATAAATTATATGTTCTGGAAGGTTCCAAACCTCTCGAAGTTCCGGAACTTCATGCAGGTGATATTGGCGCCATTGCAAAACTCGCAAGCGTACAGACAGGTGACAGCCTTGCGGCCAAGGCAAGTCCGGTCCTTTATCCGAAAGCTGTAATTTCTACCCCTTATACCTATAAGAGATACAAAGCGGTTAAGAAAGGTGATGAAGACAAGATTGCACAGGCACTTGCAAAAATGGCAAGTGAAGACAAGACGCTCCGTGTTGTAAATGATTCTGCCAACAGACAGACGCTCCTTTACGGAATGGGAGATCAGCATCTTGATATTATAGTCAGCAAACTGAAAGAGCGCTACAAAGTAGACATCGAACTTTCCAAACCAAAGGTTGCTTTCCGTGAAACTATCCGCAAGAATTCTGATGTGGAAGGTAAACATAAGAAACAGTCCGGTGGACACGGACAGTATGGTCACGTTAAGATGCGTTTTGAGCCATCCGGTGATCTGGAAACTCCATATGTATTTGAACAGGTTGTTGTTGGTGGTGCTGTACCGAAGAACTACTTCCCGGCAGTTGAAAAAGGTCTGCAGGAATGCGTTCAGAAAGGACCTCTGGCTGCCTATCCTGTAGTTGGTGTCAAAGCTACACTTTACGATGGTTCTTATCATCCGGTAGACTCCTCTGAAATGGCATTTAAGATGGCAACGATACTTGCATTCAAAAAAGGATTTATGGATGCATCCCCAGTTCTTCTTGAGCCAATCGTATCCATGAAAGTTATTGTTCCGGATAAATATACCGGTGATGTAATGGGCGATCTTAATAAACGCCGCGGACGTGTCCTTGGAATGAATCCTGATCATGCGGGTAACACTATTATCGAAGCAGATGTTCCACAGCTTGAGATCTATGGCTACTCTACAACACTTCGTTCTATGACAGGCGGAAGCGGAGACTTCTCTTATGAATTTGCACGCTATGAACAGGCTCCGAATGATATTCAGGTCAAAGAGATCGAAGCAAGAGCAAGCAAATTAGATACTACTGAATAATTTCTTTTTCTGATTCTGATAATAAGACACATAAAAAACCCTCACTTCAGATTAATGAAGTGAGGGTTTTTCTGAAAAAACAATTGTTCTAAATGATATCAACCAAACACCTCTTGAATATGTTATGGAATATCGTCTGAATACAGCAAAGCAGCTGTTGGACGACACTAAAATGTCCATTACAGATATCAGTTATCACTGTGGCTTTTCATCAAATGCATATTTTGGTAAGATTTTTCGCGAAAAATATGGCATGACACCGCTTCAGTACCGTAATAGAAATATTGACAAACAGGACGTATTGAATTAAAATTGTTTTTTAGATAACAATGTTGGAGGAACCATAGAAATGAAATACAATTTTAAAAAGATTGAGCCTAAGTGGCAGGCAAAGTGGGAAGAAAGCAAAGTCTTCGAAGCCAAGGACAACAGTGACAAACCGAAGTTCTATGGCCTGGTAGAGTTTCCATATCCAAGCGGTGCAGGTATGCATGTCGGACACATCAAAGCATACTCAAGCCTTGAGGTTATTTCCAGAAAACGTCGTATGGAAGGATATAATGTGCTTTTTCCGATCGGATTTGATGCATTCGGTCTTCCTACCGAGAACTATGCAGTAAAGACAGGAACACATCCACGTATCATCACAGATGAAAACATCAAGAAATTTTCCAACCAGTTAAAGAAAGTTGGCTTTTCTTTTGACTGGAACCGTGTGATCGATACAACAGATGAGGACTACTACAAATGGACACAGTGGATCTTCCTCAAAATGTTTGAGAAAGGTCTTGTATTCAGAGACAGAACTCTTGTAAATTACTGTCCACATTGTAAAGTTGTTCTTTCCAACGAAGACAGTCAGGGTGGTAAATGCGACATTTGTCATAGCGAAGTCGTACAGAAATCCAAAGATGTATGGTATCTGAGAATCACTCAGTATGCGGATAAACTTCTTGAAGGTCTTAAGGATGTAGACTATCCGGATAATGTAAAACAGCAGCAGATCCACTGGATTGGTAAATCAAAAGGTGCATTTGTAAACTTTGATATTGATGGAATTAATGAAAAACTTGAAATCTACACAACCAGACCGGATACCCTGTTTGGTGTTACCTTCATGGTAATCGCACCGGAGCATCCGATCATTGATAAATACAAAGACAAAGTCACAAACATGGACGAGATCACTGCATATCGTAATGAATGTGCCAAGAAAACAGAGTTCGAGAGAACTCAGCTTGTTAAAGACAAGACAGGCGTACGCATTCAGGGACTTGAGGGAGTTAACCCTGTAAACGGCAAGAAGATCCCAATCTACATTGCAGACTACGTAATGATGGGCTATGGTACAGGTGCGATCATGGCAGTACCGGCTCATGACCAGCGTGACTATGATTTTGCAAAGAAATTCGGCATCGACATCATTGAAGTCATTAAAGGTGGAGATATTTCCAAAGAAGCCTATACAGGTGATGGCGAAATGATCAACTCCGAATTTCTCAACGGCTATACCAAGAAAAAAGATTCTATCGAGCGTATGCTGGAAGAACTTGAAAAGAAAGGCATTGGTAAAGCCGGCGTTCAGTATAAGATGAAAGACTGGGCATTCAATCGTCAGAGATACTGGGGTGAGCCAATCCCGCTTATCCATTGCCCGAACTGTGGTGTTGTAGCTGTTCCGGAAGATGAGCTTCCTCTTCGCCTGCCGGATGTTAAAGATTTCGAACCGGGCGAAGACGGACAGTCACCACTTGCAAAGATTGATTCTTTTGTAAACTGCACTTGCCCGAAATGTGGTGCTGCAGCAAAACGTGAAACTGATACCATGCCTCAGTGGGCAGGATCTTCCTGGTATTTCCTGAGATATACAGATCCGCACAACACTCATGTGCTTGCTGATATGGATAAACTGAAATACTGGATGCCGGTTGACTGGTATAATGGTGGTATGGAACATGTTACCAGACATATGATCTACTCCAGATTCTGGCATCACTTCCTGTATGATCTTGGCGTTGTAAATACTCCGGAACCATATGCAAAACGTTCTATCCAGGGACTGATTCTCGGACCGGATGGCGATAAAATGAGTAAATCCAAAGGAAATGTTGTGGATCCACTTGATATCGTAGAAGAATATGGTGCTGATACCCTTCGTACTTATGTACTGTTCATGGGTGATTATGGCGCTGCAACTCCTTGGAGTGACAGCTCCGTTAAAGGATGCAAGAAATTCCTTGATCGTGTGGCAGGCCTGACAGATATTCTTTCTGAAGAACCTGTTTCTGAAGAACTGGAAATGAAGATTCACCGCACTATCAAAAAAGTTTCTTCTGATATTGAAAACCTGAAATTCAATACTGCAATTGCCAGCCTGATGACTTTGATCAACGAAATTACCGCGGAAGGACATATCGGAAAAGAAGATTTAAGCATCTTTGTCAAACTCTTAAGTCCATTTGCGCCACATCTCTGCGAAGAGATCTGGGAATTCCTTGGTGGAGAAGGTCTGCTTGCAGTTGCTCCGTGGCCGGTATATGATGAAGGTAAGACAGTTGCCAAGACTGTAGAAATCGGTGTACAGGTAAATGGTAAGGTAAGAGGAACTGTAGTTCTTCCTAATGGATGCGATAAGGAAAAAGCTTTCGAAATCGCAAAAGCAGATGAGAGAATTGCTTCCTTCCTTGAAGGAAAGAATCTGATCAAAGAAATCTATGTTCCAAACAAGATCGTTAATTTTGTTGCAAAATAAAAATTATATATACGCACAAGAAAAGCCCTCCAGTTAAGACTGGGGGGCTTCTTTAATGCCTGTGATATCCGGAGCAGCCATGAGAGAGTAGTTCGTATAATAAACAACAAATCCCGGTTTTGCACCACCTGGCTTTTTGACGTGCTTTTTCTGAATATAATCAATTTCTACTTTTGGAGCAGTTCTGCCTTTGGAATAATAAGCCGCAAGCCGGCCTGCTTCTTCAAAGGTACGGTCTGGAATTTCACCGTCCGGTGTTTTTACAATAACATGGGAGCCTGCCATTTTTTTAGCATGGAACCACCAGTCATTACCTGTTGCCATCTTAAAAGTCAATTCATCATTCTGAAAATTGTTTTTTCCAACATAAATATCAAAGCCATCACTGGAAATGTAGTGGAACGGTTTCGATTTCGCCTGTGCTTTCTGACCTTTTTTGTTCGAATAGTGCTTTTTGATATATCCATATTCTGTCAGTTCTTCTTTGATCTGGCTCAGGTCATTTTCTGCACGTGCGATGTCCAGAGCATTTGAGATAGATTCCAGATGCTCTATCTCAGCTTCTGTATCAGCGATCTGCTCGGTCAGAGCTTCTTCTGTTCGTTTCAATTTTCCGTAACGGTCAAAGTATTTCTTGGAATTTTCACCTGGTGTCATAGCTGGATCCAATGGAATCGTGATTTCTTCATTCGTATAATAATTCAGCGCTTTAAAGGATTTACAACCGTCTTCAAGGCCATATCCATATGTATTGATAAGCTCACCATATACTTTATATTTATCTTTTTTTGCAGTATCTTTCATTTGTTTCTGTTGAAGGATCAGTTTTTTGCGATTACGTTCCAGGGCTGTCTGTACGATTCTTCGAAGATCTGAAGACTTCTGGCGGATTCTGGTCAGAATTTCCTTGGATGCATAATAAGTCTCCAGCATTTCTGATACAGACTCAAATGTTTCACTGTGATAATCCGGTCCATACTGTGTAAGAGGAACTACTGCATATTCAACAGGTTCTTCACCGTGATAAATGATGTTCGGAGAAAAATTTCCCTCCTGTACCTGTTCAATCAGTCTTTTAAATGTATGATACAGATGTACAGAGGCATTTTCATCCAGGGACTGTGCGGCATCATTTCCATCAATCGAAGCACGATAACAGATTTCTTCGGCAATCAGCGGACTGATACCTGTCAGGGTTGTATAGATCGCTTTTGCAATATTGCATGGCTTTTTGCATACAACATTTCGGAAATCTTTTTCTGCGATCGTCAGTGGGTCATATTTTTCCTGAGTCTGTGGCAGGAAATAATCCCTTCCCGGCAGAACTTCACGGATTGAACTCATATGTGAAGACACATGTTTGATACTGTCAAGAATCATCCGGTTTTCATCGCAGAAAATAATATTGCTGTATTTTCCCATCAGTTCGACAATAAGATATTTCTTACATGGATCGCCAAGTTCATTCAGATGTTCCAGCTCAAATTCTACAACACGCTCCAGGCCAGGCTGAGATATACTTCCAATTCGCGCACTGCTCAGATGCTTGCGAAGAAGCATACAAAAATTGGGTGCTGTCAGTGGATTGGGTTTATTTTTGCCGGTAAAATAAATAAGAGGAAGAGAGGGACTGGCGGATATAAATAAACGACATTGTCCATTCGCACCTTTTCCTGTAATCATCAATGCATCCGACTCTGGCTGCGCAATTTTATTAAAACGACCATTGTCAAGATTTTTATGTAATTCCTGTACCATTGCTGCAATGGTAATACCATCAAATGCCATTCTATTTCTCCTTTAATAAAATTTCTTTCATAAGAATCAGATGCTGTGAAAACCCTTTCCAATAATCTCGCTGGTATTGGATATCAGCATAAATGCGCTCGGCTGATTTTCTTTAATATAGTTACGAAGACGTACTGCCTGAGGCCGGCTGAGAACTGTAAATACAATATATTTGTCCTTTCCGGAAAAAGCCCCCTGTGCATGAACGACCGTTGCACTTCTGTTGAGTTCATGCACAAGAAAATTACAGATTGCTTCCGGTTCATCACAGACCACATTAAAATATTTGGACAGATTAAATCCTTCAATAAAGTTATCAATCATAAAGGAACGAATCGTCAGTCCTAGGAATGAGTAAAGACCGGTCTGGATATCAAAAACAAAGCATCCTGCAACTGTGATCAGTATATCCGTCACAAGAAGAGCTTTACCAATATCGAAACTGCTGTATCTTTTAAGAATCATTGCAATGATATCTGTTCCACCACTGGATGAACCAATATTAAACAAAATCGCAGATCCGAGTGCCGGAAGAGCTATTGCAAAGCAAAGTTCCAGCATAGTCTGGTCAGTCAATGGATGATCCATCGGACATACTCGTTCCAGAGTAGAAAGAGCAACTGACAAGAGGATACTGCAATACGCTGTTTTGGCAGCAAATTTTTTTCCCAGTACAATAAATCCCAATATAAGCAGCAACATATTTACAATAAAAGAAAAGTCACTGGCCGAAATGGATGTTTTATCAGCAACCAAAACTGCAAGGCCTGTAATTCCGCCAAATGTAAAATTATTCGTAAACTTGAAAAAATATGTACCTACTGCCATGATCAGAGTACTGACGGTAAGTAGCGAAAAGTGTTTGATTTTTTCTTTCATAATATATATGATTCCCCCTTATATTTCATCCGAATCATTGTAACGCGGGCAGTATGGAAATGTCAACGTGGGTATTTGACTGTTTATAAAATATTTTATAGAAAAAACGAATTGACTAGATTTTTAGAATGCTCTATAATAAATCTGTATGTAAAAAAAGAGACTTGCAAAGTGAGAGAGCTTATGATAAAAAGTATGACAGGCTTCGGCCACGCAGAAAAAGTAACCAGTCAGTGTAAGATTACGGTTGAACTGAAATCAGTCAATCACCGATATCTTGATCTGAACATCAAAATGCCACGGCGTTTCAATATGCTGGAAGGTCAGGTCAGAAATCTTTTAAAGCAATACATGCAGCGCGGCAAAGTAGACGTATTTATCACTTATGAAGACTATATTTCCAGTGATTATACTCTGAAATATAACAAAGATCTGGCTGCAGAATACCTCCGTTATCTGAATCAGATGGCCGAAGAATTTCATCTGGAAAATGATATTCGAGTAACAGCTTTATCCAGATATCCGGAAGTTCTGAGCATGGAAGAACAGTCTGTAGACGAGGAAGAACTGTGGAAATTGCTTTCAGATCCATTAAAAGAGGCTTGTACCAAATTCGTAGAAACACGTACCAGAGAGGGAAATCATCTGAAAGAAGATCTGCTTGCCAAGCTTGAAGGTCTTGATCAGAAAGTATCTATGGTTGAAGAACGGTCCCCACAGGTGGTTCTGGCATATCGGGAGAAACTGGAACAGAAGGTACATGAACTCCTGGAAGATTCTCAGATTGATGATAATCGTATCGCAGCAGAAGTTATTTTGTTTTCAGACAAGATCTGTAATGATGAAGAAACCGTAAGACTGCACAGTCATATTCATGGCATGCAGAAGATTCTTCAGGAATCAGAAGGTGTTGGCCGCAAAATGGACTTTATGGCACAGGAAATGAACCGCGAAGCAAATACGATCCTTTCCAAGTCAAATGATCTGGAAGTTTCCAATATCGCGATCGATCTTAAGACAGAGATTGAAAAAATCCGTGAACAGATCCAGAATATAGAATAACGGAGGCAGAATACAGCTTTGGCAAAATTAATCAACATCGGCTTTGGAAACGTAGTTAATTCCCGCAAGATCGTTGCAGTTGTCAGTCCTGATGCAGCACCGGTAAAAAGAATGATCCAGAGCATCAAGGGAACCCGTTCTCTGATCGATGCAACACAGGGCCGTAAAACAAAAGCCGTTATTGTAACCTCTGATGATTATCTTGTTTTATCCGCACTTCAACCGGAAACGATTGCCCGGCGTTTTGCGGAAGCTAATAATTATGAAGAAAAGGAAGAGGAACATGAGTAAAGGTGTTTTAACAGTTGTTTCCGGCTTTTCAGGTGCCGGCAAAGGTACGGTAATGAAACGTCTTTTGGAAAAATATGAAAATTATGCGCTTTCAATTTCTGTAACAACGCGGAAACCTCGTGAAGGTGAAAGAGATGGTATTGAATATTTTTTCAGAACACGAGAAGAAGTAGAAGCTATGATTCAGGAAGATCAGCTTCTCGAACATGCTGAATACGTGGGTAATTATTACGGAACTCCTCGGTTTTATGTAGAAGATATGCTTTCTCAGGGGAAAAACGTAATCCTTGAAATAGAAATTCAGGGTGCAATGAAGATCAAAGAAAAAATTCCGGAAGCAGTTCTGGTATTTGTAACCCCACCTACGATTGAAGAACTTCGCAGCCGTCTGATAGGCCGTGGTACAGAAACGGCTGATGTGATTGCATCTCGTCTCAGACGTGCGGCAGAAGAATCGGAGGGAATGAATAATTATGATTACATTCTGATCAATGATCAGGTTGAAGACTGTGTCGATCAGCTTCATCAGATCATTTTGAGCGAACGCTGTCGAGCACAGCGCAACGAAGAACTTATCAACACGATCCAGGAAGAAGCCCGGATCTTTATGAAAGGAGATAAATAATATGATACATCCATCATATTCTGAACTTATTCAGGCAATCAACAACAATGTAGAGGAAGACGACAACACAATGATGCTGAACAGCCGTTACTCACTGGTTCTTGCAACCAGCAAAAGAGCAAGACAGCTGATTGCAGGCGCAGAACCGCTGGTACCTAACACTGCTGGTAAAAAACCTCTTTCTATAGCGATTGATGAGCTCTACAAGGGCGAAGTTAAGATCGTAGCTGCTTCAGAAGCGGAAGAAGATACAACAAAAACACAGACGGTTGCAGAAGAGACTGTTGAAAATATCGAAGAAACAACCGAAAATAACCAGTAAACCAGAGTAATCAGAAGACTTTATGTCTTCTGATTACGTCTATCAGGAGAATATATGAAAATATTATTTATATCACTGGGCTGCGATAAAAATCTTGCAGATTCCGAAGAAATGCTTGGACTGCTTACCGGAAATGGTCATGAAATCGTAGACTCTGAAGAAGAAGCAGATGCGATTGTCATCAATACATGCTGCTTTATTCATGATGCCAAAGAAGAAAGCGTTAATACGATTCTTGAAATGGCAGAATACAAAAAAACCGGGACATGCAAAATACTGATCGTAACTGGTTGCATGGCTCAGCGCTACAAAGAAGAAATCACGAAGGAAATTCCGGAAGTAGATGCTGTTCTTGGAACTACTTCTTATGGAGATATCGTCAAAGCATTAAATGAAGCAGAAGCCGGTCATGTTTTTCAGGAATTCAAAGATATTAATGCTCTCCCGGAAGATTCCGGTCGCAGAGTCATTACAACTGGTGGACATTTCGGATATCTTAAGATTGCTGAAGGCTGTGATAAACATTGTACCTACTGTATCATTCCTTCGCTGAGAGGTAAATTCCGCAGTGTTCCTGAAGAGCGT
>ENA-OPSZ01000012-OPSZ01000012.1-human-gut-metagenome-genome-assembly--contig:-NODE-12-length-163574-cov-6.088320_pt1 | contig 163574 bp, 155 predicted proteins | sample MGYA00241814_ERZ501919 | MGnify/ENA primary metagenome ERZ501919 (study PRJEB25962, sample SAMEA2042440) | human gut metagenome | biome: human gut; feature: human-associated habitat; material: faeces... | reverse complement strand
ACACAGGCTCTGGAAAATTATTATCGTTATGAACAGAATTACAAGAATCTGATCGAAGAACTGAATGACCGAAATCTGGATAATGAAGTGAAAATGCTGGAAAAAAATATCCGGAGAATGTCAGAAAGTTATCTGGAACAGACAAATGAGACGGTTCAGGCAAAACGAGGAAGAAATGTAGAAAAATACAAAACTTCCTACGAAGATGAAAATGAGCTTTATGAATATATCAATGTCTATATTTATAAGCTGAATAATTTACGATTTAAAACGAACTCGGCAAATTACCAGCTGCTGCTCTTAGCAATGAATGTACTCTATAAACTCTGTATTTTCGTTATGCTGGTTGTATATGCACTTGGTCTTGCAGTCACAACGCTTCTTGTCCGTAATATGATCCGTCCACTTACAGCATTGTCCAATACAGCGCATGAAGTTGCAAAGGGTAACTTAAATGTACCTCAGCTTCCGGTAGTTGTTGAAGATGAGGTTGGTGTTGTAACACGAAGTTTTAACCAGATGCTGGAAAGTATCCGGCAGAATATTGAGCAGCTTAAGGAAAGCATGGAACGTCAGGCACAGATGAAGGAACGGGAGCTTCTTATGGAAACCCATCTGAAGGAGGCTCAGCTGAAATACCTTCAGGCGCAGATCAATCCACATTTTTTGTTTAACAGTCTGAATGCAGGTGCACAGCTTGCCATGATGGGGGATGCGGATAATACAGGAATTTTTCTTGAAAAGATGGCAGATTTTTTCCGTTATAATGTACGTAAGATGGAAGAAGACGCCATGCTCTGGGAGGAGATTGGGGCGGTAGATAACTACATTTATATCCTGAATGTCCGTTTTGCCGGAGATATCACCTATATTAAGGAAGTGGATGAAGGTATTGATAATATTCGTATTCCGAGTATGATTCTGCAGCCACTGGTTGAAAATGCAGTGCAGCATGGAATTCATGACTGTATGGAAACGGGATGGATCCGTATGGAAATTCACCGAAATGGTGAGATGTTGGATGTTACAGTAAGCGACAATGGTGCGGGAATGACAGAAGAAATGATAGCCAGGGTTATGGCCGGACGCGCAGATCAGAATGAAGAAGACCGTTTTTCCACGGGAATTGCTGTTCGGAATGTAATTGACAGACTACAGCTGTATTATAAAGAAGAAAATCTGTTTACGATTGAAAGTGATGGACCAGGGAAAGGGACCAGAGTTCATATCATCCTTCCTGTGTATAAAGATGAACTGGAATGAGAATAATGTGGAAATATTGCATAACAAAGGGGAGACAGAAGAATGTATCGAATTTTAGTTGCAGATGATGAAGGAATCATGCTGGAAGCCTTTAAGAATGTTATATCCAGTACATTTGGGGATTCATGCATCGTAGAAACTGCCAAAACAGGAAGAGCCGTAACAGAGATCGCGGAGACTTTTCATCCGGATATCGTATTTATGGATATTCATATGCCTGGTATTAATGGAATACAGGCTATGCGAGAAATAAGAAAATTTAATACAACAGCTCTGTTTTATGTTGTATCGGCCTATGACAAATTCGATTATGCAAAAGAAGCAATTGATCTGGGAGTCGAGCGATATCTGACAAAGCCAATCTCAAAGGCCAAGATCATTGCAGCAGTGGAAGAGGCCACAGCAAAAGTTGATACAAAAAGAAATCAGCGAAGTAACCTTCTGAGAATACAGGAAAAACTGGAAACAGTCATTCCGGTCGTAGAAAACAGTTTTGTTGGAAGCCTTCTTTTCCAACAGGAGATGCAGGTGGCAGACTATTACCAACAGCTTCTGGATATTGAGGAAAAACAGGGCTATGTTATGATCATTCAGTTTGGACAGTCTTATGAGAATGGAAGGCTGGTAAGCCCGGTTGGAATGAATGTTAAGGCACAGGACTTTTATGCGGAATTGAGAGATATCGTAAAATCTTCTTTTTCCTGTGCAGTGGGATCAATCATGTCCAATCGTATTCCAATCGTGGTTCCGTGTGCACTGTCTGAGAATCCATATGAAGAAAGAATCGATCTGGTTGAACAGGCACGAAGCCTGATTACCCGATTAGAAGATCGTATCGAAGCGAAATTTCGTGTCGGAATCGGAAGTACGGGAAATGCAGGAGATGGAGCGCTCTTATCGTGAGGCACTGCGTGCATTGAATGGAAGCAAGAGCCGTGTGATACATATCGAAGATCTTTCCCAGAATGGTGTGTATGATGAGGAATTTCCGGTAGAGATGGAAAAAATATTTTCCGTTATCTGGAAGAGGGAAAAGAAAAAGAATGTATCCAGGAGATAAATGTGTTTTTTGACTGGATGGTGGCACATTATGCAGACGACATGAATAACATCCGGCTGAAGACCCTGGAATATATTATCTGGGGTGAGAAAAAAGCATTTGAAGCAGGCGCGATCAATTATGGATTTAGCTATCGACGCGATTATCTTGATGCAGCCATGGCATGTACAGGGTATGAAGAACTGCGAAAATGGTTTCTGGACAAGATGGTGAATGCCTGCCGCGCAATCCGGGATCAGAAGGAAGACCAGTCCAATTCTGCTGCAAAGAAAGCGATGCTGTATATCCAGGAGAATTATAATAAAGACATCTCATTGGATGATGTATCTGGCATTGTAAATATCAGCCCTTATTACTTCAGCAAGATCTTTAAAGAAGAGACCGGAGAAAACTTTATTGAATATGTGACGAAGGTGCGGATAGAAAAAGCTAAGGAATTTTTGGCTCAGCCGGATATCAGTATTAAAGAAGCCGGGATCCGGAGTGGTTATACAGATCCGAATTATTTCAGCAGGATCTTTAAGAAACAGACAGATATGACACCAAGTGAATATAAAACGAGGTATGGAAAATGAAAAAGAAAACAGGCATTTTTCTTATAATCGGGATAGTGCTTGCACTGATGCTTACAGGATGTGGAAAGCAGAGTGTGGAGACGGAAACAGCACATACAACAGAAGAGGATAAACTGCAGATTGGACTTAGCTTTGATTCTTTTGTAATTGAACGATGGCTGCGTGACCGTGATATGTTTGTGTCTACAGCGCAGAGTCTTGGGGCAGAAGTAAATGTGCAGGTGGCCGGAGGAGAAGTGGAGGAACAGATTTCTCAGATTGAGTATTTCATCCAGAAAAAAATGGACGTGATCATTATTATACCAATTGATGGCGATGCATTATATGATGTGGTAAAAGAAGCAAAAAGCAAAGGAATCTGTGTAATCTGCTATGACCGTATCATTCCCAATGTAAATGCGGATCTGTATATTACGATCGACAATGAGATGGTTGGAACACTGATGGGTGAAGCCCTGAAAAAAGCCTGCCCGGATGGCGGAAATATCTTTGCGATTTATGGATCGCCGACAGATAAAAATGTTGAGGAAGTTGAGAAGGGATTTAAAGATGCACTGGTGGATAGTAAGCTTAATATCGTTTACTCCGGTTATTGTGATAACTGGCTTGCAGAAATAGCGGAAACCCATGTAAACAAGGGGCTGGAAGTGACGGATGATATTGTTGGTGTTATGTGTGGTAATGACGATCTGGCAAGTCAGGTAGTTAAAGTTTTGTCCGAAAACCGCCTTGCCGGACAGGTCGCTGTTGTCGCACAGGATGCAGAACTGGCTGCATGCCAGCGTATTGTAGAAGGAACCCAGACCATGACGGTGTATAAGCCAATTGAGCAGGAAGCATCTACGGCGGCGACACTGGCGGTGATGCTTGGAAATGGGGAGGATATCGGGTCAGCTGACTGTGAATATCCTGTTACCGAGACGACCAATGATGGAGAATATGAGATTCCGTATTATAAGATCACGCCGGTGGCTGTGACGAAAGAGAATATGGATGAAGTGGTCATAGATGGAGGGTTCCATACACATGAGGATGTATACCTGAATGTAAAATAGAATGATGATATCGTAGTCATAATATAAATTACATATCCCTTCTGATGGCTGCAGATTTTTCATGAATCTGGAAAGATTAAATAAATTGCGTCTCCTATCTGCTCTTTCAGGCAGGTTCAAAGATCTGGAAGTACTAAGAGAAGAAAAGCTTACAAAAAACGCTCCGAAAAATGGCAAACTCGCGTTGCTCAGACAGTGCCATTTTTTGGAGCAAAGTAATCTTTTATTCTCTAAGTACTTTAAACAGATCTTTTCAAGTCCTGAAGATCAGATAGGAGACGCTTTTTATTTTGAAGCATTTTCAGATAGAAAACATAAGATCTGATAAATACGAAGGGATATGTTTTTATATCTGCCATACGAATCATCAGACGGGAGGAGCGTGCCTGCGTTGCGCGTCGTTGCTTCGCGTAGCTAACGGCGCAGCCGCTGTCCGCATCCCGGGGCGGAGCCCCGTCGTGTCCTCCCCCATAAGAATAACTACCACGAATGAGGGATAAAAAACGTATCCTGTCTGGGTTGTACAGGCCTTGAAAAGATTCGTAGATATACTTAGGAAATAAAATACTACTTTGCCCCACAAAATGACACTGTTTGAGCGACAGCGAGTTTGTCATTTTGTGGGGCGTTTTTTGTAGGATTTTCTTTTCTTAGTATATCCGGATTTTTTCAACAGCCTGTATAAAACAGATAGGATACGTAATTTTACATCTCATCGCTGGTATTATTCTTTATCCATATATGCATTATATATTTCAGGTTGAATCACTTTGCGAATCGCTTCATACACTCCTTGTGATGCTTCTCGGATCTCTTTACGTGTCTCATCGGACAGGGTAATGATCTGTGTGCCACTTTCTTCAATCGTTGCGATCTTGTCTGCGATACGTGCATCGGACTGTTCTCTTGCGTATTCTGTTGCAAGTTGTGCGGCTTCTGTCATGATCTCCTGTTCATCTTCCGGGAGATCTTTGAAGAAATCATCGTTGACGATCAGAGAGATCAGATGCGGAAGATGATTGGTCTCGACCACATAATCCTGCTGTTCATATAAGTTGTTGGAAACGATAACTTCATATGGATTTTCCTGCGCATCGATCGTATGCTGTTGAAGACCGATATAAACCTCACTGAAACTCATTGGAGTCGGGTTTGCACCGAGTGCCTTCCAGAATGCCAGATGATAACTGTTTTCCATAGTACGGATCTTCTGACCTTTAAAGTCTGCAAAGCTATTGACTGGTTTGTTTGTGCTCATGACACGGAAGCCCTGGTCAGCCATACCGAGAAGATGATAGCCGCCGTTTGTATAAACATCACTGATCAGGCTGTAGAATTCCGGGTCATCGATCTTCTTACGACAGTCGTCGAGAGAATCAAAAACACATGGAAGATCAAAGACTGCCAGATCACTCATGAAAGAAACCTGAGGTGCAGTATTCTGTACGACAAATGGGATATCTCCATCTGAGCAGGTTTCAAGCAGGTCGCGGTCACCACCGAGTGTGGAGTTCGCGTATACCTGGATCTTCATTTTGCCATCGCTTAAATCTGCGACTTCCTCGGCAAACTTTTCTGCAAAGATCTGTGTAACAGTGTCTTCCGGGCTGGCGGTTGCCAGTGGCCAGGAATAACGCTGTACTTCATCTTCAGAAGAAGTACCACATCCTGTAAGGGCAATGCTCAAAGCACCAGCCACAGTCAGCACCGGGAGCATACGGAGGATGTAACGATTTTTCTTATCGGATGTATTGCATGTAGTAAATTTTTTCATGTCTTTCCTCCTATAAGATTCCGATAGAGATTGCCGGTATGAAAGTGATCAGGAGTAGCGCTGCCAGGAAAAATGCGATCATTGGCAGGGCTTTTTTTGCAATCTGCATAACCGGCACATCTGTCAGTGAACTTGCAACGAACAGATTGACTCCGATTGGTGGAGTTACAAATCCGATGGCAAGGTTGACAACCATGATTACACCAAATTGGATTGGATTCATACCGATAGCCTGCACGATCGGAAGTAGGATCGGTGTCAGAATCAGGATTGCCGGTGTGGTATCCATGACCATTCCTACAATCAGCAGGAAGAGATTAATGATCAGCAGGATTGCAACCGGACTGTGGAAATTGTTCAGGATAAATTCGCTGACGGTCTGCGGTACCTGCATCAGAGTCAGTACTCTGGAGAAGGCAGTAGAGGCTGCCAGGATGAACAGGATTGGTGTAAAAGTACGGATCGCTTCTACAAGGATCGGCCAGATATCACGGAGCTTAATGCTCTTGTATACGAACAGACTGATGAGCAGGGCATAAAATACGGAGATAACAGCAGCTTCTGTCGGAGAAGCAACACCTGTGTAGATACATCCGAGAATGATGACCGGGCTTAACAGTGCAAAGAAGCTTTCTTTGAGCACTTTCAGAAGCCCTTTGTCATGAAGCATCTGTACCTCTGCATGGATTTTTTCTTTGTCTTCACCGTAGCGTTTGCAGTGATAGATTGCATAGAGCATGAGCAGGGCTCCGATCATGAGTCCTGGGATAATTCCGGCAAGAAACAGATCACTGACAGATGCACCCGATGCCATGCCGTACATGATGAATGGAATACTAGGCGGAATGATAACACCGAGTCCACCAGCCACTGCAACGATTGCAGTAGAAAATGTCAGATCATAACCAAGATTGGACAGGATTGGAATCGTCATACTTCCAACAGCAGCAACCGTTGCCGGAGCAGAACCGGAGATCGCACCGTAAAAAAGGCAGGTGACGATTACGGCACATGGCATACCAGCAGTGAATTTGCCAAGAAAATAGGCAAAAACATCAAACAGCTTTTTGGAAATACCGCCCTTGGCCATGATGATACCGGAAAGGACAAACATTGGAACTGCCAGGAGCGGGAAGGAGTCCAGACCGCCAAACATGGCACGAATCAGATATTTGGCACCAACAGTAAAGGACGGATCAAACACAGACGGAAGAACAGATGTGATTCCAAGGGTGATGGATACCGGAACTGCGATGACCAGTAAGACAACAAAGATAATAAATAAAACTACAACTGGCATTTAGTGTTCCTCCTCATTTGAATTTTTGATCGTGTTGATGCGGTTATCGATTCCTGATTCCAGAGCAGGTTCGTTGTGGGATTCTGCATTTGCCTGGATAAAGGATTCTGGGGTATTGCGTTCCGGATGTGCCGGGTCAAATACATTTTCACCTCTTGCAACACGGAACTCAATGATCCAGCGCTGCAGGACACGGAATGCGACCAGTACAAAAGAAACCAGAGGTGCGGCCTGTACATAGTACATCGGAATGCCGCATGCCGGTGAAAGCTGTCCGCTGTGAACAGAAGACATCATATAAGAATAAGCAAACGGAATCATGTAAATAAAAAAGATCAGCTCGAAGGTGTGATTCACTACTTTGAAGATTGCTTTTCCGCGGCGTGGAAAAATTGCGACAAATTGCTCGATCTTAATAGAAAGGCATTTTTTGCTGCAGTAGCTTACACTCAAGAATCCACACCAGATGAAGAGATATCTGGTAAGTTCTTCGGACCAGGACAGGGACATTCCAAGAACATATCTGCAGAATATCTGAATCCCCATGATCAGTGTCATGGCAATCAGGAAGATGACCAGGATAAATTCTTCGAGATTCTCGTCCAGCCAGTGAAGTATTTTTTTCATGAAGGACCTCCCTTAAAATAAGTATAGATGGTAATGTGACTGTAACAGTTCAACGCTTTGCAGTTATAAAAACACCGATATTTCTATTTTAAATAAAAATACCGGTGTTTTCAAGAAGTAAATATATTATATGTTACATTGCATTGTGAAGAAGTCCAAGGACTGTATTCAGATCATTTACTCCCATCTGTCCCGGTGCAGATGCTTTCTTAGCGGCACCAAATGTCATGGAAGAACCAAATACTTCACCGCAGAGACGACTGATCACGCCAGTACCTGCCATAGACATGGTAATGATCGGTCCGTCAGCATAATTTGTTGCCATTTCCTCTGTTGCAGCCAGAAGAGTCAGAACATCCTTTTTGTTCTGTGGCATAACGGCAATCTTTGGAATATCTGCATTCATGTCCTGCATCTTACGGAGGCGATAGATGATGTCTGCTTTAGCAGGAGTTTTGAAGAAGTCATGGTTGGAAGCGATAACCTTAACACCTGCTGCATGAGCTCCGTCGATGATCTTTTTAACGATCTCATCACCTGTGAAGATCTCTACGTCAACCAGATCTACATATCCGGTCTGAGCTGCTTTGATGTTGAGCTCTGCATAAGCATCCGGCTCGATTGCTTTCTCGCCGCCCTCTTTAGAAGTACGGAAAGTCATGAGAAGTGGGATGTTACCAAGAACTGTACGAAGGTCTTTCAATACATCTTCAACCTTTGCAAAATCAAAAACACCTTCAAACCAGTCTGCACGCCACTCAACAACATCAACTGGGATAGAATCAAAAGTTTTGGCTTCTTCAATGATATCTTCTTTTGTAATACCAACGATCGGAACGATGATTTTCGGTGCACCTGCACCGATTTCGATATCACGGATTTTAACTGTATTCATGATGAGTTTCCTTTCTATTATATAATGATTACGACGGGTTCCAAGTCCAGATGCCTTATCGTGCAAGCACGAACAGCTATTGGACTTTTCGCCCCTGGTTCTCATTTTAGTTCTCAGCTTCTGCGAGTTCAACCATTTTTTTGTAACGGATGTTTACAAACAGACCAAGTACAACACCAACTGCTGTAAGTACGATGTTCATGATCATAACCTGAGATGGCTGCATTTTGGATGCTGCTGTCAGGATCGTGTAGTTACACAGAGAGGATGCGATCATAACCAGAGCAGTTACCGTACCTTTGATCTTAGGGAAGAGCATGTTGCATACAGAGGTAGCAATCTGGAGCAGTCCACCTGCGCCTGCCCATCCGATGATGAATGCACCTGCGATCATCAGTGTCTGGTTCTGACCTGTCAGAACAACGATCAGAGTTGCAAGACAGATAACCGGATAGATTACAATAAAACGAACATCTTTGATCTTTCTTGTGAGGAGTGCTGTCACAACAAGTGCGATCAGTGTTCCAGCGGAATAATAAGTCTGCATGATAGACGGGTCAGCCCAGCCTACATTTTCTTTTGCAAAGTTCTGTGCACAGTTCAGCCACAGCTGGAAAGTACCTGTGCATGTGAAACCGATCAGGATCATTGCGATGGATTCGAAGGAGAAGTGTGTGTGTTTCAGGCTGTCGATGAGTCCTTCTTTTTTACCTGCTGCCATTTGGTCTGCGTCTGGAAGTGGGAAGAGGAATACCAGTACAAAGAGTACCAGGTAGATGATTCCACATCCATAGAACAGACGGTTGTAGGAAGTAAGTCCTGCTGCAGTTGTAGCTACAGTTGCTCCAAGTACGAATGGAAGCAGCATCTGAGCGATCGCGATAAAGAATTTGATTCCCATGGTTGCAACACCAGGTGCTTTGTAGATGATCTCGGAAACTGCAGGGTAGATACCTGTATCCAGGAATGAGTTTGCGATACCACCAAGGACTGCACATACATATGCGATTGTGTAACCACCGCTTGTACCTGCGTTAAATGCAAGAGCAAGACCAATCAGGTAGATTGCATAAGAAGCACTACCGATCGCTGTGGAAATGCGACGTCCAAGTTTGTCTGAAAGAGGACCGGCAAATGGAAGGGCAATCAGTCGTCCAAGTCCAAGAGCAGCAGAGATCGCTGTGATTGCCATTGCTTCTACGCCCCATGCAGTAGCGAGAGCTTCCTTAATAACAGCCTGTCCCAGAATAGAACATCCAACGCCGTGGATGAAGTAGTTCAAGTACAAAATTAATGCACTTGGCAAGTATTTCTTGTTCATGTTATTCTCCTTTTCCTAAAGTGATTGTGCTGTTACTGTTCACGTGTAACTGTGAACGGAGTGAACAGTAGTTTTCTTCGGTTTTCTTTTTGTTCTGTCACAAACATCAGAAATGCCGGGTTACATTGTGTTAAAAAAATAACATTTGATTGTATTGTAACAGGAACAATGCATGTAGTCTAATGCTTTTAAAGTGGAAAACTAATGCATTGAATGCATTAATATGGTATAATAACTGATAAATTTTAGCTATTTATATAAGGAAGGAAAATAGGAAAGATCAGGTTGCTGTAGATGGTACAAACAGTAACGGGTAATACTGCAGAATAAGAGGTATATTATACAGGAGGAGAAGGTAATGACACTAAATCAGATTCTGTATTTTCAGAAAGTGGCAAGACTGGAAAATTATCACCAGGCAGCAGAGGAACTTTATATATCACAACCGTCTCTGAGCCGCTCGATGGCAGTACTGGAAAGCGAACTTGGGGTAGCTTTATTTGAAAAAAAAGGCAGGGGAGTGACACTGACCAAGGCAGGACAGCTTTTTCTGGAGCATGCAGACCGGATCGCAGCAGACTGCGATGTGGCAGTGGGTAAAATGCAGGAGCTTTCTGCGGATGGCGGCAAAATTGATATTGGTTATATTTTTCCGCTTGCGGGCCATTATATTCCACATAAGGTAAGAGAATTTCTGGATAAAGAAGAAAATAAAAACGTAGTTTTTAATTTCTGGCAGAATCATACACCGGCAATCGCTGCGAAAGTGCGTACTGGAGAACTGGATATCGGATTTGGGGGTTATCTGAAAAAAGAGGATATGGAATTTTTTCCACTCAGTGCACAGGAGCTGGTGATCATTACACCAAAGAAGCATCCGCTTGCCGGAATCCGGGAAGTGCCACTTTCAGAGATGAATCATTATCCCGTGATTGGTTATGAGAAAGAATCCTGGATGGGAACGTATGCAAAATATTTATACAGAAAATACCAGATCGAACCAAATACGATCGTAGAATGTCCGGATGAATATTCTATCGTGTCTTTGGTAAGAGAGAACTTCGGAATTGCCCTGATGCCACAGACAGATATTCTTTTGGATGCAGATGGTATCAATATCCACAAATTAAAGGGTTTGCAGATTTATCGTCAGGTGTTTATGTTCTGGATGAAAGACCGTTATCGTCTGCCGGCTGTAGAGCGTTTTATCAATTATATGAAGGAGCAGCAGGCAGAAGATGCGAATGATACCGAAAACGTATCAAAAGTTTATCTGAAAGATATTGTTAATTTTTAATACAAAGAGTTATGATAATTGTGTCACAAACAAAGGATTGCCACTCATGTGAATATCATATTTTATTATTTATGAATGAATAGGAGATTATTTCATGAAGAGTGATTACCCAAAGATTTTTGAACCAATTACGATTAAAAGAACGACTATTAAAAACCGTATTGCAATGACTCCGATGGGAACCAACTACGGTGAAACAAGCGGTGAGATGAGTAACCGTCATATGAATTACTACTCACTTCGTGCAAAAGGCGGCACAGGTCTTATCATTCTGGAGAATGCCAACATCGAGTATCCGGCAGGCTCTAATGGTACAAGTCAGATCCGTATCGACCATGACAGTTTTATGCCACGTTATTATCAGCTCGTAGAAAACCTTCATAAAAATGGTGCGACTGTAGCAATTCAGGTAAACCATGCCGGAGCATCTGCTTCTTCCGCAAGAACCGGAATGGAAACCGTTTCTTCTTCAAACATCCCGACAAAGGCAGGCGGAGAAGTTCCGCGTCCGATGACAAAAGAAGAAATCCTTACAACTGTTAAAAAATATGGAGAGGCTGCAAAGCGTGTCCAGGCAATTGGATTTGATGCAATCGAGATCCACTGCGGACATTCTTATCTGATGAGCCAGTTTATCTCTCCTTATTATAATAAGAGAACAGACGAGTTCGGAGGTTCTGTAGAAAACCGTCTTCGTTTCCCACGTATGGTACTCGAAGAGGTCCGTAAAAATGTAGGACCATGGTTCCCGATCATCGTTCGTATCTCTGCTGAAGAAAGAGTACCGGGTGGAAACACTCTGGAAGATACACTGGAATATCTGGAATATCTGGATGAGTTCGTAGATATGTATGATGTTTCCTGTGGACTGAATCCGTCTCTTCAGTACCAGATCGACTCCAACTTCCTTCCGGATGGCTGGAGATCCTATATGGCAAGAGCCGTAAAAGACAAATTTAAGAAACCGGTCATCAATGCTGGTAACTATCGTGATCCGAAGATCGTTGAGAAAGTTCTCGAAAGTGGGGATGTGGACATCGTCGGAATGGGACGTGGTCTGATCGCAGAGCCGAATTGGGTTAAGAAAGTCGAGAACGGAGAAGAAGATATTCTTCGTAAATGTATTTCATGTAATGTTGGATGTGCAGGAAACCGTATCGGCGTAAACCGTCCGATCCGTTGTACCGTCAACCCGGCTGTACCGGAAGGCGATATTTATAAAGCACTCAAAGTCAACAAAAACTGCAATGTTGTAGTAGTAGGTGGCGGAACAGCCGGACTGGAAGCAGCATGTACAGCTGCTGAAGTTGGATGTAATGTTTTTGTTCTGGAGAAAAAAGATCACCTTGGCGGTCTTTCTACATTTATTTCTGATCTTCCGAGCAAGACTCGTATGAAAGATTTCCCGAAATATCTGGAAGCACGTGCTGCAAGACTGAAAAATCTTTATGTTTTCCTGAACACAGAGGCAACTGTTGAGAAAGTAAAACAGTTCAAACCGGATATCGTTGTAAATGCAACAGGTTCCGTGCCGCTTGTTCCACCGATTAAAGGGCTGAAAGAGAACATTGAGGCCGGAAATGTGGCCACGATCTTTGATATGATCAATAACCTGAATGCAGGAAAATACCCGGATGAAGCCTGTCAGGGCAAAAAAGTCGTCGTAGTCGGCGGAGGTTCTGTAGGACTTGATGTGATTGAATACTTCGCGCCTCGCGGAGCAGAGTGTACGATCATTGATATGCTTCCTCAGATCGGTATGCTTGCAGATCCGATCACCAAATGTTCCATGCGTGAGACACACGATAAGTATGGTGTTAAGGAATATGTAAACACAGCACTTCAGGAAGTAAAAGAAAATGCATTCACAGTAAAACTTCCGGATGGTCAGATCAAGGATATGGAATTCGATCTTGGCTTCAACTGCCTTGGAATGCGTTCTAACAATCCGGTACTTCCGGGACTTGAAGAGGCATTTAAAGATACAGAAACTTATGTATATACAATTGGTGATTCTGTACGTGCCCGCCGTATTATGGAAGGTACCATGGAAGGTCGTGCGATCCTGAACGTGTTGGAGTCACAGGGATACCTGCATCTGGAACCACTTGAATAATCAAGGCTTTAAAAGTACAAATGTTGAACCATGCTTGCTTGCATGGGGAAGCATTTGAATTTGAAAGCCGCTCAAACATGAGAAAGCTGCGATTTATGAAATAAATCCATATAAAAAGAAAAGAGGAAAATATCATGCCAAACGTAACAGGACATACAGAATTAGTAGGATTAATGGCTTACCCGATCCGTCATACACAGTCACCAACAACTCACAACCTCGCATATGACAAAAACGGCGATGATGTTATCCAGCTTGCATTTGAAGTAGATAATGATTCCCTGAAAGATGCTGTTCAGAGTATCCGTGCGCTTAAAATGCTTGGTTCCAACATCTCCATGCCGAACAAAACAGTTGTTCACAAATATCTGGACGAAGTTGATGAAGCTGCCAAATTATGCGGTGCCATCAACACAGTTGTAAACATGCGTGATGAAAACGGACAGGTTACAGGAAAACTCAAAGGCTACAACACTGACGGTATGGGATACTGGCAGGGACTCAAAGAAGAAGGCATTGATTTTAAAGGAATGAAGATGGTCCTGATCGGAACCGGCGGAGCTGCAACAGCAATCGCAGTACGCGGAGCTCTTGACGGAATCGCTGAGATTGAAATCTTCAACATCAAAGATAAATTCTATAACCGTGGAGAAGAAATCGTTGACCTGATCAACAAGAACACAAACTGCAAAGCTACAATGAACGATCTTGCAGATCATGATCTCCTCAAAGAAAAAATGCATGCAGCAGATCTGTTCTGTGATGCAACAGGTGTAGGAATGCATCCACTCGAAGACCTTTCCAATATCCCGGATCCTTCTTTCTTCAAGAAAGACCTGATCGTAACAGATACAGTTTATGCACCACGCGAAACAGTTATGATGAAACAGGCCAAAGAAGCAGGATGTGAAAGAGTTTACAATGGTATGAGCATGATGCTGTTCCAGGCTCTGATTGCAATAAAACTTTACACTGGAAAAGATACTCCGGTAGACTACATGAAAGAAAAACTTGGAATCTGATCAGTAAAGACCGATTCTGAATAAGCTTATAAAGGACTGTGCACTGACGCATTGCGCGACGGTGTACAGTCTTTTTCTTTACCATTATGGAAAAAACGGACAAAAACGTTAAAAATGATGAGAAAAAACGGACAAAATAAGCAAAAAAACATTGGAAAAACGGACGAAAATATTGTTATATAATTGGAAATGTGGCATACTATATGTAGCGGAAGCGCAGAATAGCCTGAATAAAAGGGAGTGAGAGCAATGTTATACAGGGAAATTGAAGAAAAAATTAAGGATTTTTTTCAGACAGAAAAAAAGTCCGCGTTAATGATAACAGGGGCAAGACAGGTTGGCAAAACATACTGTATCAGAGAATTTGCAAAAGAAAATTTCCCATATGTCATAGAAATTAACTTTCTTGAAATGCCATCAGCGGTTACACTTTTTGAAAATGCTTCAGACAGCAGAGACATTTTGCTTCGTATATCGGCGTTAACAGATGTTCCAATGGAAAAAGGAAAGACCTTGATATTTTTTGATGAGGTGCAGGAATGCAAAGAAATTGTTACTGCGATTAAATTTCTTGTGGAAGAAGGTAGCTTTCGATATATTTTAAGTGGTTCACTTCTGGGAGTAGAATTGAAGGATATTCGTTCCATTCCAGTAGGATATATGTCCGTTTATGAAATGTTTCCGATGAATTTTTTTGAATTTTGCAGAGCAAATCGCGTTTCACAGAGAGTAATGAACAATCTGCAAAAATGTTTTGAAGAAAGAACGCCGATTGATCCATTGATTCATGATAAAATGATGGAATTATTTCGATTGTATCTGATTGTGGGTGGGATGCCAGCCGCTGTACAGAGGTACTTAGATACAAACAATCTGAATGAAGTTATGCAGGTGCAGAAGGGAATCATTCAGCTTTACAAGAAAGATATATCGCGATATGATCCGGAGCACAAATTATATCTTGAAGAAATCTTTCAGTTGATTCCGAGCGAATTGAACAGCAAAAATAAACGATTTATTTTGAAAAATCTGAATGAAAATTTTAAGTTTTCAAGATACGAAAATAGTTTTATATGGTTGAAGGAGGCTGGAGTTGCACTGCCAACCTATTGTGTTCAGGAACCGGAAATTCCGTTGCTTCTGTCAAAATCGACAAATCTGTTCAAGTTATTTTTATCAGATGTAGGTTTGCTGGCTGCAATGTATGCCGATGGTCTGCAGATCAGAATACTGAATAAAGAAGTGGATATCAATTTTGGCTCCATTTATGAAAATGCAGTGGCACAGGAACTTTACGCTCATGGTTTTGAACTTTACTATTTTAACAGTAAAAAACAGGGAGAGCTTGATTTTGTGATAGAATATGAAGGATATCCGCTTCCGATAGAAGTGAAATCCGGAAAAAACTATATGAGACATCCGGCTTTAAATAATGTCATGCAGAATAAGTCATACGAGATCAAACAGGCAATCGTATTATGTAATGAAAACATTGAAATGAAAGATCAGATTTTTTACTGTCCGATTTACCTGGCGGGTCTGTTAAAAAAGAGAACAATTCCGGAAGATTATATATATAGCCCGGATTTTAGCATATTGCAATAGTTTTTGAGTAATGAAGAAAAGAAGAGGGGAATTCTTATGATAAAGCTTATCGTATCAGATATTGATGGAACACTTGTAAAAGATGGAACTTTGGATATTAATCCGGAGTATATGGATGTAATAAAGAAACTGACGGAAAAGGGCATACATTTTGTAGCATGCTCCGGCAGGCAGTACAGCAGTGAAAAGCAGTTGTTTGCTCCGGTAAAAGATATCATTTCTTATATTTCAGATGGAGGGACCCTGATCCGTACATCTGAAAAAATCCTGAAGGTTCATACATTGTCAGATGAGATATGGAAAAATATGGCCCGTATGGCCAAAAAGGAAATGCCGGGATGTGATTATTTTATTTCCAGTCCGGACAGAAGTTATGCGGAAAACGCGAATACACCGATGTTCCGATGGCTCCGGGATTCCTATGGGTATGACATCAGAGAAGTACCGGATCTGGCAGAAGACTTTGCGGGCGAACAGATTATGAAGATTGCCATATATAACACAGATCATTGTGAAGAACTCTGCGCACCTGTCTTTACACCATACTGGAAGGACAAGGTGAATATGGCATGTGCTGGTAAAGAATGGATGGACTGTACACCACACGGTGCGGATAAAAAATCAGCCGTTGCATTTTTACAGGAATATCTGGGGATTACTCCGGAAGAAACCTGTACATTTGGGGATAACATTAATGATATTGAGATGCTGAAAAGTGCTGGTGTCAGCTATGCAGTGGCAAATGCAAGGGAAGAAGTACAGAAAGCCGCCAAAAAAGTCTGCCCTTCTTATGAAGAGGACGGGGTTTTGAGCATACTGAAAACATTATTGTAAGTGTAGATAAACCTCCTGCTAAAACATAAAAAATAATCTTTGCTTTATCGCTTTAAATCGTGTATAATTTCTCAATAATGTTGGAAAAGCCTTGATTTTAGGGCGTTCCACGGTATGATAAATTTTGAAAAAATGGGATTTTATGACATTTTTATGACAAATGCTAAAGAAATTCATAAAAATACAGGGATCAGACATATTGATTTACAGAAATGCATATGCTATAATTGCCATAGGCAAAAAGAAGTAATAAAGATTCAATGTAAGGCAAAAGCCCTCAGAGCGGCAACTCTGGGGGCTTTCTTTTTATGCTTTTACGGTGCATTAACCTAGGCTAGTTGCTGTTGTTATCGCTTGTCTAACCATTTGCAGATGAGATGGCAAGTCACACCCGCCGCAACAGCGATAAAAAAAGAAGTAATTGGATTCAACGAAGGCACCCCCTTTCTGTTGCCAGATTGGGGCAGCAACGTAATAAGTATATCACGGACTAGAACAAATTGGAACATGTAGAAAATAATTACCCGACACAAATTAATGTGCCGGGCGGTTTTATTTATTGCTAAAAAAGTTGTGTATTTCATTATTCGTAGAAATGCATAGAAATTCAGATAACAAAAAAATGTCAAAAAAAATGGTTGACAAAATAATGGCTTATGTGTTAATACTGTTAATAGAGTTATAGACACGGACTGAAAGCGGGAACGAACCGCCGGAGGGCTGACCGGTTGACTGCTGGACAAGGAGCCAGAGTTGACCGGCTTTTTTTATTTACAATAGTTTTACGGATTAACGTTCTAAAGTGAGGTGATACAGTTTGCGGTTATTTAAGCCATAGCGAAAATATAAGGCTATTGAAAAATTAAGAGAAAGGAGGAAGGAAAAATGAACAAGCCAACAAATCGTAGTACAGAAGGAATGCTGCTTACTATTCAACAGGCAGCAGAAGTTAGCAACTTAGGTGTAGCAACTACTAGACGAATTGCAGAAGAAGCAGGAGCAATTCGCAGGATTGGGAGATGTGTTCGAGTTAATCCGAAAGTTTTTCTCGATTACATCGAGTCTGTGTATAGTTAAATCCTTACCAAAGAAATTTTCAAAGTGTATTATAGCACATTTCTTACAAATGATGAAACTGTCGAATCTGGCAGATAAAATCCCAACTAAATAATCGAAAATTTAAACGAAGGGAGCGAGCGCGAATAAAAGAAGATTTTGAGCAAATTAAAGAGCAGGTCAGCATCGAAGCAGTAGCAAATCTGTTGTTGCAGAAGCAGGGGCGAATGTACATATATCCCGGTGAAAAAACTGGAAGCATTAAGTTGTACCCAGAAAGCAAAAGTTTCTATGACTTCGGCAGATGCATGGGCGGTGATTGTGTTCGGTTGTGGTCGCATGTCAGGGGGTGTGATTCATGGCAGGCACTAAAGGAGATTCGGGAAGCATTCGGGTTGAACACGCCAGATAAGGCAAATAGCTGGAAGTTGATACGCCAGCAAGAGCAAGCCCGGCGGCAGCAGATTGAAGTCGAAAAAGATGCAAAACGCCAATGGATAAAGGACGTTGACGCACTGAAAGCAGAAGTTGAGCTGCTCTCAGGAATCCTTAGTTCAGGGCATTGCAAGCCGCTCTCGTGGCTGTGGTGTGTCTGCCAGAACAGGCTTACTACAGTTGAAGGATTGCTTGATTTGCTGTGTGGAATTTATTGAATAAAAAAGAAAGGTGGTCGGGAGAGCCAATGCAGACATTAAGCAGGAGAGCCAGACAGATGATTTGGATTTATGGAAGAATTAAATTTGAGAGATAGTCCCGCTGAGCAACTGATAGATAATGTAAATAAATCATTGATCTATACTTATGATGCAGACGGGAAACCAAAAAAGATAAAGCAGCTAATAAAAAATCACGAGATTGTGATGGAGAATGATAAACGAATAGCCGGAAAAATCAGATACAATGAATTTTCACATCAGCCTTACCTATATGGCAGCGTGCCGTGGGAAAAAACGAATAATTGTCGAGCATGGAACAGTAGCGATGATTCGGCATTATTTTCGTTGATTCAGTGCGATTATTCTTTAAATAATCGGCAGGATTTTTTCGATGCACTTAAAAATGTAGCTATGCGCCATAAATTTCATCCAATTAAAGATTTACTTGATTCCTTTCGATGGGATGGAAAGGAGCATATACGAGGACTGCTGCCGGAGTATCTTGGTGCTGAAGATACAGAGTATAACTACCAAGTTATGCGCCTGTGGATGCTTGGAGCTATTGCAAGAATCTATCAACCTGGTTGCAAATTTGATTATTGTATGATTTTGCAGGGAGCACAGGGGATTGGAAAGTCTACGTTACCACGATTACTGGCATTGGACGATTGTTGGTTTTCGGATAGTCTCGACAGCCTTGACACAGACCGAAGCGCACAATCGTTAATGGGTATCTGGATTTGTGAGCTGGCAGAGTTAAAAAGTCTTGCAAGAACGACAGGCGGCATGGAGAGTGTAAAGAAATTTCTGACCGCAACACAAGACCGATTTCGTCAACCATACGAGAGGCGAGCAGATACATATTTGAGATCATGCGTATTTATGGGGACAACAAACAAAAGTGACTTTTTGAGCGATCAAACGGGAAATCGCCGATTTTTGATTGTAAAAGTTGGAGAGCAAAAGCCAGAGAAAAACTTGTTTGATGAATCTGCCATGGAAGATATACGCCAATCATGGGCGGAGGCTGTTTATATCTGGAAAAATGAAAAACCCACACTTGTACTTCCAGAATCGCTGACACAGGAAGCGGAGCAAGCTCAAAATGAAAATATGGCAGATGACGGAAGTAGCGGAATCATACAGACATATCTTGAAAATCAGACAAAAGTTTGTGCTATTCAGATATGGCAAGAAGTTTTTGAGCAATCAGGAACACCACCAAAATGGAAAGCTGCTGAAATAAATAGTATTGTTTCAAAAGTTCCGGGCTGGGTGAAAATTAGAAATGTTTCACGATTTGGAAAGTATGGAAGTCAACGAGGCTATGAAAAAATGCCAACAAACAAGAATGAGTTTGTTACTGTTGACGCTGAACAGCAAAGAGAATTGCCATTTGACTAATTTGAAATTGAGTTGTTGACGGCGTTGTTACAACCAAAGTTGACAACTTTGTTGACAGCTCAAACCCTTATATTTACTTACTTTTTTACTATATGTCAACATTGTCAACAATAAAATAATAATAAAAAGATATAGAGTAAAAATAAGAGAAAATAAAAAATTTAAAAGTCTTTTTGTAATGTTGACAACTTTGTTGACATGAGTTTGTTGACGGTATAAACACGCCTATTAGAGCGACATCTGCAATGTCTTTCTATTAGGCATTCAAAGACTACGAAAGGAGATAGCGTTGGATTTTAAGACACAATATTTTCAAATTTGGCAGCAGGTTTGGAATCTACACAAAAAATATTACAACATCCGGGCAGACGATGAGGCTGCATGGCAAATGTTAAATCGAGAATGCGAACAACTTGACCAACAATACAAAAACAAACCAGAACAGAGGTTTGTACAATCGTTATTGCTTGGAATTATTGCAGAATTGGAAAGGGAGGCAAGGCATGGAGAAACAGCGGGAACAGTCACACCAACACAATCTTGACAGATTCCAGAAGTGGAGCAGAGAAACGATTGAGGTGAATAAGAAGCGGAAAGGAGATATAAAGCATGAGCAAAAGCAAGAAACAGCCGGTTTATGATCTTGTATTCCTCAAACCATTGGAAGGATTTGTTGTTGATGAAGTGGTGGAGAAAAAAGGAAACGTTGTTATGAAATTCGTAAATCATCGGACAGGAGCAACTACAAGAATATATATTGATCCTGTTTTGTTCGGAAACGAAATGATGAAATACGAAGAGGGCGACAATGAGTAGCCGTGACACATAAAGTTGACATCTAAAAAAGACGGGAAAGAGGTGAAAAAATGAGTAATCGAAAATCAAATTATCCGAATGCACAACAACCGGATTTAGAACCCGGGGAAATGGGTGAGCTTATCACTCATATGGAAGAGCTAAGAGCGTTGCCTGCGGTTCGTGAACCAGATGAAGTCAGAGCGCGTGTTAAATGGTTCTTTCAGTGGTGTATTGATGGTGAAGTTCGTCCGGGCGTTGAGATACTAGCTCTATCATTAGGATGCACACGACAAACGCTGCTGAATTGGCAACATGAGGGTGGTTTGCGTGGCGAGGTGATTACTGCTGCAAAACAGGCAATTGCAGCACTCACAGAGCAATGGGGACTGACTGGTAAGCTGAACCCTGCTGCATTTTGCTTTATTTTAAAAAATCATTTTAACTACAGTGATTCCGTGACTGTTGATACACAGCAAAGTAGACCTGGTATACCAACGCAGACTGCTGCCGAGATTGCAGCTAAATACAGAGATATATTAGATCAACCAGAACTGGAACGACCGGAATTGTGATGATTATTGTTAATTTGTCACAATCAATGTCACAATTTGGAGTGATGAACACTGCGAATCCTTATAAATAGGGCATTGCAAGACACATTATTACTTTATGTTTTATAAAGCAATATGTTTGGGGGCTGTGATTTCGCATCTGTGCGGAGGGGGAATGGATGCCCTAGGGGGTCTGTACGCACCCACTAGACAGCCGAATAACCCACCGAACCACTCGAGAAAACAAAAAGAGCCTCCCAGCGCAAAGGCAACCTCAAAATTTTTTTAAAACAAAAAGGCAATATTTTGATTATGCAAAACGCTCTATTTTCGATTTTAACGGCATAGGTGGACAATTTACCATTGAAGCAACCAAAATCGATTCTATGTCAAAATATGTAATGAGTAACAATGAAATAAAGCAAGCCTGTTCATTTATCAGGCAGAAAGAAAGGATGTTAAAATATGGAAAAACTGAAAAGTTATAAAGTTATTGGCAAGGATTGCCGAAGTGGTGTCGGCAAAAATGGTCAAGCATGGACAATTTCAAATATTACTATCGATTATGATGGCAAACCGTGTCGGGTTCGTATTTCCAATGATCTAACAGTTCAGACAGGGGACTCTGTGACTCTGGAAATTGGCACTCGTAGGGCATTCGGGAGTTTGGAACTTGTTGTTATTGTAAAAGATATTGTAAGACAGGAGAATTGATTATGTTTAACGTTTTAAAAGAAGAATTTAAAGCAAACACATTGAAAATGCAGCAGATCAGAGCTGTGCATGAGAGGAAAGAAAAGGAAATCCGGGATGTTTACGCACCCGGAAAGATTCCCCGATTCCTCCATGAAGAAGAGGAAAACTATAAGTCTGCAATGAAAAAAGCCAGGCTGGATGCAATTAATCAGCTGAATGCAAGTGTAAAAAAAATAGAATCCGCACAAGGTGGAATGGATAGCCATATTGACACAGCTTTGTTGACTGAACTGAATGCTATTTCTGCTTCTGGATTGGGATTAACAGCAAGTGAACTGAAAAACATTGGACAGAAAGTATTAAGTTCCGGGAGTGCGATTTGTGCAAGAAAATTAATTGAAATTGCGGAAATGTCCGGAATTAAATTAACCATGCCAGACCCGGACAAGGCACGATCAGTATTATATGAATGTGCAGAAGAACTACTTGATTTTTATAAACATTATGACGGAACAGCAAAATATAAAACCAATATGTCTATTGATGAGGGTAAGTATTGTTTTAAATTGAATGGAAAGTTCATTGATGAGCATGAAAAAAAATTCGAGGCTGCGACAAGTAGTAATTTAAATCAGACAAAAAAAGCTGTAGAAGAAGCAGAAGAAGACAAAAAAGAAAAAACACTTGAAAATGCTTTAAATGAATTTAGAAAAATGGTGTCTACTGAGGATGTACCGGAACAAAAGAAAAGTGACGCAGCGGAGTTTGTGAAAGCGTATAATTCAAAGATGAATCCATCAAATATGCCACAACCACAAGTTGCGTTTATGAGACCTTCACCAGGTGTCGTGTCAAAACGTGTTCCGAAGCCGAAGGCTAGACCAGATTTAACATATAACACTGCGGATACACCAGCCAGCACAGCAGCAAAAGAACTTTCACAGAAGATGGCGGCACGAACCGAATAACAGGGAGGCGGCACGCATGGATGGAACACTATATTGATTATTTAGTTCTTGAGTTCGGAAGATATTATAAGATTTCAAAAGAAAATATTAAAAAAGCATATCAGATTGCACTAAGTGAACTTGGCAGTGAATTGGCAGCATATTTTGCAGTTCATAGCTGTATCAAGACGATATATATTAAAGATTCCGACAAAGAGACGAAACATCCGCCTGTTATTTTTCAGGATTTTTACAAGCTTTCCAAAGATGCAGTTAAGCGCATGAAAGCGGAAATCAGAAAGTAATTTGATACATAAAAAAACAGAACCCCATTTGTGTTGCTCCTGCGTGCCGGAGCAACTGGGATTCTGCCATTAGAAAGGTGATCTTTTATCTGTATTTATTATAGTACATATAGAACAGAAAGGCAATAAAAAAGACTGCCTGTTGAGTTAAGACAGCCCTTTTTATTTGTTTATATTGACCTCTGTGTAATATATTATAACACAATTAGAACAAACGGTCAAGACTTTGTATCTTATCAGGCATTTACTAAAACACTGGGTCATTGTCAGCGGCTTCACGTTCCATTCGCTGATCTATGGATTTGCGGACATATGTGTTTAATGATTCACCTGCTTGTTCTGCTGCTGCCTTGATGATATCTTTCTGACCTTTTGGAACTCGGATGCGGATATCTTCAACGGACTCTTTTAAATATTTTTTTGCAGCTTTTGCCTGTGCTTCTGTATAACGCCCTTTCTTTTCTTCTGACATGAGACACCTTCTTTCTATTATTGGATAGAGGGCACGAAAAGGAATAAATCTATTCCACCTTAATAAGAATTATATCATATGTAAATATATGTGTCCATAGAAAAAAGCACAAAATATAGTATCTATGGGAACATATAATTTATAGAAAATGTCAATAGACAAATCTATGTGCCCATAGTACAATGTAATCAGTTCAAGGGAACAGGACAACAGCCGGGAGAGCCGAAAGCCCCCAAATATTTGAATCCATATACCTGTGAGGTTTCGTATAGCAAGCCAATAGACACGAAGATGATTCAAAGACTGTGAGAGACCTTGAAAAGCAAAGGAGGAATACAATATGAAGTACAATCTCAGCAAGATTATGTTGAAGGCATGGAAAGTTTACCGCAAGACAAAGAATATCAGCTTTGCAGAAGCACTTCACAGAGCATGGTTATCTGCAAAAGCAGAAGAAATCAATGCAAAGAGAATTGAAGATGCGAAGCATGCAGCAGGAATCACAGAGGAAACCAATACCTTTGCTAAGTGGAAAGAGCTTGGTTACAAGGTAAAGCATGGAGCATCAGCATTATTCGGATGTTCTCTGATCTGGGGAAGCAGAGGAGATGGGGCAACATATAAAGCCAGTTTCTTTGGAAAGACTCAGGTAGAAGCAATTTAATAAAAAAGCCCTTACCAGAGCGGCAACTCTGATAAAGGCAAAGTAACCCGACAACCGATCAAAATTGAGGGGCTGTGCGTATTATAACATACTCATTCCCCTCAGACAACAAAAGAAAGGAACGAACAAAAAATGATGTCAGTAGTGGACGTTCTTATGATTTTTGCAGGTGGATTTATCACCAGCACAGTATGTAACTATATTCACAGATTAGAGAGAGGGGAAATTTAAGATATGAATTACACACAATATTACGAAAGCCAGATCACAGAGAAACTTGACAGAGAAGAACGCAAAATATGGCAAGAGTTTTACACAAAACGTTTACCAAAGCGAACTGAGAAGTTCAAAAAGAAATATGCTGGAAAGCCGGAAGAACTGCCTAAAGCTATCGAAGAATTTGAACTCGTGACAGCTGGTGAATATGCAGAAGTTGTTGACGCAAAGCTCACAAAGATTTGTGAAGAAATGAGAGAACGATTTTATTTTGATGCGGTGAGACAACTTGACCGACTTTCAGAGGGTGTGCCGGATAAAGCAGACCATCCACAGCCGCTTGCATCTGAGATTATTACAGACCTCAAAGCCAAATTGCATACAGCCGAAAAGGACAGAGCTAATTTTTACAATCAGAAGTCTGTTTGCCAAATGCAGCTTGATATTATCGGTTTTGTATTACGAATTGCAGACCCGATTATGCTGAAAGAGATTTATACAGACACAAAAGTATCCTACGAAAAGCAGATGCAGGAGGTCTGAAATAATGAATACAAAGGAAAAGATAGAGCTTATTGAGAAAAACATGAGACTTGTAATATTCATTGCACAGAAATATTTCAATGCAGGAATTGAAACTGATGATGCTATTTCAGCTGGTTCACTCGGATTGGTTAAGGCTGCAAATACTTTTGATTTTGCAAAAAATGTAAAGTTTTCTGCTTATGCAGGACGATGTATTGAAAATGAGATTCTCATGTGTGTAAGAAGTGTCAAGAGGAGACAAAGAGAAGTTTCTTTGTATAAGCCAGTAAGTGTAGATGGTGATGGTGGCGAATTACTGGTAATGGATATTCTGGAAACAGGAGAAGATATTTCAAAACATGCGGAAGATGAAGCAGAAATTATAATTCTCAGAAATGCTATCAAAAAATTATCTGCTAAAGACCAGACAATAATAAAACTCTTGTTTGGTCTGGAAAATACAGAAAAAAAGTCACAAGAAGAAGTGGCATCTTATTTCAAAGTCACGCAGAGCATTATCTCAAGACGAAAATCAAGAAGTTTGAGACGGTTAAGAACTGAAATGGAACGTTATATGTAAGGCGTAAAAGGGCGGCGAAACTGCTGCCCTTTCTTTATCAGACAATAGGAAAGAAGGAATATAGATGGCAAGAAAAAGACGAACAGACAACAGGGGCAGAGTGCTGAGAGTTGGCGAAAGTCAGAACAAACAGGGAAGATATATCTATAAATGGACAGATGCAGCAGGAAAGCGGAATACGGTTTATGCAGTTACTTTGCAGGAATTACGAGGAAAAGAACAGCAAATACAAAAAGATATTGCAGATGGGATTGACAGCCGGGGCGGTGATTTAACGCTGAATCAGCTCTTTAATGTGTTTATGGAATCCAAAAGCAATATCCGGGAATCGACAAGGATAAATTACACTATTCATTGGAATGCCAATATAAAAACCAGTCTACTGTCAGATATGAAAATAGCTCAGATTAAACAATATCATATTAAAAAATGGATTGCAGACCTCAGGAGTAAAGGTGCAAAAGCAAGTTCAATTAAACGATATGAAACACTTTTATCTATGGTATTGCAATTTGCAGTAAAAAATGATCTCATCAGAAAAAATCCATGTGCTGATTGTGGACGTGAAATAAAAACAGAACCTACAGATAAAAGAGCTTTAACAATAAAGGAACAGGAGGCTTTGTTAGAGTTTATAAGGGACAATAATACATGGTGCGTGCATTATCCGTTAATTCTCTTTCTGCTGTCAACAGGACTGAGAATCAGTGAGGCGATAGGTTTAACGGCAGATCGTATAGACCTGAAGAATAATATTGTACATATAGATAGACAGCTTGTCTATAGAACTAGCGAGGGGAGTTATTGTTATCGTTTTGCGCCAACAAAAAGCAATTCAGGGAAACGAGATATACCATTGACAGAAAATGCAAAGAAAGCCCTGATAAGGCAGAAAGAGTTCGATCTCATACTTGGCAGAAGAGGAAAGGAGCAGAAAGTTGATGGAGAAAAGGGGCTGGTGTTTTTAACACGTAATGGCACGCCGATGAATAACCGCAATTTTGGTAAAGCGCTGGACGGAATTGTCAAGGCTTATAACAAGATGGAAATTGCCAGATCAGAAAAAGAACATAGAGAGTCGGAACTGCTGCCACACATAAGCCCTCACATTCTAAGACATACATTTTGCACCAGATGTGCGGAGTCCGGCATGGATGTAAAAGTTTTGCAAACAATCATGGGGCATTCAAATATAACAGTTACAATGGAGGTCTACAATCATGTTGATGAAATACGAGTACAGAACGAAATGAAAAAACTGGAAAATGTGATGTGATAATCAAAGCCATTCCCTACTATTGGGCGTGGCTTTTTAAATATGATTTTATGACAAATTTTATGACAAATGAAAGAAAAAAGACGAAACCAGACGAAATATAAAAATTGTTCAAAAACCCGAAAACCATTGATTTTACAGGCTTTTTGGCACTTGACGAAACATGATAAAACACAGCCTTGCTTTATCGCTTTAAATCGTGTATAATATTTTTTATATTCAGGCGAGAGTGAAATCGTCAAATTTTGATACGCGGAAAGGAAAATGGATTATGTCGAAACATATCACAGGACACACCGGATTATTATGTTTACTTGGAAGCCCGGTCGCACACAGTGTTTCTCCGGAAATGCATAATGAAGCATGCGATCAGCTTGGACTGGATTATACATACCTTGCGTTTGATGTACCGGAAGATAAAATGCCGGAGGCAGTACAGGGACTTCGTACGATGGGAGCAAGAGGATGGAATATCACCATGCCAGGCAAGAACATTATGTGTAAGCTTGCAGATAAAGTATCCCCTGCATCTGAGATTTCAGGAGCATGTAATACTATCGTTAATGACAATGGGGTTCTGACTGCATACACAACAGACGGTGTTGGATTTATGAGAGCTGTTAAAGAAGACGGCGTTGATATTATCGGAAAGAAGATGACTCTTCTCGGTGCTGGTGGAGCTGCAACTGCGATTCTGGTACAGGCCGCACTGGATGGAGTTGCTGAGATCAATGTATTCAACGTAAGAGATAACTTCTTCGCAAGAGCAGAAGAGATCGTTGCAAAACTGAATGAGCGCACAGAGTGCAAAGTAACATTGCATGATTTTTCCGATCCGGAAGTTCTGCGTGCATCCATCGCTGATAGTGCAATTCTTGTAAATGGTACTTCAGTAGGTATGGCACCGAATGTAGACAGAACGATCATTACAGATACAAGTATGTTCCATAAAGATCTGTTTGTATTTGATGTAATCTATAATCCGCAGGAGACAAGACTTCTTCGTGAAGCAAAAGAAGCAGGATGCAAGACTGGTAATGGAATGTACATGCTGCTGTACCAGGGAGCTGCTTCCTTCAAACTATGGACAGGTGAGGAAATGCCTGTAGAGATCATTAAAGAGAAATATTTCTCTTGACAAGAGAAGTTATGGTTTTATAAAAAAACAAGGGGACTGGCTTACGAAGTCCCCTTGTTTTTTTATAAAAAGATTTCCCCATCAAATACTGTTGTAGCCGAACCGGTCATGTAAACCAGATTTTCCTGACGGTTCCAGAGAATCTGCAGATCACCGCCGAGCAGCTTCACGGTAACAGGCTGGTCTTCATCTACCAGTCCGTTCAGGGTTGACGCAACAGCAACGGCACATGCGCCGGTACCGCAGGCGAGCGTTTCACCGGATCCACGTTCCCACACACGCATCTGCAGTGTATGGCGGTCGATTACTTTGACAAATTCCGTGTTGATACGGTCCGGGAAAGCGATGTGATTTTCGAATTTTGGTCCGATCTTTTCGATATCCAGATCTTTCAGATCATCCATATATACGATCGCATGTGGATTTCCCATAGAAACAGCAGTGATGTGGTAAGTAGTTCCATCAACATTCAGTGGCTCATCGATTACCTGCTCTTTTGTGGAAACCACCGGAATCTGTCTGGAAGTCAAAATTGGTGCGCCCATGTTAACCTTAACAAGAGCAACTTTTCCATCATCACCCAGAGTCAGGTCCAGATATTTAATACCGCTCTTAGTAGCAACAGAAATATTCGTTTTATTTACAATGCCGTAATCGTAGGCATATTTTGCCACACAGCGAATTCCGTTTCCGCACATGGCACCCTGAGAGCCGTCCAGGTTATACATATCCATTTCACAGTCTGCCACATCGGATGGCTTGATCAGAATCAGTCCGTCAGATCCGATTCCGAAGTGACGGTCGCTGACAAATTTTGCGACAGCAGACGGATTACTTACAGTTTCTTCAAAGCAGTTTACATATACATAATCGTTTCCGATTCCATGCATTTTGGTAAATTTCATAAAAATAAATCCTCCTCATTCAAATAAATATTCTCCCTGATAAAAGTACTTCCCTTTTTAATCGTATTTGGAAAATTCCAAAACAGATTCTATATTTCGAGGTTTTAGTATAACGAAAAAATGTTATAGTTTTGTGAAACCAGAGTAAAAAATTACAATTCAATTACAAATATAACATAAATATGCAGAGACTGTATAGCACAGAAACGTTAAAATTAAGAAATTAAATTGGTTATGAAGGCAGTCTCAGATTAATTTCTGCATCTCCGGGAAAGGCCCGAGGCTTCGTTTCAGAATACCTGTCACCTGTGCGATCAGGATTCCGTAATTGGTAATCGGTACACCCTGATCCTGGCAGCAGGCGATACGGTACTTCATTTCACGTTCGTTTAACATACAGCCACCACAGTGAACCACCATTTTATAGGAAGAGACATCATCCGGAAACTCTGTTCCGGAAGTGAATTCAAAAACAGGCTTCTTTCCGGTATAATTTCGAATCCATTCAGGCATCTTGCATGTTCCAATATCTCCGCACTGGCGATGGTGTGTACATCCTTCTGCAATCAGGATGCGGTCACCATCTTCAATAGAAGAAAGAGCAGCAATACCTTTCAGCTGAGTTTCCAGTTCTCCTTTATATCTTGAAAAAAGAATCGAAAAAGAAGTCAGGGTGATGTTTTCCGGCACAGCTTTTGAAACACGTGCAAATGCCTGACTGTCTGTAACGACAAGTTTCGGACAGACACCTTGTGCAAGAAAATGATCCAGGGTACTTTTTAATTCTGTATCTCGTACAACAAGAGAGAGAGCACCACGTTCCAGAATATCGCGGATTGTCTGCTGCTGTGGCAGAATCAGACGGCCTTTTGGGGCAGCTTTATCGATTGGGACAACGAGAATGACCAGGTCGAGGGGGTCGATCAGATCCTGGATCAGTGGGTATTTGTGCGTGTCTTCCGGTTTCAGAGAGGCAATTTTTTCTTTCAGTTCCTGGATGTTCATGCCGTCGGAAGCACTGACCAGAACTTCTCCGGCACGGACGGACATGGCAAGATCCTTGATCTTTTCGGTAGAAAGCAGATCAATCTTATTATATACGATCAGATAAGGGATGCCTTTTTTATGAAAACGGTGAATCAGTTCAAGTTCTTCTTCGCCTTTTCCAGCCGTACTGTCGATAACAAGAATTGCGATATCTGTTTTATTCAGTACCTGATAACTTTTGTGGACGCGGAGCGCACCAAGTTCACCTTCATCATCAATACCGGGAGTATCAATGACCATGACCGGTCCTAATGGAAGCAGTTCCATTGTTTTGTAGACAGGATCGGTCGTAGTTCCCATAACAGAAGAGACGATTGCAAGATCCTGCCCGGTCACTGCGTTGATGATGCTGGATTTACCGGCATTTCTTTTTCCAAAAAAACTGACATGTACCCGTTCAGAAGCGGGTGTCTGATTCATTCCCATAGAACAGCCCTCCTGTATAATGCATAAAAATTTATAATACACTAAAATATGGATTCAGTATGATCTGAAATAAAAGTATTCTTTTATTATAGAAAAATATAAAAACAGATTCAAGTGAAATACATGTATCTGAGAATGTTTTTGCGCCTGAAAGCAATGCCAAAACAGTATATTTATGCGTTTTAACAAGTGAATGTTAAAATATTGCATAATTTTTGTGTACTAATTAATAAAAGTTGTGCTTGTAATTTTGAGATAGTGTGATACAATAAGAAAAATGAATAGGATTTATGCAATTTTGTGCATAAATATTCTTGGATAAAACGAGGAGGAGAACAAAATGAATTTAAAGAAAATTACAGCACTTATGATTGGTGCAGTTATGGCTGTTTCCATGGCAGCTCCGGCAATGGCTGATGATAAGGTAGAGACTGTTACAGATGGTAAGCTTACAGTTGCAACAAGCCCGGACTTCGCACCATATGAATTTTATTCAATCGATGAAGATGGCAACCCGACACTTTCCGGATTTGATATGGATCTGGCTCAGTACATCGCAGACAAGATGGGACTGGAACTGGAAGTAGTTCCGATGGACTTCGACGGTGTATTAAGCGAGCTTTCACAGAAAAACGTTGACCTTGGCATGGCAGGTCTTTCACCGGATCCGGCTCGTGCAGATGCTATGGAGTTTTCAGATCTGTATTACAAGGGCGGACAGTCTTTCGTAACAGTAAAAGACAAAGCTGATCAGTTCAAGACTCTTGAAGATGCAAACAACAAAGATTATTCTATCGGTGCACAGACAGGTTCTATCCAGCTTGATCTTGCAAACGAAAACACTCCGGATGCAGATATCGTATCTCTCCCGAAGGTTACAGATATCATCACTGAGCTTCTGACAGGTAAGATGGACGGTGCATTCATTGAGACAGCTGTAGCAGAAAGCTACCAGAAAAACTATCCGGATCTTGAAATCGTATGTGATGTACCATATGATACAGAAGGATCGGCAATCGGTGTAGCAAAAGGAAACGAAGCACTTCTTAAAGCTGTAAACGAAGCGATCGCAGATGCTATTGATGATGGTTCTATGGATAAATTCGTAGCAGATGCAACAGAGCTTGCAGCAGGTCAGACATATGAAGGAACACTGGACGAGAACGGTGCAGTTCCGGAAGCTGATGCAGCAGATGACGCTGAATAATATTTAAGAAAGATTTCTTATAAAAATATTTTATAAGATATTTCAGGCAACACAAACAAAAATCATAGATTCCTCCCCAGATATATATGGGGAGGAATTGTTGCTGTTTAAACTTAAGTAATTAAGTTCAGTATTCAGCAATGATATATGAAAATTAACTATACAATGAAAGGAGTTTATATGGACAGTTTTATTAAATTATCTAATTTTGGCAAAATTGCCCCATATGCACAGCTGTTTCGACAGGGTCTTCTCGTAACTGTATTGTTGTCACTGTTTACAGTAGCGATTGGTTTTGTTCTTGCTCTGATCCTCGCACTGATGCGTATGTCAAACATCCGTCCGTTCCGTGCTCTGGCGGTAGACCGTAATGGACATCTGAGAGAGGGAGGACCGCTGGTGTGGCTGTCCAAATTTAATCCCCTTTCTTTTATCGCAACTGCTTATGTAGAGATTCTTCGTTCCACTCCGGTACTGGTACAGATTTTTATCATCTACTATGGTGTGTTCGGAATGATCGATCTTCCATCATTCCAGCTGTTTGGATTTATCAAATTCAATCGTTTCTTCCCGGGTGTTGTTGCACTTGGTATGAACTCAGGCGCATATCTCTGCGAGATCATGCGAGCTGGTATTCAGTCTATTGACCAGGGACAGACAGAAGCAGCACGTTCCCTTGGACTTTCCCAGACTATGAACCTGCGTTACATCATTCTTCCGCAGGCACTCAAGAACATTCTGCCGGCGATCGCAAACGAATTCGTTGTTATCATCAAGGAATCCGCGATCACATACACCATCGGTGTACAGGATATCATGTCTGCCGTAAACGCAGTCAAAGGTGCGACATTCATTATCATCGAGCCGTTGCTGGTAGCTACAGCTATTTACTTCTGCCTGTGCTTCCCAACCTCCAAACTGATTGCATATTTCGAAAGGAGAATGAGCCATGGCGACAAACGATAGTCTGATTCAGGTAAAAAACCTCAAGAAACATTATCACAGAGGCGCGATTAAAGCACTGGACGGTGTGACAGCAGATATCAACAAAGGCGACGTAATGGTAGTCATCGGACCATCCGGTTCCGGTAAATCCACATTTCTTCGCAGTCTGAATCTTCTGGAAGAGCCGACAGACGGTGAGATAATTTTTAACGGTGTGGACATCACCAAGAAGAAATACAAAGATGCTTCCGGCAAGACCGTAAAACTTGATATCGATGGACTTCGTCAGAAAATGGGAATGGTTTTCCAGCATTTTAACCTGTTTCCGCATATGACCATTCTGGACAATATGACTCTGGCACCGATGAAAGTCAAAGGCGTTTCCAAAGAAGAGGCAGAGAAAAAAGCACTCGAGCTTCTGGAACGTGTTGGACTTGCAGACCGTGCAGGGGCATATCCGATCCAGCTCTCCGGTGGACAGAAACAGCGTGTTGCAATCGTAAGAGCACTTGCGATGGAACCGGAAGTGATGCTCTTTGATGAGCCAACATCTGCACTTGACCCGGAAATGGTAGGAGAAGTTCTGGATGTTATGAAAGAGCTTGCCAAGGAAGGTATGACCATGGTTGTAGTAACGCACGAGATGGGATTTGCGCGTGAAGTTGGAAACCGTGTTCTTTTCATGGCAGACGGAAAGCTTCTTGTAGATGGCACTCCGACAGAAATCTTTGATAATCCGACGAACCCGCGTCTGCAGGAATTTTTATCTAAGGTATTATAATAATGAAGGCGACCGGAATACTCTGGTTGCCTTTGTCTTTTCTTAATTTTATAGAAAGAAGGTACGATACGATGACAGCACAAAAACAGTCTGCACTGCAGACAATTGAAGAAAAAAAGTCTCTGATCGTTGGCATTGCCGATAAAGTCTGGGAATTCGCAGAGCTTTCTCTTCAGGAATTCAAATCCGCGGAAACCTACTGTGAAGCACTGGAAAAAGAAGGATTTGATGTGGAACGCGGAACCTGCAATATTGAGACTGCGTTTGCAGCATCATATGGACACGGGCGACCATATATAGGTATTCTTGCAGAGTACGATGCTCTCTCAGGACTTTCTCAGGAAGGTGGCCTTATCGAGCGTAAAGAAAAAAACGCTGGTGGAAATGGTCATGGATGCGGACATAATCTTCTTGGTGCAGGTGCGTTTGCAGCTGCTCTTGGAATCAAGGCATATCTGGAACAGAATGATGTTTCTGGTACAGTGATCCTTTACGGATGCCCGGGAGAAGAAGGTGGTGCTGCAAAAGCATTTATGGCTCGTGATGGTCTTTGGAAAAAACTGGATGCAGCACTTACCTGGCATCCGGAAGATGTAAATGAGGTGGCTACAGGCTCTTCAAATTCCTGTATCCAGACACAGTATAAATTTACCGGCATCGCTTCACATGCCGCCGGTGCACCTGAGAAGGGACGCAGTGCTCTTGATGCAGTTGAGCTTATGAATATCGGAGTGCAGTTCCTTCGTGAGCACATGAGTGATAAAGCACGTATCCATTATGCGATCACAGATGCCGGCGGATGCAGCCCGAACGTGGTACAGCCTCGTGCAAGCGTTCTTTATATGGTCCGTTCCAACCATGTGGCAGAGGCAGTGGAGCTTCAGAAGCGTGTGGATAAGATCGCAGAGGGTGCTGCTCTGATGACAGAGACTACTTATGAAAAGAAATTCATAGACGGTCTTGCAGATACCGTAAGCAACTTTGCACTGGAGAGAGTTCTCTACAAGAATTTTGAAGAACTTGGTGTGCCGAAATATACAGAAGAAGAAAATGCATATGCGGATGCACTGGCTGAGACTTATGATTCCAGCGGTGTACCTGGAGTTGCAGCAGAAAATGATGAGAATGCAAAAGAACAGGTGGAGAAGATGCAGAAGGAATACGGACATGCAATGAATGGATTCCTTACACCGTTGTATCAGAAGGATGCCTTTAAGGCTGGCTCTACTGATGTTGGAGATGTAAGCTGGCTGACACCGACAGCCCAGATCCATGTAGCAGCATGGCCGAATGGATGCCCGGGACACAGTTGGCAGAATGTTTCCTGTGACCGCACAGAGATTGGCCATAAAGCAGCGGTCCACGCAGGAAAAGTTATTGCAGCAACCGCAATTGATCTGATTGAAGATACATCTCTCTTGGATGAGGCAAGAGCAGAATTTGAAAAGAGAACAAAAGATGGTTTTGTCTGCCCGATACCGGCGGATGCAGTTCCGGTGATTCCGGATTAAAGATTAAAAAAGAAGCCGCTCCATTCAGGAGTCGGCTTCTTCTTTTTTACGAAGAATGCTTAATTCTTTCATTTCTTTGTAACAGTATTTGATGATTTCTTTACGTGTGATGATTCCGATGAAATATCCCTGATCATCAACTACCGGGACGTAATTCTGATTGATCGCACGATCCAGAAGGTCTTCCATATCAGCATCTGCGTGTACCGGTTTATAAGTGGCGCGTCGCGGGATAGCCATGATGGAGACATTTTCCATTTCCTTCAGGTCAGTGCTGTTGATATTCAGTCGCCTGATGCCCCATAGAATATCCCCCTCGGAAATCGTGCCGGTATAACGGCCATCCATACTTAGGAGAGGAATACAGGAGAATTTGCGGTGCTCCATCTTCTCAACAGTCTGGCGAAGTGTCTCGTCCTCAAATATATAGGCTACATCACTTTTGGGTGTCAGGAAAAATAAAATATTCACGGTAAGTACCTCGGTCTTTCATATATGTTGCAGCTGTGAACAGCTGATGTATATTTACTGAAACAATTTATGTCAGTTGCTATTGATATGATAGTATGAAGGTACCTGTCTGTCAATAATTCAATTATTAAAATTTGGTGAAATCATACTATAGAAGAAATGCTTAGTAGTAACTTTTACAGCAGATTTACGTTACTGCTCACTTCTTTTATAATAAATTTACTCCGGCTTCTTCGGCTGCTTTGGTTATGGATTCCGGCCACAGGGATACGTGGACTTCTCCGATATGAGCTTTGCGAAGGAAGAACATACAGATACGGGACTGGCCAATTCCACCGCCAATAGTGTATGGAAGTTCTTTATTCAGAATTGCTTTCTGGAAAGGAAGTTCTCTGCGGTCATCGCATCCGGCTTCTGTCAGCTGACGGTCGAGTGCTTCTTCGTCAACACGGATACCCATGGATGAAAGTTCCAGAGCAATGTCAAGAACCGGATAGTATACGAGGATATCTCCGTTCAGTTCCCAGTCATCGTAGTCCGGTGCACGTCCGTCATGACGTTCTCCGTTGGACAAAGTCTTACCAACCTGCATAAGGAATACAGCGCCTTTTTCTTTGACGATCTTGTATTCTCTTTCCTTTGGAGTCAGATCCGGATACATGTCTACCAGTTCCTGGGTGGAAACGAAGGCAATTTCTTTTGGCAGGATCTCTTCAATATAATCATACTGTACAGCCATGTATTTCTCTGTTTTGCGGAGTACACTGTAGATAGAGCGGACTGTGTTGATCAGAGTTTCCATGGTACGTTCTTCTTTGGAAATGATCTTTTCCCAGTCCCACTGATCAACATATACAGAATGGATGTTGTCCAGGTCTTCATCACGACGGATCGCGACCATATCTGTATAAAGGCCCTCGCCATGAGCAAAGCCGTATTTCTTCAGCGCATAGCGTTTCCATTTGGCAAGGGAATGTACGATCTCAGCATTTTCGTCCTGGCCTTTGATGTCGAAGCTTACCGGACGCTCTACACCGTTAAGATTGTCGTTCAGACCTGAGGATGGAGATACAAAGATAGGAGCAGAAACACGGAGAAGATTCAGCTTCTGGGAAAGTGTCTGCTGGAAAAAGTCTTTGACAGTTTTAATTGCAACCTGTGTATCATGCAGATTCAGATCTGAATGATACCCGTCAGGAATCTTGATTTGTTCCATAATAATCCTCCTAGATTTAATGTAACTATTATAGCAAGAAAAAGTCGGTATTGCAATTTTTTTACCTTGTAAGATTGCAATAAAAAGGATACAATAATGAATACAGCAATTTGAAGTGAAATCGGAGAAATGATTTGAACTAAGGGGGTGTTGTCTATGAAATGTCCGTTATGTGACGGAACGGTTGTAAATGGACGATGTAAAGAGTGTGGTATGCCATACCGCAATGATGAAATCCTGTATCATCTGAATGAGAGCCGGAGTGATCACTATCGACATGCATCAGATAAGGCCCGTAAGATCATGCAGACACAGGGAGTCGGATCCTTGGGGAAAGGAAGCACCGGAAAGGCTGCTGGCAATCGGAATACATCCTCTGGCAGAGAAAAAATCCGGCCTGCAAAAACTAAGAAGCATTCAAAACTTGGGATACTTTGGGTGATCATTATTATTCTTGCAGCAGTTGCACCACTGGCTGAAGATCTGGGTGGTGTCATAAAAGAAGCAATTCAGTCTGAGGTTGAGAGTAGCAGTGAGATACAGACAGATACCGCTGAGACCACAGATCCGGGTACATATTTTTACAGCTGGGATGATGAGCAGGGATACAAGGATTATTCGATCGGTGCAGGATATGGACCGGCACAGGCTGGCGTTCAGTTTGAAGCAGGAAAATATGGCGTTTTTACTTCCAGCGCCGAAGTGACACTTACTATTACCAGAAAGAAAGCAGATAACGAACAATATACACTCAAAGATGGTGAGGATACACTGTTTCTGACATTTGAAGAAGGTGACACGATTCAGGTAGAATCCGAAGAGAGTGACTTCGACAGTGTTTATCTGATGGAGTGGGAAGATTAAAAATATTAGTTTAATAATGGATTTTCGGGGGAAGATTTCAGACAATAAAAAATGAAATTCCCCCTTTTATTTCACATGATATTGTGTTATACTCTCATATGAAACACAATATATGGGGAGAATGCGATAGGGGTAAAGGAACCGCCACTGTGAACGAAAGAACAGTGGCAAAACCTCATAAATGCAGCAAACAGGAGAGACAAGGTATGATTTATGTAATTAAGAAAGACGGAACAAGAGAAGAATTTGATCCGCAGAAGATCGTGAAAGCAGTAAACAAATCTGCCGCACGAATCCTTTATAAATTTTCACCGGAAGAAAAAGATTTTATCTGTCGTTTTGCACAGGAGCATGCAGATTCTCTTGGAAAAAATGAGATTGAGATCCAGGAGATGCATAATATCGTTGAAGGAGCTCTGGAGCGTGTGAATCCGGCAGTTGCCAAGAGCTATCGTGATTATCGTAATTATAAACTTGATTTTATCCACATGATGGACGACGTATATACAAAGAGCCAGGCAATCCGTTACATCGGGGACAAGAGCAATGCAAATACCGACAGTGCGCTGGTTGCTACGAAGCGAAGCCTGATCTTTAATGAACTGAATAAGGAACTGTATCGTAAGTTTTTTATGAACCGCAACGAGCTGCAGGCATGTAAAGATGGATATATCTATATTCATGACCAGTCAGCACGTCTGGATACGATGAACTGCTGTCTGTTTGACGTTGGCTCCGTATTAAAAGGCGGATTTGAGATGGGTAATGTCTGGTACAATGAGCCGAAGACACTGGATACTGCATTTGATGTTATGGGAGATATTATCCTGAGTACTGCGGCGCAGCAGTATGGCGGTTTTACCGTACCGGAAGTTGACAAGATCCTTGGACCATATGCACAGAAGAGTTATGATAAATATATCAGTGAATTTCTGAAATATGCGGATGAGAACTGGAACGGCAGAGAGGAAAAAGCAATCGAATATGCGTTGGATAAAGTAAGACGTGATTTTGACCAGGGATGGCAGGGAATTGAGTACAAACTTAATACAGTAGGTTCTTCCCGTGGAGATTATCCGTTCGTTACAGTTACATTGGGACTTGGAACCGGACAGTTTGAGAAGATGTGTAATATTTCTCTTCTGGAGGTACACAAAGGCGGACAGGGTAAGAAGGGGCACAAGAAACCGGTACTGTTCCCGAAGATCGTATTTCTTTATGATGAAAATCTTCATGGACCTGGAAAATCATGTGAAGATATTTTTGAAGCCGGTGTGGATTGTTCAGCAAAGACGATGTATCCGGACTGGCTGTCTCTGACAGGCAAGGGTTATATCGCCAGCATGTATAAACAGTATGGCAAAGTTATCAGCCCAATGGGGTGCCGTGCATTCTTAAGTCCGTGGTATGAACGCGGCGGTATGTATCCGGCAGATGATAAAGATACACCGGTATTTGTCGGACGTTTCAATATCGGTGCAGTCAGCCTTCATCTTCCAATGATCCTGGCGAAAGCAAGAGCCGAGAGCAGAGATTTCTATGAGGTGCTGGATTTCTATCTGCAGATGATCCGTAATCTGCATATCCGTACTTATGAATACCTGGGACAGATGCGTGCTTCCACGAACCCACTGGCATACTGCGAGGGCGGTTTCTATGGCGGTCATCTGAAACCAAATGAAAAGATCGGCAAGCTTCTGAAGCCAATGACAGCTTCTTTTGGTATTACAGCACTGAATGAACTGCAGGAGCTTTATAATGGTAAGTCAATCCGTGAAGATGGACAGTTTGCCCTGGAAGTTCTGAAATACATCAATAATAAAGTAGACCAGTTTAAGCAGGAAGATGGATATCTGTATGCAATCTACGGTACACCGGCAGAGAGTCTCTGCGGTCTGCAGGTAGAACAGTTCCGTAAGATGTACGGAATTGTTGAGGGTGTTTCTGACAGACCGTATGTCAGCAACAGCTTCCACTGCCATGTAACAGAGGATGTAACTCCGATTGAGAAACAGGATCTGGAGGGACGATTCTGGGAACTCTGTAATGGTGGTAAGATCCAGTATGTACGTTATCCGATTGGCTATAATAAAGAAGCCATCCGTACTCTGATCCGCAGAGCAATGAATCTGGGATATTATGAAGGTGTCAATCTTTCTTTGGCATACTGTGATGACTGCGGTCACCAGGAACTGGAGATGAATGTGTGTCCGGTATGCGGTTCTCATAACCTGACCAAGATCGACCGAATGAATGGATATCTTTCTTACAGCCGTGTCCATGGTGATACACGACTAAACGAAGCAAAGATGGCAGAGATTGCAGAACGTAAATCAATGTAAATCAGAAAAATAATAAAACAGCCGGTACATCATAGTGTACCGGCAATTTTTTGCAGAATTATTATTTTTTCTTCGGTGTAACTGGCGGCAATTCGCAATTATATGCGATTCCGAGTGGAGTTACAAGAAGTGGATGAACCGGACGATATACCGGTAATTTCAGCTTCTTCTCGAATACATTTGTGAATTCCCTAAAGCTTGCGGAGCCACCTACAACATAAACTGCAGGCACCTGATAACCATTGAGAAATTTCTCAGTGATGGTTGCCATTTTCTCTATGGTAGCCTTGACGACCGGGAAGATTTCATCCTCTTTCTCAGGAGTAGTCTTTAGAACTTCTGCTTCTTCATAAGGAATCTTATAATGCCCGGCAACTGTCATGGTCATATGACTTCCACCAGTTGCTTCATCATCGGTGTAGATGACTTTGCCATCTTTGAGGATGCTGATACCGGTTGTGCCGCCGCCGACATCAACAACTGCACCGTCTGTGATCTTGAGGACAGCAGCGGCAGCAGTCGGCTCATCTACGATATTCATCACTTCGAACCCGGCACCTTCCAGTACATAGCCGATGCTTTTGACACTGCCTTCGGAAACTCCCGGAGGGATGGCAGCAGCAGCATAGGGGAGCTCGGTGCCAAGTTTTTCCTCGAGCTCTGCTTTCAGCTTTGTGACAAGCTGAACGGATTCATAATAGTTTACGATCACACCGTCACGAATTGCATGAGAAGGTGCGGAGACACCTGCAATCGGTCTGTTTGTGCTGTCAACAACCGCAAGGACCGTATTGGCAGTACCGAGATCCACACCGACCTTCAGACGGCCTCTGAATTTCTTGCATTCTCCGGTTCGTACCAGTTCTGCAAAATTCGATAAAGTTCTGTTTTTTATTTCCATTTAAGAATGCTCCAATTATTTAATGATAGTACCGGCCTTTTCTTTGTAGCCATCTTTTGCATGAGCAATATCTGTGATGATGGTGCGATGTCCATTGCCTTTTTCTGCAAATGCGACCGCAGCTTCGATTTTTGGAAGCATGGAGCCTGCTGTAAACTGATTCTCATCAATGTATTTGCGGGCATCTGCAACAGAAACAGTGTCCAGAAGAGTTTCTTTGTCGGTATCTTTATTCAGGCTGACTTTCTCAACGCTGGTGAGGATCAGAAGCGTATCTGCATTTAATTCCTCTGCGAGAAGCTCACTTGCAAAGTCTTTTTCAATGATAGCACTTGCACCATGGAGATCGATTCCCTGTTCCATGACCGGGATTCCGCCGCCGCCGGCTGCGATCACGACCTGTCCTGCATCTGCAAGAGTACGGATCGTTTCAAGTTCCACGATTTTCTGTGGCTTCGGGGCTGCAAGGATTCTGCGATATTCGCCATTTCCAACTTCTGTAACAAAGTTTCCCTTGTCCTCCTCTGCTTCTGCCTCTTCAGAAGTAAGAATACGTCCAATGATTTTCTCTGGTTCCCCGAAAGCTTCATCATAAGGATCAATCACAACCTGGGTGAGAATCGTTGCGACCGGTTTGTAGATTCCTCTGGAGATCAGTTCTGCACGGATTGCATTCTGAAGATCATATCCGATATATCCCTGACTCATGGCAGAACATACAGACATTGGCGCAAAGGTATAATCAGGATGTGCCTTACCGAATTCGTTCATAGCTGTATGTATCATGCCGACCTGAGGTCCGTTGCTGTGGGAGATGACAACGTGTGCACCATCCTCTACAAGATCTGCAATGGCTTTTGCAGCGGCCTTGGTAGCCTGTTTCTGTTCTGGAAGAGTTGCGCCCAGGGCTTTGTGACCAAGAGCAACAACGACAGTTTTTTCGCTCATATGGATTCCTCGTTTCTTTTCAATTTGTCTGTAAAACAATCTAATTCTTATTATAAAAGAATGAGAATGGAATTGCAATAAAAAGATAAAATGTGGTAAAAAGACAGACTATAAAAGGGTGATTGTTATAAAAAGATAGAAACTGAAAGTTTGACGTGCTATAATGAGAAAACACAAGGAGGGTGAAGACATGAACTATACGATCAGCAATGAGAAACTTACACTGGTGGTTTCTTCCAAGGGGGGAGAATTTCAGTCTGTCAAAGATGCAGAAGGACAGGAATACCTGTGGCAGGGAGATGCTGCAACATGGACAGACAGAGGGCCGAATTTATTTCCCTATATCGGTCGAATGACAGAAAAAAGCTATAAATACCAGGATACCGTTTATCATATGGATATTCACGGATTTCTTCCGTATGATGAGATGGAGCTTGTTGAGCAGAAAGCAGATTCCCTGACGCTGCGCCTTGTAAGCTCACCGGAAACAAGAAAACAGTATCCTTTTGAGTTTACACTTGATATCACATGGAAACTTGAAGGAGAAAAAATCACAATTACATATCAGGTAAAGAATATCGATGATAAGAAGATGTATTTCGGTATCGGCGGACATCCGGGATTCCAGATTCCGATTGAGAAGAATCTGAAATTTGAGGATTACAGGATTGATTTTGGCGAAGATCCCAAACCACGCAGGATTCTTTTTTCGGAGGACTGTTTCGTACTGGAGGAGGATGAGGCTTTTACATTGGAAGAAGGCCGTTATCTGAATCTGGAGCATAATCTGTTCGATGATGATGCGATCGTGTTGAAAGAAATGCCGAGGGAAGTAACACTTGAAAGTGCAAAAGGCAGCAAAAAGATCACAGTCGCATTTCCGGATATGGATTATCTTGGAATCTGGCACTGGCCACATGTAGAAGTAGATTATGTCTGCATTGAACCTTGGAGTTCGCTTCCTTCACGCAAAAATGTAGTCGAGGATCTGGAAAAACAGGCAGATCTGCTTTCGCTTGAAAGTGGACAGGAATATACCAATACATGGAGTATTACGATCAAAGAAAAATAATACTTCCTGTATTTAATGGCCGGGGATCCTGCCCTGGCATCATATCATGATTTGAAGGGGAAAATGATCATGCAGGTAAACATGAAAAAAGGAAATGGCAAGAACAGCATAACATCCAAACAGTTCAACAGAGGACTGATCTTTCAGTTGATCGCTACGGGAACCTGTAATACAAGAATTGAACTTTCGAGGAGGACTGGTCTTGCCAAAACCACAGTGACCAATATTGTGGCAGAGTTCATGGAGAAGGGAATTGTAAAGGAATGTGAGGAAGAGCTTACAGAAGTCTGCGGCAGGAATCCGATCATTCTCAAAGTTGCTGATCAGGCCCCGAAGATCATAGGAATTCTTGTTTTCCGAACAAATATCCAGGCTGTGCTCTGCAGCCTGGACATGCAGATATTCCGCACAGAGACCATAGAATTTGGCGAGCTGACAGGGGATATTCTGATTCAGAATGCTTTTGAACTGATTGACCGGATGATGGAAGAGGAGAAAAATATTCTGGGAATTGGCATTGCTTCTATCGGGCCGGTAGATATCCGCAACGGAATTATTCTGAATCCACCGCGATTTTATGGAGTTAAGCATGTCCCGATCAAAGAAGCAATCCAGAAGAAATATAATCTTCCGGTTTGTTTTGATCATGATAACAACTGTGCAGCACTGGCAGAAAAACTGTTTGGAATCGGCAAGGCGGAACAGGATTTCCTTCTTCTTGCTGTATCCAATGGTATTGGTTCCGGCTTTGTATGTGGAGGAGAGGTTTTTCACAGTCACAGAGGATTTGAAACAGAGCTTGGTCATGTCAGCATTAACTGTAAAGGACTGCAGTGTTCCTGCGGAAACAGAGGTTGTCTGGAAATGTATGCGAGCAGTTATGTGGTCAGAGAAAAACTGAAAAAAATAACCGGGCTGAATCTGCCTTATGCGGATTACTTTAAGATTCATGACAGACCGGAAGTTGAGGATATTCTGGAAGAAATGATTCAGGATATCAGTGCAGGACTGGTAAGCATTATCAATATGCTCCAGCCGGAGATGATCGTACTTGGCTATGATGGAATAGATTGGCCGGAGGATTACGTAAAGAAACTGGAGCTACTGATCAATGACCGTAAGATCGCACAGGATGGATGGAATACTCCGGTCAAGAAGGCTTATTTCGGCAAACAGGCACAGCTGGTCGGTGCGGCAGCTTTGGTAGTAAACAGTATTTTCAAGGGGGAATTACAGTTTTTTGTGTAAATTTTTCTTTTAAACTCACCGATATATTTCGGTGAGTAAGTTTAAAAGATAATAGTTCATTAGAAGAACTATTAAAGATCAAAGGAAGATTATTAAGGATACATTGTCGGTGCGGGAGATGCTTTCTGTGCCGGAATTCTTTATTCAATATACCGTAAACTTCCTGTACAGGAAGCACTTAAGATCGGTGCGTCTTCTGCAGCTGCGAACCTGTCAGCGGAAGATTCCGTGAGCGGACTTCGAAGCGTAGAAGAAGTAAAAGAACTTTATAAGAAATATTCAGTAAAATAAACGCATATTAGATACTATAATAAGAAATATCCAAAAGTGTCACAGGGCTAAAAATGACTCTGTGGCACTTTCTTGTGTAGCTTGCTTTAAGTTACTGACTCAACATTCCGCTAAAAAGTTGATCTAAAACATTGCAGGCTGACCCGAGAAGAGGCCCATTATCTTCAAAACGTGATTTGAAGATCTTGATCGTTCTGTTATAGCGAAAAAGGCTGATTCGATTTAAACGTTTTTCTATAGAGTCAAGAACATAATCTGGTAGATAGATTGCTGAGTGACCAAGAATGATAGTGCTTATATCAACAATATTGATAAGATTATTCAGTGCATAAGCCAACTGATCTGAAACATCCATAAGGATAGCTCGGGCAGTGTCATTATTATCGCAAAAAGCAAGAGCTTCACGAAAATCTGAAAAATCAGTGTTACATGCCTGATTGATATGTTCGATGATTTTGGGAACACTGGCTGTGAGCTCCAGACAACCGCGGCTTCCACATTGGCATTGTTCGCCGTCCTTATAATTGATGGTCATATGTCCGAGTTCGCCGCAGGAACCGGTCATGTTGTTTAGTAACTGTTGGTTGGCAACAATAGAAGCACCGACACCGATAGTCAGGCCAAGATAAATAAAATGGTCTTTCACTTTGCCAATGCCAAAGTACATTTCGCAGAGTGCTGCGGATTGCATATCATTTTTTACAAAAACAGGAATATCTACATGCCGTTCTAATACAGATTTAATTTCCAATTCATGTATATTAAAAAAATCAGTGATATAGGTGATTCGTCCATTTATTGTATCAACAACACCTACAGTTGAAACACCAAGTCCAAGAAGCGGGCGGTCAGTATAACTGGTTAGATAATCGGCCAGTGTGAGGAGCTTTGTTGTTATTGTATCGGAAGTTTCCTGTCGGGCAAAAGGAACTTTTTTAGTAATGATAATATTTAAGGACAAATCTGTAATAATTCCATACATACAGGTTTTAGAAATAAAAATACCTGCTGCGACAGGTGAATTAGGCGCAGGATAAAGTAGTTTTGGGGTACGCCCTTTGCCTGTGTTTTTGGCATCTATTTCACATATTAAATTATTTTTAATAAGTTCAGATGTGATGTTAGTCAGAGTCATGGGAGTCAGGTTGGTAGCTTCGGTCAGATCCTGACGGGTGACTCCGTTATTTGTGCATATTAATTGTATGATCAGTGCCCGGTTATGGTCTTTGACGATTTCCATATTCAGACCAGAATTATTCATAAAGCCTCCTTCCTGAAACGTTTATAAGGATACAAACGCTTCAAATCATTTCGCTTTCTTCTATTATATATGAAAAAAAGATTTTCGTAAATGGTATATATGTATAAAAATAAAAAAGATTTATAATAAAATAATATGTGTACTTTGAACATAAATAAACCGTGTAAAGAAGCATAATTACTAATTTTAAAAATGATTTAAAAAATATGTTGACTTAGATTTGCAACCGTGCTATATTAACATTATTAAAAATGATTTAAAAAATAAACGACAAACAAAATCCCGGAGAGGAGGGGAAGAGTAATGAAAGTTTTGGCAATTGGATGCCATCCGGATGATCTGGAAATTGCCTGTGGTGGAACTCTTAGAAAATATGTAGAAGAAGGGGCAGATGTTTATATGTGCCATGTGGCAAACGGTAATATGGGACATGTGGAGATCCTGCCGGAGCCATTGCGAGAGATCCGAACCATAGAATCAGAGGCGGCAGGAAAGATTATCGGTGCAAAGAAGGTTTTTAACCTGGATGTTGGGGATGTAACGGTGACACGTTTTGACAATGATGTAGTAGATGCGATGGCTGATGTGGTTCGTGAGGTAAGGCCGGACGTGATCATCACACATAATGATGAAGATTATATGCAGGATCATGTCGAAACCAGCAGAATTGCATTTAACGGCAGTTTTGTATCATCACTGGCACATAAATCTGTTAATTTCGCAGCTTATGATGAGTTTGTTCCAATCTATTTTATGGATACGCTGGGCGGCGTCAATTTCATTCCGACGCATTACGTAGACATTACAAATCAGATTGAAACAAAACTGGAAGCACTGAAAAAACATGAGTCTCAGATCAAATGGATGTTTGAACATGATCACATCGATTTTATAGATATGATCCGAACCTGTTCAAGATACAGAGGATATCAGAGCGGTGTAACTTATGCGGAAGGATTCAGACCATGTATCGTTTATCCACGAATGACAACAAAGCATCTGCTGCCTTAAACAGATATTAATATTGTGAATGAAATGCAAAGTTGAGAAAAAGGAGGAAGCTACAAATGAGTATTGATTTTAATTCAACCGTAAAAGGTTCTCTTCTAGAAGGGTTTTATCCAAAGGGCTGGGATATGGATAAGATAGATGAATGTTGTAGCCATGCACCAGAAGAAATTACAGAAAAACAGGATTTTTGGAACGATGATTTCCATCCGGTATCCTGCAAAACTATAGAAGAGTTTAATGTAAAACTCGGACATGAAATTGCTCTGGAAATTAAAACAGCCAGAGATACAGATCAAAAACTTGCTCTGATTCTTCCTGTCGGACCGATGGGAATGTATGAATGGGTAGTTTATTTTTTGAAAAAATGGAATGTTTCCTGCAAACATGTAACTTGTTTTAATATGGATGAATGGGCTGATGGAGAAGGCAACACATTGGATCCGTCCAATCTGGCATCATTTCAGTATGCAATGGAACAAGCATTTTATAATCCGCTAGGTGAACTTACAGTTCCAAAAGAACAAAGAAATTTTGCAACAAAAAATAATCTTCCTACATACCCAGATAAGATCGCTGCTCTGAAAAAAGATGGTGCAAGACTTGTTACAGTATATGGAATCGGACGTATGTGCCATATCGCTTTCTGGGAACCAATGATGGGAGCTGAATTTGATACAGATGAAGAATGGAAGAAACAGCCATATCGTAAAGGAATGAAACTCCATCCGATGACAATTGAACAGAATGCGATTACCAGTTTTAAGAGTCGCATTCCTCTAGTACCGTGCACCGCAAATACAATTGGGCCTGGATTGTTTTTACAGTCAGACCGTATGATCGGAGGTGCAGACGGAGCGCTTTCGAGAGGAATGCAGTGGCAGGGAATGTCTCTGTGGATGACACTTCGTTATGGACCGGATAGACATATTACTTCCAGCTTTGTTCCGACAATTCCTGGAACATTATTCTTCCTGGAAGAGCTGGCAGGTCCGCTGGTTGCAGAATGTAATTAATGCAAAGGGGGAAAAGAAATGGAACGAGGATTTTCGGCAAAGTTAAAGACATTTTCTAAAGATTATATGTCTCTTGTGGCAGTGATCATTATTTTCATAGTATTTTCTTTTGCATCACCTTACTTTCTGAAGATGAGCAATGTTATGAATATTTTTCTGCAGACAGCAACCGTAGCGATTGTGGCAATTGGCCAGGGAATGTTGATCATAACTGGTCAGGTTGACCTGTCTCTCGGCTATCAGGTATGTCTTACAGGATGCGTATTTGCATACATGATGAAATTTCAGAATTGGAATCCTGTAGCAGCTATTTTACTGGCAGTAGTAATTGGATGTGTAGCAGGAGCAGCGAATGGATTTCTGGTAGCATACTGGAACATTCCAGCATTTATTGCAACACTTGGTCTTCAGTATATTTGCCGTGGTGCAGCAAAGATTATCACGAATGCTACACCAATCGGAAATCTTCCAAAATCCATTTCTTTCCTTGGAAACGGATATATTGGAATCGTACCGGTACCGATTCTTTTGATGTTGGTTCTTTTCATTGTATTTGCATTTATTATGGAAAAGACTCGTTTTGGACGAAATGTATATGCAATCGGCGGTGGAAGAGAAGCAGCATTTTATGCAGGAATTAACACAAAAGCAGTACAGTTTTGGGTATATGTTATCTCTGGTCTGCTCTGTGCAATTTCCGGTGTGGTACTGACCAGCAGGTTAAATTCCGCTGCTATTACAAATGGTAACCTTTATGAATTTGATGCTTATATTGGTGCATCTATTGGTGGAATCAGTCTTACAGGTGGTAAAGGAAAACTGATTGGAGCATTATTTGGATCTATTTTCCTGACAACATTCTTTAATGGAATGACTATGTTGAATGTAGATCCGTTCTGGCAGGATGTATTAAAAGGAGTTGTACTGATCGCAGCAATCGGACTGGATGCTTTCCGTAACAGGAAAACTCATTAGAAGGGAGCAGTGGATATGGAAAAAAGCGATATTATTTTTCAGCTTAATCATATTACGCAAGAATTCCCAGGAGTAAAAGCACTTGACGATGTTTCTTTTTCGGTAAGGAGAGGAAGAATTCATGCACTGGTTGGTGAAAATGGCGCCGGAAAATCAACTCTGATCAAGGTTCTTGCAGGAATCAATACACATTTTCAGGGAGAAGTGTTTTTTAATGGGCAGTTATTTCATCCGAAGAATCCGAATGAATCCCAGCAGATGGGAATCAGTGTTGTTCACCAGGAATTGAAACTGGCAGAAACACTGTCTGTTACAGAAAATATGTTCCTTGGGAATCTGATGTATAAAGGTAAACTGGTGGATTGGAAGGGAATGCGTAAAAAAGCCAGAGAAATGCTTCAGAGTCTGCATGTGGAATTAGATGAAAATGCTCTTGTAGACACACTTTCCGTTGCGCAGAAACAGATTGTTGAAATCTGTAAGGCAATGAATCATAACTGCCAGGTGTTGATTATGGATGAGCCATCTGCAGTACTGACAGATAGAGAACTGGATATTTTGTTTGATGTTATTGATCGCCTGGTGAAAAGTGGTGTTACGATTTTATATATTTCACATAAGTTCGATGAGATTTTTCAGATTTGTCAGGATGTTACTGTACTCCGAGATGGTAAGCATATCGATACACTTCCGATTGAGGCTGTTACAAGGCAGTCATTGATTAATATGATGGTTGGTCGTGAAATGGGTATGGAATATCCAAAGGAAATCATTGAACTGGGAGAACCACTCCTTCAGGTAGAAGGACTTGGTCAGCAGGGCGTTTTTGGTGGAGTTGATTTTACATTACACAAAGGGGAGATCCTTGGTATCTCCGGGCTGGTTGGTGCCGGCCGTACAGAGCTTGTAAAGGCAATCCTCGGAATCGAACATATTACAGAAGGAACGATCACCTATAAAGGTGAAAAAATAGTAAATAAGAATTTTAAAGAAGCAATACAGAGAGGTTTTGGTCTGGTTCCGGAGAGCCGGAAAGAACAGGGACTCGTACAGATGTTTTCTGTAAAAGAAAATATTTGTATGGTAAGTATGGATAAAGTCATTGAAGGAGGCGTGATCAGAAATTCGAAGGTTAAAGAGTATGCCGGAGAATATGTAAAGAAACTGAGAATTGCAACACCTGGAATCGACACAGAGGTACAGTACTTAAGTGGTGGAAACCAGCAGAAAGTCGTTATTGCAAAATGGCTGATGGAAGACTGTGATGTAATCATTCTGGACGAACCTACACGAGGAATTGATGTAGGCGCAAAATCAGAAATATACGGACTGATGACAGAACTTGTAAAGAAAGGCAAAGGCGTGATCATGATTTCTTCTGAGATGCCGGAAATCATTGGTATGTGTGATAATGTGATCATTATGCATGAACGACGTATGGCTGGAAAGCTCGAAAGAGAAGAATTGTCACAGCAGAAAATTATGTCATACTGTACATGATTTTATGATAATTAAAACGCGTAAACGAAAGGAAAAGAAAAAGGAGGACACTCAAATGAAGAAAAGACTTATGGTTTTGGCAATGGCAGGAATTATGGTAACAGGACTGGTTTCTTCAGCAAACATTGTATCGGCAGATGATAAAGAAGCATCGGGTCTTGATGGCAAAAGAATCGGTGTTTGTCTTGTGTACAAAGGTGATGAGTGGTGTGCAGCAGTAGCAGATGAGTTTGAAAAACAGGCCAAAGATCTCGGTGTTGATGTAAACATTCAGGATGGTAACCTGGATGCTGAGACACAGACTAAACAGATCGAGAACTATATTGCACAGGAATATGATCTGATCGCAGTTGACCCTGCAAATGCTGATGGCCTCGTCCCTGTACTTCAGAAAGCAACAGATGCAGGAATACCGATTGTGTTCTTCGATAATAATGCTGATTACGAAGATATTGTTTCTTATGTAACATGGGATAGCTATGAGACTGGACAGATTATTGGAAAATATCTTCATGATAAAATCAAAGACGAAAAAGACGGAAAAGCAAACGTAGCAGTTCTTACCATGTCTTCACCGGTTTCTATCCAGAAACGAATCGAAGGTGTTAAGGATGCACTGGAAGATCTGGATATCAACTATGTATCTGAGCAGGATTATGAAGGAAACAGAGAAAAAGCTTCTAATATTATCACAAACATCAAGGAAGACATTGATTATGTTGTAGCAGGACAGGATAATGGTGGATTTGGTGCGATGTCAGCTCTTCAGGCACTTGGTAATGATACTACAGAAGTATATTCTATGGGTGGATATGGAGCAGAAGCATTTGATACACTTGCAGCAGATGACACAAACTATAAAGGTACTGTAGTTGTATCTCCAAGCGAACTTGTATCTTCTACATATCAGGTAATTTCCGATTACTTTGATGGAAAAGATGTAGAGCCGCTCGTAAACATTAAACTGAATCTTTGCACAAAAGATAATGTAAGTGAATATCAGAGCGAAGAATAATACAGAAAAAACCTGACTTAAGTATCCTGGGGATTTCGTGTGAATTCTCAGGATACTTTTGCTGTTAAATAACAGAGGAGGATGACATTATGGGTAGAAAAGTTAACTGGGGAATTATTGCGGCAGGTGGTATTGCACGTAGAAGAACACTTCCGGCAATGAAAGATGTCCCGAATGCAGTGATAACAGGAATTATGGATAAAAATCAGAAAGTTTTGGATGAAATTTCAGAAGAGTATAAAATTACTGATACTTATACAGAAGAACAGGAACTTTTGAACAATCCGCAGATAGAGGCCGTTTATGTTGCGAGCCCAGTATGTTTTCACAAGAAACAGGCTCTGGAGGTACTGCATGCGGGAAAAAGCCTTCTTCTTGAAAAACCACTTGCAATGAATGAAGAGGATGCCAGAGAGATTGTACAGACTGCATTAAAAAAAGGACAGACAGCTGGTGTGGCGATGGTTATGAAACATCATCCGGCACATCGTAAAATGAAAAAATTGATTGAATCAGGTGTGATTGGAGATATTGTGAGTTGTCGTGCACAGTTGAATTGTTGGTTTCCGGATATGGAAGGAAACTGGAGACAGAAAAAGGCGACTGCGGGCGGCGGTGCGCTGGTAGATATGGGAACACACTGCATTGATATCTTGAAATATCTTCTGGATGACCATGTAGAGTGGGTATTCGGAGATATTGGAACAAGAACTTTCTCATATGAAGTAGACGATTCGGCAGACTGTATTCTTCATATGAAAAAAGGAGCGACCTGCTATATTGATGTACATTTTAATATCCCGGATGAAGCGGCCAAAGGAATGCTTGAAATATACGGAACAAAAGGAAGCCTTCTTGCGTCAGGAACAATCGGCCAGGACGGACAGGGAGAAGTTTATCTGAATCAATGTGCAACAGAGGGTTATGACAGTAATCAGAAACGAAAAGAAGATGGCCTGGGGCAGAAAGTAGATTATGAAAGAGAAAATATTTACGGAAGACAGATTGAAGAATTTTCGAAAGCAATCGAGGAAGGATTAACGGTCAGTACATCGTTTGAGGATGCATTTGAAACAGTAAAAATTATTGATGCACTTTATAAATCGTCAAAAGAAAAGAAAGCAGTGTATCTATAATAGGAGAGATTAAAATATGAATGAACTGTATGAAAAATGCCTGCAGCAGGAAAAAAGAGGATAAATTTATAACAGCAGTATAAAAACAATACATAAACCATATTTTATCCCCCTGTTCCGTGAAATATGAATTTGCTATAATATAAAAAATGGTATTTCTAAAATTGGAGGAACTGAGGATGAAATCAATTTTATGTTATGGGGATTCGAATACATATGGACTCATGCCGGACAGCCCGGACCGTTATCCTAGGGATGTAAGATGGACAGGAATTTTGCAGAAAAAGCTGGGTGAGGATTATTATGTAATAGAAGAAGGACTTTCAGGAAGAACAACGCTGTGGGATGATCCGATTGAGGAACATAAAAATGGCAAAAAATATCTGCTGCCTTGTCTTGACAGCCATAAGCCGGTTGACCTGGTGATACTTATGCTGGGTACAAATGATCTCAAAACAAGATTTTCATTAACTCCTTTTGATATTGGAGCGTCTGTTGAAAATCTGGTTAAAGTGCTTTTAAAATCTGATGCAGGAATAGACTACCAGCCACCAAAGGTTCTGCTGGTGACACCTGTTCCAATTCATAGTGTAGGACGGGATGATCTGGATCACATGTTCTTTGATGTGGAAGAGAGAAGTCAGGCACTGGCACATTATTATGAAGAAGTTGCAAATCGGTATCAGATAGAGTATCTTAATCCGGGAAGTGCAATAGAGACAAATGAACTCGACGGAATTCACTATTCAGCAAATGGACATGCAGCCATGGCTGAATTGATGGAGAAAAAGGTAAGAGAAATCCTGGAATAAATTGTTGTTAGAAGCAATGCTGCCTGCTCTGATATCAGATATCGGGGCGGGCTTTTTATATCAGAAAAGGAGGAACGGTTGATGAAAGCAGCATATTTAAAGGCGAAATATCAGTTTGAAGTCAGAGATGTAGAGTTAAGAGAACCTGACAGAAACGAGGTGGAAGTCGCTGTCAAAGCTTGTGGTTTCTGTGGGCATGATAATATTCTGGCAAATTATGCAGCAACTGAGTGGGAGCCGTTTGGTCATGAATTTGCAGGAGTTATAACAAAAATAGGAGCAGATGTACGGAATGTTGCGGTAGGTGATCGTGTGGCAATCGAAACTTCAACATTTAATCCATATTCAGATGCTGCTCTGAATGGAAGACCGGATCTCTGTACAGAGTGTACGGATTATATGAAACGTAAAGAAGGAGATACCATGGGATTTGCAGAGAGAACGATTGTACCTGCAAACCTGGTTGTAAATATCCGAGATCTTTCTTTTGAGGAAGCGTGTATTCTGGAACCAATGGGAGTTGCAGCAGATCTTATCCTGACAGCAGATATTCATCTGAATGATGATGTTCTTCTTCTGGGGGCAGGTCCGATTGGACTTATGGCAATGCAGATGGCCAAGAAGAGTGGTGCACGTCATATATATGTAGCACAGCATTCCGGAAGTAAAGCACGTGTAGATCTGGCCTACAAATTTGGTGCTGATGATGTAATATTTACAGATAAAGAAGATCTTGAAAAATATCCATTCCCACGAGGTGGCGTAGATAAAGTTCTGGTAACTTCACCGCCGAGTACGATTGACCTTGCAACAAGAGTTACCAATCCGGGTGGTAAAGTTGCATTTCTTGGAATCGGATATGGTGACAGGGCAAAGGCAACGTTTGATTCAAATATCGTACATCTCAGAAAAATTTCCATTATCGGATCCAATGCGATTCCGGCATTGTATTTCCCGAGATGTATTGATCTTCTGGAGGCAGGTATGGTCGATGTAAAATCTCTGATCTCGCATCGATTCAAACTGGAGGATCTTCCAACAGCAATGGCCCAGTATCTTGCTGAGAAAGATAAAGCGGTCAAAGCGATTATGGTGAACGAATAGAAGGTGCCCTTGTACTGATTGCTGTACTTTTTAACACATTACAGACAAGAAAATCAGAATAGCATTATATAAAATAACAAATAACGGGTGATAGAATTACGGTAATTTATACAAAATAAATAATTTACCATCTCAAAACCATATTTTGCCCCCCTTTTTTGCACAAACACCTCTGTGTATAATAAGTACATAAACAAGAGAGAACAATGTTTCGGAAAGCAGGGTGAAGATATGGGAGATGTAATTGTTTCCATGGAACACATTACGAAAGAGTTTCCGGGTGTTAAAGCACTTGATGATGTTAAATTTAATCTTCGTTCCGGTGAGGTTATGGCACTTCTCGGAGAGAACGGTGCAGGTAAATCAACACTGATGAAAATCTTAAGTGGTGTATATTCTCTGGATCAGGGAAGTTTGAAGATATTTGGCAAAGATTATTCATCACTTACTCCGAGTTCAGCGAGAGAGGCCGGAGTTGCAATCATTCATCAGGAACTGAATATGTGTAAGGATCTTACAGTTGCGCAGAATATGTTCCTTGGACGAGAAGAACGAAAAGGTTTTGTACTAAATAACTCCAATATGGAAGATATCGCAAGAAAATATCTTGGAGAACTTGGAGTAGATATCAGTCCGGATGAGATTGTTGGAGAACTACCGGTTTCCAAACAGCAGATGATCGAGATTGCAAAAGCACTTTCAATCAATGCAAAGATCCTGATCATGGATGAGCCTACATCGGCACTTACATCCCGTGAGATCGATGAACTGTTTAATATTATCCGTAAGCTGAAAAGCCAGGGATGCGGAATCGTATATATTTCACATCGTCTGGAAGAGCTTGCACATATTACAGACAGAGTTACGATCATGCGAGATGGCCACTACATAACAGAAGGTAATTTCACAGACTTTACTATGGATGAAATCATTGCCAACATGGTTGGCCGTGAGATTAAAGAAAAATTCCCTCATGTTGAGTGCAAGAGAGGCAAGAAAGTATTCGAGGTCAAGAACCTGAACGCAGGACGTCTGGTAAGAGATATCAATTTCTCACTGTATGAAGGTGAGATCGTTGGATTTGCCGGACTTATGGGTGCCGGACGTACAGAAACAACAAGAGCTATCTTCGGTGTTGATCCGAAAGAATCAGGAACACTGATTCTGGATGGTAAAGAAATTACGATCAACAATCCGATGGATGCTATCAAAGCAGGTGTTGTACTTGCTCCGGAAGACAGAAAGAAAGACGGATTATGTACAAAACTCAGTATCCGTCATAATATTGCACTTCCAAACCTTGACCTTATCTGTGGAAAAGGCGGGGTGATCAATACAAAAATAGAAGAAGAACTCTGTGACAAGGCTGTAGCAGACCTCACGATCAAAACTCCGAATCTGGATGTTGATGCCGGAACCTTATCCGGTGGTAATCAGCAGAAGGTCGTTGTTGGTAAATGGCTGGCAAGGAATTCAAGAGTTGTAATTTTTGATGAACCTACAAGAGGTATTGACGTAGGTGCCAAGGTTGAGATTTATCAGCTGATGAATCAGCTGAAAAAGCAGGGAATCGCTGTTATGTTTGTTTCCTCCGAGATGCCGGAGGTTATGGGTGTGGCAGACAGGATTATCGTTATGTGTGACGGACGTATTACCGGTGAGGTAATGGCAAAAGAAACCACACAGAATGACATTCTGAAATATGCAACATCCTTTGAGAATAAACTTGGATCTCAAAGCCAGAACAACAAGGAGGAATAATCATGAAGAAAAAAAGCGGCTTTTCAAAAATTATGGGGGCAAAGGGTGCCGGTACGGTAGTAACAGCCTTCATAGGATTAATTATTATTTATATAGCATTTGGTATTCTGAACCCGAAGGTATTTACACTTCTGAATATCCAGAACCTTCTTCGTTCAATGTCTAAATACCTGCTGATCGGTATCGGACAGAGTTTTGTAATGATCACAGGAAACGTTGACCTGTCAATCGGTTCTGTTGTTGGTATGAGTGCCATGATCTCAGCAACCATGATGACAAAGGGAATGAACCCGGTCGTAGCAATTATTGTAACAATTGTTCTTGCACTGGTTGTAGGTGTTGTAAACGGTTATCTGGTTGGTAAATTTAAACTTCCACCATTCATCGCAACACTGGGAACCATGTTCATCGCACGTGGTATTGCTTATATCGTAAATAATAACAGAAACACTGACAACATTGCATCCGGAATCGGTAAAGAAGCCGGAGACAGATTCCAGAATATTTTCTACTATGGAAAGACAGCAGGAATTTTTAATACATTCTGGATCGCACTTATTATTTTCCTTATCTTCTGGTTTTTCCTTGCAAGAACCAGATCCGGACGTCACATTTATGCAATCGGTTCTAACGTAGACGCAGCAAGACTTTCCGGCGTAGATGTAGTTAAAACAACAATGAAAGCTTACATGATAAGTGGTTTCTGTTCTGCAATCGTTGGATTTGTACTTTGCGCACAGGCTGGTATGGGTAACATGGATGCAGGTAACATGTACGAAATGTACGGTGTTGCAGCAGGCGTTATCGGTGGTGTATCCCCACTTGGTGGATCCGGTATCCTTCTTGGAACATTCGCAGGTGCAGGTGTATGGCAGACACTTGAAAATGGTCTGAACCTGATCCATGCACAGGTTGGTTTCCAGCGTATCATCATCGGTGTGATCGTTGTTGGAGCAGTTCTTCTTGATGTAGTTGTCCGCAGCGGTAATTTCAAAAAGAAAAAAAGTAAATAACTTTAAAAAGAAATAAATTTGAATGAATCTTGATGTTACAATTTGATAAAATAACACAGGAATATAAAGCAAAGAGCTTTATAATATATTAAGGGAGGTTTATACCATGAAGAAAAAAATTTTTGCAGCATTAATTTGTGCATCTATGATCGGATGCCTCGCAGCAACACCAGTATTAGCAGATGAGACTGTTAAGGCTGACGGAGATTACAAGATCGCAGTTATCACAATGGACTCTGTAGACCAGCATTGGGTATCTCTTAAAGAGGGCGCTGAGGAAGAAGCAAAAGCTGACGATGTTACAGTTGACTTCATGGCACCGGATGTAAAAGACGATGCAAAACAGATTGAATGTATCAACAATGCAGTAGCAGGCGGATACGATGCACTTATGGTTGCTGCTAACAGTGAAGATGCTGTTTCCGGTGCTCTTCAGGAAGCAATTGATGCAGGAATGAAACTTGTTTATGTCGACTCTCCGGCAAACGTAGAAGCAGAAGCTACATTCTCCACAGATAACAAAGCTGCTGGTAAAACAGCTGGTGAAGAAATGATCAAAGCTCTGGAAGACAAAGGTGTGAAAGACGGAAGCATTGGTATTGTTAATATCAATAACTCCACAAATACAGCTATCCAGCGTGAAGCAGGATTCAGAGAAGCATTCGAAGGAACAGATTACGAACTTCTTGAAACACAGTTCTGTGAAGGTGATGCTGCAAAAGCTCAGACAATCGCAGAAAACTACATCACAGAAGGTGTTGTAGGTATCTATGGAACAAACGAAGGAGCATCCACAGGTGTTGGTAATGCAATCAAAGCTTCCGGAAGCGATGAAATCATCGGTGTTGGTTTTGATAAATCCGATACACTGAAAGGTCTTATCGAAGATGGATACCTTGTATGCACAATGGCTCAGAACCCGGATCAGATGGGTAAACTTGGTGTTCAGGCTTGTATCAAAGCTCTCAATGGAGAAGATCTTGGCGGAGAAGTAACAGATACAGGTGTATCTGTACTCACAAAAGAATCTCTTGCAGAAGATGGTGCTGAAGAAGAAACAGAAGAAGCAGCTGATGCAGATGACGCTGAAGAAGAAACAGAAGAAGCAGCTGAATAATTATCAGAGCTGATTATAAGTAATAAGTGAATATAGGCCGTCGGAAAAAACCGACGGCCTGTTTCAGGATTAATGAGACTTAATAAGGAGACAGAAGACATGAAAAGATCAGAAATTAACAAAGCTTTAAAAGAACTGGAAAAAATGATTGCAGATCATCAGTATTATCTTCCGAAATTTGCAAATTTCACTCCGGAAGAATGGAAAACAAAAGGCCATGAGTTTGATGAAATCCGTGATAACATGCTTGGATGGGATATTACCGACTACGGCATGGGAGATTTTGATAAATATGGATTTTCCCTGTTTACTATTCGTAACGGAAATATTAAAATGAAAGATAAATATAAGAAACCGTATGCAGAGAAATTCCTTTATCTGAAAGAAGGACAGTATGCACTGAATCATTTCCACTGGTATAAGATGGAAGACATCATCAACAGAGGCGGCGGAAATATTCTGATCCGTGTATATAATTCCCTTCCGGATGAAGAAATCGATAAAGAAGGCGATGTTACCGTACATATCGATGGAGAAGTTCAGGTCGTTCCGGCTGGTACACAGGTAAAACTGGAACCAGGTATGAGCATTACGATCATGCAGGGAATGTATCATGACTTTGAAGTAGAACCAGGAACAGGCCCTGTACTGATTGGTGAAGTAAGCCAGTGTAATGACGACAATATTGATAACCGCTTTAATCCACCAGCAGGAAGATTTCCTGAGATCGAAGAGGATGAGCCACCATATCGTCTGCTCTGCAACGAATATCCGGAAGCTCCAGAAAAATAAGAATGTTTGTGAGATGACGCCGGAAGTATATTCCGGCGTTATTTAATGTATGGCAGAAAGAGGTAGGTATGGTCAAACTCGTAGTAGCAGATGACGAAGAACGTGTATGCAGACTGATCGTGGCACTTGGCAATTGGGAAGAACTTGGAATTAAGGTGGTTGGTACTGCTGCAAATGGAATCCAGGCACTGGAACTTATTCGTAAAGAAAAAACAGATATTTTAATTACAGATATCAGAATGCCGGGCCTAAATGGACTGGAACTGATCGAGAAAGTTCGGGAAATATCACCGGATATTAAAATTATGATCATCAGTGGTTATGCGAATTTTGAGTATGCCCAGAATGCACTGAAACAGGGCGTAAGTGACTATCTCCTGAAGCCGATCAACAAAGATGCACTCAATGAATCACTGACCAAAATGGTGAATCAGATAGAAACTGCGAGAAGAACAGATATGGCGTTTCAGGATATCCAGAATGAACGGCGGGAAGAACTTATCAAGCTCAGAAATATGCTCCTTCATGATCTGTGTCATGACAGATCGCTTGGACTGTCGGAAGATATTCTGCGAGAGAAATATTATCTGAATGTGCAGCCAGGGTTGTATCAGGTCCTTGCAATCAAGCAGGATGCCGGAGAAAACGATAGCAAAGAGGATACCATAGAACTGATCTGGCATAAGATGGAAGAAATCCTGCAAAGAGAGATCACCAAAGAATGCTATGATTTTGTAACGGCTATTGAAGGGGAATATCTCTATGGACTTATGAATTATCCTGCCAGAAACAGTGAGAAAATCCGTAAGATAGTGCGCAGCTGCTTTAACCAGATGATTGCAAGAAACGATTATCTTGGAAAAACACAGCTTTCTCTGGGTATTGGTTCCTCTGTTAAAGAGGCAGAGAATATTAAGGATTCTTTTGTGCTTGCAAATCGTTCACTTGCTGAACGATTACTTGAGGGAAACAGCAAGATACTGGAGGCGGATGCTTCCAATGGTGTTCTCTATGAGAAAAAACTGGTGGATAAATTCACCAGAAATCTGGGAAGTGCGCTTCAGACATTGGATGTAGAAGAAATCAGAAATACGATAAATGTTATATATAATGAAACGATGGAAACACCGGGAGTTCATGGCTGGGAGATCCTTGAAATGATAAGGCAGTGTGGAAGCATTTTTATCATGCGGCTTGATGTACCGGATAAGGCGGAACTTCAGAAGGAATTTGATAACAAATGTGATAATTGTGTAACTGTAAATGCATTGTTTACCTGTCTGCTTGATTTTATGCTCACCAAAGTAAACCAGATGATCGCACTTCGTGAAGAGGATTCTGTGAGACCGGTACGACTGGCGAAGCAGTATATCCACAACCATTATCAGGAGCAGATCACCCTGGAAGAAGTCAGTGATTATGTAGGACTGACACCGGCATATTTCAGCGTGATGTTTAAGAAGGAAACAGAGATTGGATTTGCCAAATATCTGATCAACGAGAGGATTGAAGGTGCAAAGGATCTTTTGAGAGAATCTACATTGTCGGTTGCAGACATATGCAGAAAGGTTGGCTATAATGATCCGAAGCATTTTACGAGGCTTTTTGAAAAAAATGTCGGTGTGAAACCCGCGGTATACAGGAAACTGTATGGATGATGAAATGACCTGGATGAATCAGGATGACTGAAATATTTGGAATGACTGAGATGGTGATAACATGAAGAAATATAAAGAAAAATTCAGATATCTGGATGCAAGGCTGAAAATATCTTTTGTTGCGTTTTGCATTCTTGCTTTTCTGCTTGTTCTGTGTCTGGACAGGGAGTGGATCTTTTCAGAGGGATTCTGGAAGATAGCAATGATTTTTCTTCTGGTGTTGTTAGTGGGATTTACATATCTGTGGATTTGGAAACCATACAGAAGGCTGATCAATCAGGTGCAGCGTTTTTCAGATGGCTATATATCACTGGCAGATCTGAACGATGTAGAGGTTGCCATTTCACCGGAATTTGAACGTATGGCACGTCATATGAACAAGATCGTTACGGCGACGAGAACATTGGATATGTCGAAGCGGCAGGCACAGTACAGGGCACTGCAGAACCAGATCAATCCACATTTCCTTTATAATACATTGGAAGGGATTCGTAGTGAGGCGATCATGGCAGGACTTGATAATCTGGCAGATATGACAGAAGCACTTGCAATCTTCTTCCGTTATACCATCAGTAAGGTAGAGAATCTTGTTACAGTTGAAGAAGAACTGGAAAACTGTGCAACGTATTTTAAGATTCAGCAGTATCGTTTTGGCAGCAGAATCCATCTGGAAATCGAACAGGATGAAGAAGACTGGGATGACATTCTTCACTGCATGATCCCGAAGCTGACTTTGCAGCCGATTCTTGAGAACAGTATCATTCATGGAATCGAGCTCAAACTGGATGAGGGAAAAGTTACGATTTCCATATCCAGAACGAAGTCTCGTCTTCTGATCAAAGTTTCGGATGATGGCGTTGGAATGAATCGTGAGACACTGGATAAACTGAATGCAAAACTGGGTTCCAAGGAAGAAGAGGTAAAGAATTATACGCAGCCGGAAAAAGGCGGTGTAGCACTTGTCAACGTAAATAATCGTATTCATCTTATTTTTGGAGAGGAATATGGGATGCATGTATATTCACTTGAAAATATGGGAACCAGTGTGGAATTATCCATTCCGGTCATTTATAATGAAAATGAACTGAAAAAGAAGGATAAATAATGAAAAAAGAAATTCTTCGTTTGCAGGATGTTACATACAAAAAACAGAATACGATCATTTTTCGAAATATGACTTTTAATATACTGAAGGGTGAGATCATGGGGTTTATTCCGATGAATTCCTATGGGATGGATGAGCTCCTGGATGTGATTGTTAATAACCTTCCATTGTATTACGGATATGTTTATTATCAGGATAAGTGCGTAAACTCATGGAAAGAGGAGAAGCACAGCCGCAACAGAATATGCCTGATTGACAGTGAGACTTCGCTGGTTAATGGTCTTGATGTTCTGACAAATGTATTCACTCTTCGTACAGGATTTGGACAGGAAATATTGAATGAAAAAATGCTGACTATGCAGCTGCAGCCATTTATTGATGAACTTGGAGTTTCTATTGATCCATTTATGTCTGTGGAAAAGCTTTCTGCCTATAACAGAGTTATGGTAGAGCTCCTTCGAGCTATCGTAGCAGGATATCATCTTATCATTATCCGGGAGATCAGCACTGTTATCAGTGAAGATGAGCTTGAAAAACTGTTTGACACCATGCGGTATTACACAGGTAAAGGATTTACTTTCCTTTATGTATCGTATCACTTTGAGGAAATACAGCAGGTATGTACCAGAGCAATTCTGATGTCGGAGGGAAGTATTAATCTGATATTTGATAAAGAACAGATAAAAAAAGGGATCAGTGAAGACAATTATATTGATTATTATAATCATGTAAGCCAGCGTCTTCTGCACAGAGCACGTGGAAATGTTCCTACAGCGGAGTCACGGAAAGAAGTTCTTTATGTACGTGATATGTCAGGTAAATACCTGGATCACTTTCAATTCAGTGTCTATAAAGGTGAATGCCTAGTAATTCAGAGCCTGGATACCAGAATGTATAATGAATTTTTGGAGATACTGGAAAAGGAAGGCGGGTTCAAAGAAGTTGACATGCTTGTCGAGGGTAAAAAAGTATCAGATTACCGGACAAGAAAAATCGCATTTATGAAAGAAGAAGCAACCCAGACAATGCTTTTTGATGATCTGACAGTACGGGATAATATTTGCATAGGTCTTGATAGAAAAGCACCGAACATCTGGCTTAAGAAGAGAATCCAGAAATCTGTCCAGGAAGAGTATTATCGCATTTTCGGGGAAGATATCTTTGACTGTTATATAAATGAACTGAGTGATGAACAGAAGACCAGAGTAATTTATATGCGAATTCTTCTGGAAAAACCTGAAGTGGTATTTATGGTACAACCGTTTAAACATGCCGGTACACCACACAGGATGCAGGTATGGGAGCTTCAGACACTGCTGCTGGAACGAGGAATATCGATTGTAATCCTGGCAATGAATATGTCGGATTCACTGACAATTGCAGACCGAGTAATACGAATCAGCCGTGTGGATGGAAAAATGACAACTAAAGAGTTTACATACAATCAGTTTTCAGAATTACCAATGTCATTGCCTTGGGTTGGTTTCTTTGATGAACTAAAAAATAACGGAGAGGAAATATAAAATGGAAGTAATTGCGGGAATTGATATTGGAGGAACCAAATGTGCAGTTTCCTTTATACATATGAATGGGGATGAGGTAGAATTTTTGTCAAAGGAAAAAAGACCTACGGATGAACCACATCCGGATGAGATGGTGCAGTCGTTTGTGGATGAGATTGCAGAAAAACTGAATGATCATCCGGACTGGGAGCTTGTCTCCATCGGAATTTCCTGTGGCGGTCCGTTGGACGAAGAGAAGGGACTGATCTTATGTCCGCCAAACCTTCCGCACTGGGATCATACAGATCTTTTTACACCGCTAAAGGCAAAGTTTGGAGATGTGCCGATCATGCTGCAGAATGATGCAAACGCATGTGCACTGGCAGAGTGGCAGCTTGGCGCCGGAAAAGGATGCAGAAATATGATTTTCCTTACATTTGGTACCGGCCTTGGAGCAGGACTGATTCTGAATGGTGAATTATACAGTGGTACCAATGGTATGGCGGGAGAAGCAGGACATATACGTCTGGCAGAGGATGGACCGGTAGGCTATGGCAAGGAGGGGTCCTTTGAGGGATTTTGCAGTGGTGGCGGAATTGCACAGCTGGGTCAGGTGATGGCTGAGGAAGCCCTCGACCGTGAGGAAATTCCTTCATTTTGCCAAAGTAAAGGAGAACTATTTAAAGTTAATGCCAGAACTATAGCAGAGGCTGCCGAAAAGGGAGATCCTCTGGCACTAAAGATATATGATATTGTTGCGGACAGATTGGGGCAGGGACTGGCAATACTGGTAGATCTTTTAAATCCTGAAAAGATTGTGATCGGTAGTATCTTCCTGAGACAGGAGAAGCTTTTAAGACCGCGAATGGAAAAAATACTGAATAAAGAGTCGCTTGAGCAATCTCTGTCAGTGGTGGAAGTGCTTCCGGCAGGATTAGGAGAAAAACTTGGTGATTATGCGGCTGTTTCTGTGGGCCTCCGTGCATATCAGAAAAAATAGAAAGGGTAATGTAATGAATGAATTAGAAAGACTTATGAAAAGATATCCTCAGCTCGTGGGATGTCGTGAAGCTATTACAGAGACATATCAGGTGCTGGAAGAATCTTTCAGAAATGGCGGCAAACTTTTGATCTGTGGAAATGGCGGAAGTGCTGCGGACAGTGATCATATCGTCGGTGAGCTGATGAAGGGATTTAAGAAGCAGCGCCCGGTTCCTGCGGATATGAGAGAGAAACTGGGAGAAGATCTTGCGGATCATCTTCAGGGAGCACTCCCGGCAATTTCCCTGGCAGGTCACGCGGCATTATCCACTGCATTTCTCAATGACGTAGCACCGGATATGGTTTTTGCACAGCAGGTTTATGGATATGGCAATGAAAATGATGTGCTGCTTGCAATCACAACATCCGGTAATTCAGGAAATGTTTTGCATGCGGTAAAAGTGGCACAGGCTAAAAATATGAAGACGATCGGTCTTACGGGACCGAAAGGCGGTAAGCTTAAAGAAGCAGCAGATACTTGTATCTGCGTTCCGGGAAGCTGTACAGCGGATATTCAGGAACTGCACCTCCCTGTGTATCATGCACTGTGTGCAATGCTGGAAGAGAGGTTTTTTGAGTAAAAGGATTTAAAATGTTTTATTAGATAATAGTATAATTTGTTTACATGCAAAAAGGCACAACTGACAGAGAATAATCTGTGGGTTGCGCCTTTTTTATTATGTTTATTAAAGAAATTAAAGAACAGTGTAAGCTCCGTCGATAAGGATATCAGCACCGGTTGTGTATCCGGCAGATTCACTGCAGAGCCAGATAATTGCACCACAGAGTTCTTCAGGTTTAGCCATGCGATGCATCGGGAACATTGGCTGCCATGCTGCCATAAGTTCTGGTTCAACGAAGTCAGGATCTACAGACATTGGAGTTGCAACATATCCCGGGCTGACAGAATTAACACGAATATTTTTGTCAATCCATTCAATTGCAAGACTCTTGGTCATGTGGATAACGCCTGCTTTGGATGCATTATATGCTGCCTGGCACTGAGGAACATTTACAATGTGTCCGGACATGGATGCAATGTTAACCATACTTCCTTTGAAGTTATTTTCAATCATAACACGAGCTGCTTCGCGGCATACGATATATTCACCGGTAAGGTTAATGTCCAGACATTCTCTCCATTCTTCAACAGTTGCCTCAAAAGCGTCTTTATGGTAGCAGACACCTGCATTATTGACAACAATATCAAGTCGTCCATAGACTTCCATAATCTTTTCCATGCCTTTTCGTACACTGGATTCGTCTGTGGCATCGGCAATGATATCAAGAGCCTTTCCGCCTTCAGATTCAATCAGTTTTACTGTTTCTCCGGCACCGGAACGGGAAAAGATAGCAATATCAGCTCCGCAACGAGCAAGCTCGCGGCAGATTACCTGCCCGATACCACGTCCACCACCTGTTACAAGTGCAACTTTGCCTTCAAGTGAAAATAAATCCTGTAAATAATTGTTTTTCATAAGTCAATACCCCGTTGTTGTCGTTATTTATTCAGCTTCTTTCTCAGCTTCTTCAGTAGAATCATCAGTAGCTTCTTCAGTTGTTTTCTCGCTTTCTGAATCGTCAGACTGCTCATCAAGAATAGAGGTTGTACTTCCGGCTTCATATCCATGAGATTTTGCTTCATCTTCTGTGATCTGTCCCTGATCAATATACATCTGGATAAACTGATCAACATTATCTGATGTACAGAGAAGAGAATCTACAGATGTATTAACAACTGTCTCAGCACCAGTCAGAAGGTCATACGCTGCTTTAAGGTTAGCTGCTGCGAGTGCCGGTGGATTCTGGTATACAGCCGCAGTATAAACACCATCTTTGATTTCGAGAACAGTTTTGGCAAGACAGTCTACAGAGTAAACTAACATTCCATCATAAGTATCATCATCTTTGACTGCTTCATAGGCACCGTTTCCAAGAAGATCGGCTGTTGTCAGCATACAGTCAATGCGTCCGTAAGATGTAGCCCAGTCTTCCATGGTAGCCATAGCAGCAGCCTCAGTTGCTTCTTCTTCCATGTAGTCACCGATAATTTTTACATCATCGCGTTTGTCGATGAATTCATCTTTGATGGCATTATAACGAGATGTGGTGTGGAAGTTACCTGGCATACAGTTAAGAATACCTACAGTGCCTCCTTCAGGAACTGCTTCTGCAGCAAGCTTTGCGATTGCCTCACCCTGTGCGTAAGGATCGCCGTCAACCCATGATCCGCCTTCCAGTTCACGGATGGCTGCATTAGTTGTGATACAGAAAATACCTGCATCCAAGACCTTCTGGCAGTACGGCTGCTGAAGATTACCGTCATTTGGCTGTACAATGATGCAATCATATTTCTTTGTAATACAGTCTTCAATAATAGAATTTTCTTTCTCACTGTCTGCCTGTGAATCGAAAGTATCCAGAGTAAATGTGTCGGCATATTCTTCTGCCTGTGAAGTGAACTGGTTAACCAGTTCGGCTGCAAATGGGTCAGACTGATTACGTGTAATATAAGCTACCTTGAATCCGCCCTCTTTTTCTGCTGCCATTGCGACACCTGGAAATGCTGTTACTGCGAGAGATCCACCCAATACTGCTGCACATAACACCTTTGCGATTCTTTTTTTCATTTTGCTACCTCCTGTTTTAAATTATTTTCTTTTTTATAACGTGTTCTCTTTGGAACCCATTATTTTCCTTTTTTGTATGTCTGACGGGATTTTGAAGTAATATCCCAGATAACTGCAAATGCGATAATTGCACCTTTTACAATCTGCTGTATGTAGGAGTCGATAGACATAAGGTTCATAACATTACCAAGGAAACCAACAACAAAAGCACCGATTACAGTACCCCATGGAGTACCGATACCACCTGTAAAGCTTGTTCCGCCTACGATTGTTGCAGTAAGACCGTCCATTTCATATCCGGAAGCACCTGCAGGAAGGCCGCCATTTACACGGGACATAAAAAGAACTGCAGCAATACCAACGAGGACACCATTGAACAGATAAGCTTTCATGGTAACCATTTTTGTATTGATACCAGCGGCATTGGCAGCTGCAGCATTACCGCCAACAGCGTAAGTTGAACGTCCCCAGCATGTATGACGCATCATGTATGCCATCAGGATGAAGATGCAGAACATGAAGATGACAGGAATAGGGATGATTCCTAAAGATCCCTGACCTACAATTGTGTAGTTGCCGATTTCATAAATATTCTGACCATTAGTTATGTATAATGCAGCGCCACGGGCCATTGTCTGAGTAGCAAGAGTTGCGATGAATGCAGGAGTCATAAATTTAGTGACCATCAGACCGTTCAAGAAGTTGACTGCTACGGATACAGCGATTGCTACGATAAAGGCAAGTGCCATGCTCTGAGTAGATTTGTAGGTCATTACGGATAATACTCCTGAGAGAGCGATTACAGATCCACAGGACAAGTCAAGCTGACCACAGATAATCAGAATCATTTCGCCAAAAGCCAGGATAATGATTACAGATTGCTGACGACAGACATTGATCAGGTTGTTTGCTGTCAGAAAGCTGCTGTTCGCAAAAGTACAGGCAATCATAATCACGATTAAAACAAGAACGATGCTATATTTGGATAAAATTTTTCGATAATCAAATTTACTTTCTGTCATTTGGAAGTTACCTCCTCTGTATGTTCCATATTTGATACGGCCAGCTGCATAATAGATTCCTGCGAAAATTCAGAACGTGAAAGCATACCGGCAATACGTCCTTCGCTGACGACATAAATCCTGTCACAAATACCAATCAGTTCAGGTAATTCAGATGAAATCATGATGATACCTTTTCCTTTCGCAGCAAATGTATTCATTAATTCATAAATTTCACGTTTGGCACCTACATCGATACCTCGGGTAGGCTCATCTGTGATCAGAATATCGGGATCACAGAGCAGCCATTTGGCAAGGATAACTTTTTGCTGGTTACCACCACTTAGGTTAGCTATTTTAGTGTCGAGATTTGGGGTTTTTACGTTCATGCTTTTGCATGCATCTGAAGAAATTTTGGTTTCGACATCTGAATGAAGGTGTCCTCCATAGATGATTTTATTCATCGAAGCAAGAGTAGTGTTATATTTGACACTTAATATAGGAACAATTCCAGTTCGGCGCCGATCTTCAGTTAACATTGCAAGTCCATTCTTGATGGCTTGTCGAACATTTTTAATAACAACTTCTTTTCCTTTGATAGTGATAGTACCAGAAGAGTAAGGATCCAGACCAAATACGGATCGCATGATTTCTGTACGACCGGCACCCATCAAACCTGCAAATCCGATTATTTCTCCGGCATGTACATTAAAGTTTATATTGTTGAAGATTCCTGGTTGAGTAAGACTTTCTACCTTGAGAATTTCCTCACCTATAGGAATGTCTTCCTTAGGATATTGATTTTCAATCTTACGTCCGACCATGCATTCTACAACCTGATCCATTGTCCAGTCTTTGACATCTTTTGTGATTACTGATTTACCATCTCTGAAAACAGTAATTTCATCAGCAATCTGAAATATTTCTTCCATTTTATGAGAAATATAAATAATGCTTGTTCCGCGAGCTTTCAGTTCAGCTATTTTTTTGAAAAGAATAGCCACTTCTTTGGTTGTGATTGCAGATGTTGGTTCGTCCATGATAATGATTTTTGCATCATAGCAGACTGCTTTAAGAATCTCAATCATCTGAATATCTGAGACACTCAGGCTTCTTAATTTGACATCAGGTGAATAAGGAAGTCCTTCCTGAGCAAGAAGCTCTTTTGTCTTTTTACGGACGGCTTTCCAGTCAATCAGACCATTCTGCTTTGGCCAGTTACCAAGACAAAGATTTTCTTCCAATGTCATGTCAGGAACATAAGATAATTCCTGAAAAATCATTGCAATACCATTTGCCTTAGCCTGAATGGGGCTTTTTATCTGAACCTTATTTCCATTAAGAAACAGATCCCCCTCATCGGCCTGGTAAATGCCATCAATGATTTTCATTAAAGTGGATTTTCCAGCACCATTTTCTCCGCATAAAACATGAACTGTTCCTTCTTTTAACGAGAAGTTTACATCATCTAAGGCTTTGACACCTGGAAAACTTTTGGAGATATGCTGCAGTTCTAATACTGTTTGTGTGCTACTCATCAATACACCTCCGTTTTCTGTGATTTTAATAACGTTGAATTATAAAAATAGTTTTACAAAAAGCGTTTATATAAGTTCTGTATGAGTTGAATTATAAGACTCACTGAATGAAAAGTCAATAAATTAAAGTTTTAACAATCAATTTTGTGAAAATAGCACAAAAGATGCCGACATATTTTGACGCGTTGACCTGTTGACTTATAATCCATACTGATGTATTATGATGATACTTTAAGAAAAGTGATTTGCAAAAGATACATAAAATAATATGGAGGTAAAATGATTATGAAAGGTAAAATGAAAGTCGCTGTTATGGAAGGCATTGGAAAGATGGGCTTTACTGAGAGACCAATCCCAACACCTAAGGATGATGAAGTATTAGTAAAACTTGAATATGTAGGAATCTGTGGCTCTGATCTTCATTATTATGAACATGGAAGAATTGGTGATTATATAGTAGAGCCTCCTTTTGTATTAGGTCATGAGCCTGGTGGAACAGTGGTTGAGGTTGGTAAAAATGTGAAGCATCTCAAAGCTGGTGACAGAGTTGCGCTTGAACCAGGAAAAACCTGTGGACACTGTGAATTCTGTAAAACTGGAAGATATAACCTCTGTCCAGATGTAATCTTCTTTGCAACACCGCCGGTTGACGGTGTATTCCAGGAATATGTAGCACATGAAGCTGGCCTTTGCTTCAAACTTCCTGATAATGTAGACACAATGGAAGGTGCATTGATTGAGCCACTGGCAGTTGGATTTCATGCTGCTAAACAGGGTGGAGCTGCAATGGGACAGACAGCAGTTGTTACAGGTTCAGGATGTATTGGCCTTGTTACTATGATGGCGTTAAAGGCATTAGGTGTTGATAAGGTTTATGTGGTTGACATCATGCAGAAGCGACTTGATAAAGCCATAGAATTGGGCGCTACCGGCGTAATCAATGGAAGAGAAAAAAATACGGCAGAAGAATTGCTGAAACTTACTAATGGAAGAGGTGTTGATCTTGCTATTGATACTTCCGGTACAGAAATCTGTGTAAAACAGGGAATGGAAGCTCTCGTTAAAGGTGGAACACAGGTACTGGTTGGATACAGTGCATCTGGTAATATGAATCTACCAACAAGTTTGATCTGCGATAAAGAAATTACTATTAAATCAGTATTCCGTTATCGTCATATTTATCCATTGGCAATTCAGGCAGTAGCTGAGGGAAAGGTAAATCTGAAAGGAATCGTTACTAATATTTTTGAGTTAGATGATATTCAGAATGCAATGGATAAAAGTGTAAATGAGAAAGCGGATATTGTCAAATCTGTAGTAAAAATCAGCTGAATATATATTGAGCCAATTAATGTAATTGTGCATGGCAGGCTGAAAGGCCTGCCTTGTGTTATCTGAAATATTTTTTGTAAATTTTGTATTCGAAATTTTTCTTAAAATAGTATTATTAGATTCTAGACACATAAGACAAGATATTGGCATAAAATAATAATATATTGGTAATTTTAAAGACACTAAACTTGTTGATATGTATGTGATTTGATATAATAATCTTATACGTGCGTAAAGGGACAGTAATAAAATATTACCTAAGGAGAAGAAGAATTTGGCGAGTGCAATTGAAATTAAACAAAAAAACAGAAAGAATGTCCTTCGTGTTATTTATGAAGAAAAGAAAATTTCAAAAGCAGAAATTTCGAAACGATTAGGGCTTAGTATGCCCACAGTAACTCAAAATCTTTCAGAACTGTTTGATAAAGAACTTATTTGTATAAATGGCACATTTGATTCAACTGGGGGACGAAAAGCCAAGGCGATTGGATTTAATGCAGATGCCAGATTTGCAATTGGAATAGATATAACCAAGAATCATATCAGTGGAGTACTGATTAATTTATATGGTGAAATTGTATATTCGGTACGGTTAAGATTCAGATTTGAGGAAAGTGATATATATTACAGAGAAATTGCAAAACTGATATCTCATGTAATGGAAAAAGGAATGGTAGGGGCAACTTCTATTCTTGGAGTTGGGGTCAGCATACCAGCAATTATAGCGGAAGACGGAAAGACAGTAACTTATTCATCAATTATAGCGGCTACCAATCTTTATGAAAATCTAAAAGACTATATTGATTTTCCATATGTTATGATGAATGATGCCAATGCTGGTGGATATGCTGAACTCTGGCATGCAAAAATGGTAAAAAATATGATTTATCTTTCTCTCAGCAACAGTGTTGGTGGAGCTGTTCTGATGAACAACGAGATCTACTATGGTGACAGGATGCATGGTGGTGAGTTTGGACATATGACTCTGGAGATTAATGGTAAGCAGTGTTATTGTGGGCGAAAAGGCTGTGCAGATGTATATTGTAATGCACAGAATCTTTCAAACCTTACAGACGGTGATCTGGGAAAATTTTTCGAACTTGTAGATACAGGTGAAAAAAAATACGTTGATGAATGGAAAAAATACATGCAATATCTGGCTGTAATGATCAACAATATTTATAATGTTCTCGATTGTGATGTAGTTCTTGGTGGTTACGTAGGTGGATATATGGAAAAATATCTGGATGAACTGCGACGTATGGTTTCGGAGAGATGTACATTTGCCACGGATGGAAGCTTTATCAAACCATGTTTTTTCAAACACGAGTCATCAGCTGTAGGTGCAGCATTGTATTTTGTAGACAAATTTATTGAGGAAATCTAAGGAGGTACAATTATGGAATGGGCAGAAAACTTTATAGGATTACAACATATTGGTATTCCAACCAATGACATGGATAAAACTGTTGAGTTTTATAAAAAAATTGGATTTGAGGTAGCGCACGAAACAAAGGATGGAGACGTGAGAGTTGTATTTTTGAAGCTCAAAGATCTGGTTTTGGAAACATATGAAAATAAAGAAGCTGCATTGTGTGACGGTGCAGTGGATCATATTGCATTTGATGTTGTCGATATTGAAGAAGCATATAAATTGATTACCGGACTACAGATCAAAATTCTGACAGAAATCACCTTCCTTCCGTTCTGGGAAAAAGGAGTAAAATTTTTTATAGCACAAGGACCAAATTTGGAAAGACTTGAATTTGCTCAGTATATAAAATAAAGACAAAACAAAGCAATAATCAGCCCTGATAAAGATTGATATCAGGGCTGATTAAGGTTATAATTGAACTACATTTGCATTGCATATTTATAACACAAGGAGGTATTTTTATGGGCAAAAAGAAAGCAATTGCAGCCGGACATATTTGTCTGGACATCACCCCGGCTTTTAAGAGTAAGGAAGAAAAATCTATCAAAGATCTTTTCAGACCGGGACAGCTGATCGCGATGGATGCGGCCAAAGTAAGCCTTGGCGGTTCAGTATCCAACACTGGAATCGGTATGAAACGTTTGGGTGCGGATGTGGAGCTGATGGGAATGGTCGGCAATGATGCATTCGGCCAGATGGTTCTCAATGAACTGGAGAAATATGATACTTCACCGGACAGTATGATTGTAAGAGATGGTGTTGGAACTTCATATTCAGTAATCCTTGCACCGGCAGGAATCGACAGAATATTCCTTCACTGTTCGGGAGCTAATGACACATTTACGTTGGATGACATCGATCTGGAGAAAGTAAAAGGTGCAAATCTGTTCCATTTTGGATATCCGTCACTGATGCGTATGATGTATATTGACGGTGGCAAAGAGCTGGTTCGTCTTCTGAAGGCTGTACATGAGCTGGGAGTTGCGGTGTCCGTAGATATGGCGATGTTTGAGGAAAGTACTGAGGCAGGAAGTCAGGACTGGAATGAACTTTTGAAATCTGTGATTCCATATATTGATTTCTTTGTACCAAGTATTGAAGAACTTTGCATTATGCTGGACCGTGAACGCTATCATGAGTGGAATGAAAGAGCACAAGGAGCTGACGTCACAAACTTCATTGATATTGAAAAAGACGTAAGGCCATTGGCAGATAAACTCCTTTCTTACGGAGCAAAAGTAATTCTTATCAAATGCGGTACACCGGGTATCTATTTCCGCACAGCAGACAAAGAGCAGATTCTGAAGATTGGTGGTGGAATCGGAGAAGAAATTGCAGATTCATGGTCTAATCAGGAAGCTTTCGAAAAGAGTTATCTGGTTGAAAAAGATAAAGTCGCTTCCGGAACAGGTGCAGGAGATACAACAATCGCAGCTTTCTTAAGTGCTATACTTGCAGGAAAAGACTGGCAGGATGCACTTCATCTTGCAACAGCTACCGGAGCACTCTGTGTACAGACTTACGATGCACTCAGTGGAATCATACCTCTTGAAGATGTGCAGAAAAAGATTGACGCCGGATGGGAGAAAAGAAAATAAATTTTTTTCAATTAATAGTTTTTTTGAAAAACTTTTAATTGAATTTATCTACAATTGTTATTATAATTAAAGGCAGAGATAAATTAATTTACAGGAGGAAACAAGATGTTAGTTAACATGAATGATGTGCTTTATCCGGCAAAAAAAGGTAAATACGCAGTAGGCCTTTTTAACGCAGTAAACCTGGAACTGGCACGTGGAATCATTGCAGCAGCAGAAAGTTCTCAGTCACCGGTCATCATGGGAACAGCGGAAGTACTTCTTCCATACGGACCACTGGAGGAGGTTTCCTATTACCTTATTCCTATGGCTAAGAAAGCAAATGTTCCGGTTGTTATCCATCTGGATCATGGTCTTAAGAAAGAAACCTGTCTGAAAGCACTGGAACTTGGATTCTCATCCATTATGTACGACTGCTCTACAGATTCTTATGAAGATAATGTAAGAAAAGTTAAAGAGATGGCAGACATCGCGCACTCTTATGGGGCAACCATCGAGGGTGAGCTTGGACATGTAGGAGATAACCCGGATTCTGCAGAGGGAAGCTCTCATATCAATCCGGCTGACTTCTATACAGATCCTAAAATGGCCAAAGACTTTGTTGACAAAACTGGTGTAGATGCTCTTGCAATCGCAGTAGGAACTGCTCACGGAGCATACAAACTTCCACCGAAACTTGATTTTGAACGTATTCATACAATTGCAAATACTGTAGATGTACCGCTTGTTCTTCATGGTGGATCCGGACTTACAGACAACGACTTCAAACGCGCAATTCAGGAAGGTATCAGTAAGATCAATATCTTCACAGATATCAACGTTGCAGCAGTAGAAGCTGAGTTCCGTAAATTCGAAACTATGAATAAAGGTATCATTGACCTGATCCCGGCAGCAGTAGAAGCTGTAAAACAGGAAACATTAAAGAAAATGATGCTCTTCTCCAGCAATGGAAAAGGCACATTAAACCAGCCATCCCAGGATGAGCTTGTAAAAGCTGTTGTTCAGGAAGTGCTCAGAGAACTTGGCAGGAAATAATTACATAATATAAAAAGGTGCGCCGTGAGGCGCACAACAAAAATACAGCAGGTGAATTGCTCACCTGCTGTATTTTTTAACTTTTTTGAGGGGGGAGATAGAGAGTGGTTATTCATCTATCCAAAATCTATTATAGGGAAGAAATATGTTCAAAGTGTGTACTAATTCTAAAAGAAATCTAAAAAGAGTAAAGAAAAATTAAAGAAAATCTATAATTTTTACAGCGTATTGTAGTTTTACAGAAAAAATGGTAGAGTGTAAACACCTGCTGAAAGTCAGCAGATAATATCACAGGGATTCCGGTTCCGGAAATCCATTTTCAAATGTCATTTCGACAACTATTCCAAAGAAGAAAACATAATAAGTTCAGAAAGGGGAGATGCCTATGCCCTGACAGATTTACATCCAGTTTACTTTGTTGAGAGAGGCTGCCGGAGAGGAAAAGGCAGCAAAGAGGAGTTTGCAGATGAATTTTAATATGAAAAACAGAATATGGAAAAATTTAAGTGCAATGAGTATGGCCTTTTTCATGACAGGAATGGTTCTTGGAGGATGCGGACAGACAACAGTTTATGCGGCAGAACTGGCGTATGAAAGTGTAGAATTTGAAGAGCATTCTGAAACAGAAGAGACAGGGATAGAAGAAGCCGGAATCGAAGAATCCGGAACAGATGAATCCGATCCGGATGAAATACAATCAGAAGAAAATTCGGAAGAAACTGAAGCTGAAGAGAGGGAAGATTCCGAAGAGAAGGATCAGGAGAAGACCAATCTGTCTGATGGTAAATCGGAAGAAGAAGATAAAGAGACCGAGAATAAAAAGAAAACACCAAACTTTACGGTTAGCGTAGTCGCAGATGAAAATACAGTAAAAGCAGGAAGCGACCTGGTATATACGGTGACACTGGAAAATACAGGTGATGTAATGTTGAAAAACATACAATTGCAGGAATTGTTTTCAAACCAGAATCTGCAGGGCGAGTGGTCCGGGGATAATTTAGAACAGCTGGATGTCGGGATAAGGAAAGAGCGGTATCTGACAGTGAATCTCCCGGAGGAGCAGGAAGTGGCTGTTTCTGTGAAAATTCTGGCATCTGCAGAAGTTGAGATGACAGAAGCAGATACGGAGGATGCTGTAATCAACAGAGAGACATCCCTTGATACAAAAATTATCCCACTGGAAGCATCTTTTGAAGTGACGAAAACGGCTGACCGTTCCGTTGCAGTGCCTGGAGATAAGATTCTGTTTCAGATCTGCATTCGAAATACCGGAGAGCGGACACTGCATTCTGTAGTTACGACAGAACGTTTTCAGCTTGGAAATGTACCGGTACAGTTCCTGGAAAAAGAGGGAGTCGTGCTGAATAAGTCAAAGACGAAAGCACGTATCGAAAAGATTGAACCGGGCAAAGCAGCAGGTCTGCAGGCAATGGTCACATTGCCGGAAAACCTAAAAGAACAGGAACTTTTGAATGAAGTAACCGTGACGACAATGGAGACTGGGGAACAGGTGATGACTTCTCAGGAAAAAATTCAGATCAGGGTAGATGAAGAGGTGGAAACAGAAGATGCAGACAGAACATCTGTGGATATGGATAATAGCGCAGTTTCCCATACGGGAGAGAGTTATCCGGCCTCTACACATCCAAAAACCGGAGATCCGTACCAGCCGTTTCTGTGGCTGGCAATGATCCCCGGTTCTATGCTGGCTGCGGGCTGGATACGCAGACGGATGTAATTACAATTACAGAATATCGATATGTTCTCCGGCAAGTGCTTTGTTCATACTGCGGACAGCACAGAACTTACCGCACATACTGCAGGTATCGCTGTGGTCATCCTCCGGAAGACGGTCATCACGGATAGCTTTGGCTGTTTCCGGATCAAGTGCACATGCAAACTGTGCATCCCAGTCAAGGACACGGCGGGCATCTGCCATCTTGTCATCGATATCTCTTGCATGAGGGATTCCTTTGGCAATATCTGCCGCATGGGCTGCAATCTTGGAAGCAATAATTCCCTGTTTGACATCTTCTACATTCGGAAGAGCCAGATGTTCTGCCGGTGTTACATAGCAGAGGAATGCGGCTCCGTTCATGGCTGCAACAGCACCACCGATCGCAGCAGTGATATGGTCATATCCAGGTGCGATATCTGTAACGAGAGGTCCGAGTACATAGAATGGCGCTCCCATGCAGATGGTCTGCTGAACTTTCATGTTGGCAGCAACCTGATCAAGCGGCACATGACCTGGTCCCTCAACCATGACCTGTACGTTATGAGCCCATGCACGTTTGGTAAGCTCTCCAAGACGTACCAGCTCTTCAATCTGGCATACATCAGTGGCATCAGCCAGACAGCCAGGACGACATGCATCTCCAAGAGAAATAGTAACGTCATGCTCTTCACAGATGTCCAGAATCTCATCGAAGTATTCATAGAACGGATTTTCTTCACCGGTCATGCTCATCCATGCAAATACAAGGCTTCCGCCACGGCTTACAATGTTCATTTTACGTTTGTGTTTTTTGATCTGCTCGATGGTCTTTCTTGTGATTCCGCAGTGGAGAGTAACAAAATCAACACCGTCCTCAGCGTGAAGGCGAATTACGTCGATAAAATCATGAGCAGTCAGTTCAGAGAGATCTCGCTGATAATGAATGACACTGTCGTATACCGGAACGGTTCCGATCATTGCAGGACACTCATGTGTCAGTTTCTGGCGGAACGGCTGTGTATTGCCGTGGCTGGAGAGATCCATGATCGCTTCTGCACCGAGATCTACTGCTTTCATAACTTTCTGCATTTCGATATCATAATCTTTACAGTCTCTGGATACACCAAGGTTTACATTGATCTTGGTGCGTAGCATGCTGCCGACACCTTCCGGGTTCAGACAGGTATGATGTTTGTTGGCACAGATCGCTACTTTACCTTCGGCAACCAGTTCCATCATTTTTTCAACCGGCATGTGTTCTTTTTCTGCAACAGTTTTGATCTGAGGGGTTACGATGCCTTTGCGTGCGGCATCCATCTGTGTTGTATAAGTTGTCATATGGTATATTCTCCTTCTATGTAAATGATAATTTTTATTGTGTTTTTCCAAGGGTGTGATCCAGTGGACCAGAACCATGTCCGAGATCCAGCTGTGTCTTCAGGGCATCGGTCAGATACTGCTTGGAACGGCGTACAGAATCTTCAAGAGAAAATCCTCTGGCTAGATTTGAGGCGATCGCACTGGAAAGAGTGCAGCCGGTGCCGTGAGTATTTGGATTGTTGATGTGTTCACCATGCAGCCAGATGCCATGTCCTTTTGTATAAAGAAGGTCATTTGCATCGTTGATGCGATGACCGCCTTTCAGAAGGACAGAAATGTGAAAGCTTTCATAAAGTCTGTGAGCAGCTTCTTCCATAGATTCAGCATTTGTGATCTGCAGTCCGGTGAGCACTTCAGCTTCCGGAATATTGGGTGTGATGATCTCTGCAAGAGGAAAGAGTTCCTTCTGAAGTGTTTGCTCGGCATCTTTGTCCATCAGACGATGTCCGCTGGTGGAGATCATAACAGGATCCAGTACGATATGGTGTGCATGGTACTGCTGTAATTTGACAGCAGCGTGGTGCATGATCTCAGCGGATGAGAGCATGCCGATCTTAACTGCATCAGGAAAAATGTCAGTAAAGATGCAGTCCAGCTGGTTGTCAAGAAATTCCGGAGAGGTTTCCTGAATTCCATAAACACCGGTTGTGTTCTGGGCGGTCAGAGCTGTGATCGCACTCATGGCATAGACTCCGTTCATGATCATGGTCTTGATATCTGCCTGAATGCCGGCACCACCACTACAGTCGCTTCCGGCAATCGTTAATACTGTTTTCATAATCGTGTTATTCCTTATTGTTTTGTTGAGATTTACAGTTTTTGCAGTTCCGTAAGAAAATGTCTGACGGCTTCGGCTTTGTTATCAGGTTTAAAAAGTCCGCTGACAACAGCGGCACCGGAAATCCCACTTCCTGCAAGAAGATAAAGGTTGTCAGCAGTAACACCGCCGATTGCAACAACCGGAATTTCTACAGCCTGACAGATCGCTCGCAGAGTTTCGACAGGAAGTTGTGTGACGTTGGTTTTAGTGGTGCTTCCGAAGACTGCACCGCAGCCTATGTAGTCTGCTCCGGCATTCTGGGCTGCAAGTGCTTCTTTGACATTATGGGCACTTCCGCCGATGATAAAGTCAGGCCCGAGAAGCTGACGTGCTTTCTGGATGCCCATATCAGAAAGTCCGACATGAACACCGGAAGCATTTGCTTTCTGTGCAAGATCCGGGCGGTCATTGATGATCAGTGGAACATTGTAACGTTCACATATTTCTTTTAAAAGGGCGGCTTCCTGAAGGATTTCTTCGTCAGAAGCATTTTTTTCACGAAGCTGGACACAGCTGACACCTGCGCGAAGGAGTTCCTCGGTAACGGATGCAAGTGTTTCATCGGGTTTCAGCCAGCTTCGGTCTGTAACAGCATACAGTTTCAGCTGTTCTGGTGATATTTTCATAGGTCTTTCTCCAATATCTGATCAGAATTTATGTTTCGAGGTGTACATTAATTTCTCTTCCAGTACATCAAAAAGATGTACATGAAAACTTCCAATGCCGGATTTTTCTGCGTCTGTTCGTCTGCCCGCTTCAAGGGCAGTTTCACGCCAGAGTGCTCCGGCGGCACGGACCGCATCAAATGCAGAAGTGTCCGTACACAGAAATAATGTGCAGAGTGCAGAAAGCATACATCCGCCACCGGTGATTCGTCGAATCCTGGAGTCACCGCCGGTCAGAATCTGTGTCTGCTTTCCATCAGATACCACATCCTCTTTGCCCGTGATCAGAACTGTGCAGTTGAGAAGAGATGCCGCCTGCCCTGCAATCAGACAGACATCACGTTCTGCCATCTGCAGGGAACTTTCTACACCGCCGTGTTTCTCGGGACTGTCGGTATCTGAAAGAAGAGAACATAGAACAACGGCTTCTTCCTGATTACAGCGAACAGCAGTCGGATGAACGGCTTGAAGAAGTTTTTGCAGCTCTTTTCTTCGAAATGTGCTGGCACCGGCGCCGACCGGATCCAGGACGACCGGGTGGCCAAGGGCATTTGCCTTCTGTCCGGCAAGGATGCAGGCCTGTATTTTGGCAATGTCCGGTACTCCGGTATTCAGAAGGGTTCCATGACAGAAAGAAGTGATTTCTTCGACTTCCTGTTCATCCTGTCCCATTACGGCACTTCCGCCGGCTGCAAGCAGTAGATTGGCAACATCCTGCATGGTTACCGGATTAGTGAGACAATGAATCTTGGGAGCATTCTGGTGAATGCAGAAAGAAATTTCTTCTATATTATTAAGTGACATAAATTATCTCCTGGCGGCAAGAAATACCTGGCTTTTTTCAAAAACACGAAGCAGGATAAAGGCCAGTACACTTCCGGTAAATGTTGAGATAAAAAACGGGATCATGTATACGGTGAATCCGGCCGGGGCAAGTCCCATGAGAAGTTTGGCTACCGGATAGGCTGCAAGACCTCCGAGGATTCCGGTTCCCAGTGCTTCTGCAACACAGGTAAGACTTAATTTGCGGGTGAGTCGGAAGACCAGACCACAGCATAAGGCGCCAACCATGCTTCCGGGAAAGGCAAGAAGACTGCCGATTCCTAGCAGGTTGCGGATCAGACTTGCACAAAAAGCAATGCCGATTCCCCACCATGGGCCAAGCATGACTGCTGCAAAGACATTGACCATATGCTGGACCGGAGCACATTTGCTTCCGGCAACAGGAACGCTGATCAGACTTCCGGCAACAGCAGCTGCTGTCAGTACACCTGCAATGGCCAGTTTCTGAGTGGATGTTGTTTCTTTTGTGTTCATTTTGAGTAAACCTCCTGTTCTACCTGATGAGGGATGAGCCATTGACAGCTTCTTAAAAATCTGATAACAAAAAAGAAGATACCGCAGGGGTACCTTCGTTCAATGTGTCTGGTATTTCCCTACGTTGGCATTATCCAAATCAGGTTAAGGGTCGAAACCAATCAGTTTCCTCTCAGCCGGCTTCAGCCAGCTCCCCTATTTTGTAATTTTACTTTCCTATTATACTGCCAGTTAAAGAAGATGGCAAGACTATATTCAGTGATGTTTTGTAAAAAGCAGAAAAGCAGAAAAGGAAGACAAAATCTACAAACATTGAAAAGAGAATCTGTTTGTGCTATTCTGTAATGGAGTATATATCCCTAGGCAGAGGAGGACAATATGAAAGTATCAACATTATTGGAAGGTTTGAAATATATCTGTTGTCAGGGCAGCACAGAACAGGAAGTCTCTACAGTTGTATATGACTCCCGAAAAGTAGAAGAAAATTCCCTGTTTATCTGCATTCGCGGTGCGGTTGTAGATGGACACAAATTTGTACCGGATGTGATCAGGAAAGGTGCGAAAACACTCGTTGTTGAAGAAGAGGTAGAAGCACCGGAAGATGTAACTGTGATCAAAGTTGCAGATACCCGTTATGCGATGGCCTTTATTTCCGCTGCATATTTTGGACATCCGGCGGAGAAACTGAAAACGATCGGAATTACCGGAACAAAAGGAAAAACTACCACAACATATATGGTAAAATCCATTCTCGAAAATGCAGGATACAAAGTTGGACTGATTGGAACCATCGAAGCGATCATTGGAGAAGAATCCATTCCGGCATGCAACACAACTCCGGAATCTTATCTGGTGCAGGAATACTTTCGTAAAATGGTAGATGCAGGATGTGACTGTGTAGTTATGGAAGTTTCTTCACAGGGACTGATGCTTCACCGTACACAGGGATTTGTCTTTGATTATGGTATCTTTACCAATATTGAACCAGATCATATCGGACCAAACGAGCATAAGGATTTTGATGATTATCTCAGATGCAAATCTATGCTGCTCCAGCAGTGTCGTGTGGGAATTGTCAACAGAGATGATGAACACTTTGAGAGAATTATCGAAGGTCATACCTGTCAGCTGGAAACTTACGGATTTTCTCCGGAAGCTGACTTGCGTGCAGAAGATGCACATATGGTAGGCGGCAAAGGATATCTAGGTATCTCTTATCAGCTGAAAGGACTGATGGAATTCCCGGTTGAAATTGATATTCCGGGTAAATTCAGTATTTATAATTCACTGACTGCAATCGCAATCTGTCGTCATTTCAATGTATCACAGGAAAACATCATCAAGGCACTGAAAGTGGCGAGAGTCAAGGGTCGTATCGAGGTGATCAAAGTTTCTGATGAATTTACATTGATGATCGACTATGCACATAATGCAATGGCACTGGAGAGTCTGCTTACTACATTAAGAGAATATCATCCGCATCGACTGGTCTGCCTGTTTGGCTGTGGAGGAAACCGTGCAAAATCCCGCCGTTATGAGATGGGAGAGGTCTCTGGCAGACTGGCAGATCTGACGATCATCACATCCGATAACCCGAGATTTGAAGAGCCACAGGATATCATTGATGATATTAAGATCGGCATCAGTAAGACGGATGGAAAATATGTCGAGATCTGTGACCGCAAAGAAGCAATTGCCTATGCAATCCATCATGGAGAACCCGGAGATATCATTGTTCTGGCAGGAAAAGGACATGAAGATTACCAGGAGATCAAAGGTAAGAAGTATCCTATGGATGAAAGAGTCCTGATCGCAGAGATTCTTCAGGAGGACAAAGAAAGAGCAGATAAATGATCTACGCGGATATCATTGTGGATATATCCCACGAAAAGCTTGACCGCAGTTTTCAATACAGAGTTCCGAAAGAACTGGAAGCAGAGATTCAACTGGGAATGGTAGTGACCATTCCCTTTGGAAACGGTAATCATGAAAGAAAGGGATATGTGACAGGCCTTTCTGACAAACCGGCATTTGATATATCCAAAATGAAAGAACTTCATGGAATCTGCAGCAGTGAGGAGACCACAGAAGAACGCCTGATCGCACTTGCAGCATGGATGAAGAACCGATACGGCTCTACAATGGTGCAGGCACTGAAAACGGTTCTTCCGGTCAGGGAAAAGGTCAAAGCAAAAGAGAAACGTTATATAGTACTGAATATGGATGTGGCAGCGGCAGAGCAGCTGGCTGCGGAACTGGAGAGTGGCAGATGCAAAGCCAGGGCGAGACTGGTTCGGGCACTTCTGAAAGAGAAGAAACTGGATTATACAAAAGCGTCCAGAGAACTTGGGATGACAGCATCTGTTATAAGGCCGCTGGTGGATCAGGGTGCAGTGCTGGTGACACAGGATGAAGTCTATCGAATGCCGGTAGACGGTTCTGATATTCCACGGGAACAACTGTCCATGCTTACAGAGACACAGGAAGCTGCGCTGTTGCAGATTCAGGAAGAGTGGAAGCAGGAAACACCACGTCCGGTTTTGATCCATGGAGTGACTGGAAGTGGAAAGACGCAGATTTATATGAAACTGATTCAACAGACAGTGAATGAAGGAAAACAGGTTATCGTACTGATTCCGGAGATTGCCCTGACTTATCAGACAGTCCGCAGGTTTTATGGATGGTTTGGGGATAAAGTTTCTGTGTTGAATTCCAGACTTTCACAGGGAGAGAGATATGATCAGTTCAAGAGGGCAAAACGTGGTGAGATCCAGATTATGGTTGGCCCCCGTTCTGCTTTGTTTACACCTTTTTCCAGACTGGGGTTGATCATCATTGATGAGGAACATGAACAGACATATAAAAGTGAAAACAGCCCAAGATATCATGCAAGAGAAACGGCAGAATATCGTGCACAGATGGAAAATGCCCGCCTTGTTATGGGCTCGGCTACTCCATCACTTGAAGCGTATACAAAGGCAAAAGATGGAGAATATCGTCTGGTAAAGCTGGAAGCACGCTATGAGGACCGGCCGCTTCCGAAAGTTACTGTTGTAGATCTTCGCGAGGAATTAAAAAACGGCAACCGTTCCATATTAAGCCGTAGTCTGAAGACTGCAGTTGAGAGGAGACTGGAGAGAGGAGAACAGTCGGTACTTTTTCTGAACAGAAGGGGATATGCCGGCTTTGTATCCTGCCGTTCCTGCGGGGAAGCGTTGAAATGTCCACACTGTGATGTGGCGCTGACAGAACACAATAATGGAAAGCTGGTCTGTCATTATTGTGGCTATGAACAGCCACGGGTGGAAAAATGTCCGATGTGTGGTTCTCCGTATATCGGCGGCTTTAAAGCCGGGACACAGCAGATTGAGCAGGTTCTTCGAAAGACTTTTCCAAAGGCACGCGTTCTTCGAATGGATTACGATACAACGAGAACAAAAGGAAGTTACGAGAAAATACTGTCATCTTTTGCAGAACACAAAGCAGATATTCTGGTAGGTACGCAGATGATCGTTAAAGGACATGATTTTCCGGATGTGACGCTGGTCGGTGCGATTGCGGCAGATCTGTCGCTGAATGCTGCTGACTATCGCTGTGCAGAACGTACATTTCAGCTGCTGACACAGGCCGTCGGCCGTTCTGGCAGAGGGAGAAAAGCCGGTGAGGCGATCATACAGAGCTATCATCCGGATCACTATAGCATTCAGGCGGCTGCAAAGCAGGATTACGAAGCTTTTTATCAGGAAGAGATGGCATACCGTATGCTGATGGATTATCCACCGGCGGCACATATGCTGTGTGTGCTGGCATCCGGAGAAGATGAGAAGCTTCTGGAGCAGGGAATGGACTATCTTGCGAAGTTTGTAGAGCGCATTAGCGGAAAGTACAGAGTACATGTGATCGGCCCTGCATATGCATCCGTGGGAAAGGTAAATGATATCTACCGAAAGGTATTGTATCTGAAACACAAAGATGAACGTGTACTTCAGGACATAAAGAATAAAACAGAGAAATACATTGAAGTAAATTCCGGATTCCGGAAATTATATATTCAGTTTGACTATACATAAATAACAGGATCGCGAGAACAATTTGTTATGGAGCAATCCGCAGTATTTATATGCACCACAAAAGAAGAAAAAGAGAGGAAGAATAATATGGCAATCAGAGTAATCAGAACAGAAGAAGATCCGGTTTTGCGAAAAATCAGCAAGCCGGTAAAAGAAGTAACTCCAAAGATCATAACACTGATCGATGACATGCTGGATACCATGTATGAGGCAATGGGTGTCGGACTTGCAGCACCACAGGTCGGTATTCTGAAACGAATTGTAGTCATTGATGTAGGAGAAGGCCCGATCGTACTGATCAATCCGGAAATCCTTGAAACTTCCGGAGAACAGACCGGTGACGAAGGCTGCTTAAGCGTACCGGGAATGGCAGGTCAGGTGACTCGCCCAAACTATGTCAAAGTTAAAGCCATGGATGAAGATATGAATGAAGTGATCTATGAGGGAACCGAACTTCTGGCGCGTGCATTCTGCCATGAAATCGATCATCTTGACGGAAAAATGTACACAGATCTGGTTGAGGGAGAACTCCACAGAACCAGCTATGAGGAAGACTGATTGCAATAAAGAGCAATTAAGGTGATCACAGATTAAATAATGAAACAGCCCCATGTATAATGGGAGAAAAGAGGAGCAGACTACTATATGAAAATTGTTTATATGGGAACGCCGGATTTTGCGGTACCGCCTCTTGCGGCACTTGTACAGAATGGATATGAGGTGACTGCAGTTGTAACACAGCCGGATAAACCAAAGGGAAGAGGCAAGACACTTCTGCCGACACCGGTCAAAGAAGAAGCAATGAAACACGATATTCCGGTTTATCAGCCGCTCAAAGTGCGTGAACCGGAATTTGTGGAAACTTTAAAAAAACTGGAACCGGATATGATCATCGTAGCCGCTTTTGGACAGATCATTCCAAAGACGATCCTGGATATGCCAAAGTATGGATGTCTGAATATTCATGCATCACTTCTGCCGAAATACAGAGGTGCGGCACCGATCCAGCAGGCCGTGATCGACGGAGAAAAAGAATCCGGTGTAACGATCATGCAGATGGGCGTTGGATTGGATACGGGAGATATGATCTCTCAGGCAGTCGTACCACTTGCTGAGGATGAGACAGGTGGAAGCCTTTTTGACAAACTGGCAGAGGAAGGTGCCGCTCTTTTGATCAGAACGATTCCTTCAATTGTAGATGGAACTGCTGTTTATACAAAACAGCCGGAAGAGAGCCCGACACCGTATGCAGCTATGATCAGCAAGAAAATGGGGCTGATGGATTTTTCAAAAAGTGCTGTTGAACTGGAAAGACTGGTGCGTGGACTGAATCCGTGGCCGAGTGCATATACGTTTCTTAATGGAAAGACGCTGAAGGTGTGGAAATGTGCAGTTGAGCGTGCAGAATGTGGAAAAGAAGCACCGGGAACGATCATTGGTGTGGATAAATCCGGCATTCATGTTGCATGCGGAAGTGATGCACTGATTCTGAAGGAAGTGCAGCTGGAAGGAAAGAAACGGATGGAAACAGATGCGTTTCTTCGCGGATATCAGGTAACTGCAGGGACGATGCTGAAAGATCATAAGGAGTGATGCGGATGTACGGATATGGATACGGATATTATGGATTTGACTGGACCTATGTGCTGCTGATCATTGGAATGCTGCTGTCACTTGCTGCATCTACAAGGCTGAAAAGTACATTTTCCTATTATCGCAAAATCAGAAGTGCATCCGGTCTTACCGGAGCGGAGACAGCAGAGAGAATCCTTCGTGCGGCAGGGATTACAGATGTACATGTAAGAGCAATTTCCGGAAGCCTTACAGATCATTACGATCCAAGGACAAAGACTGTAAGTCTTTCCGAGGATATTTATGATAAAACTTCACTGGCAGCAGTTGGTGTAGCTGCACATGAGTGCGGACATGCAATTCAGCATGCAATTGGCTATGCACCACTTGAATTCCGCAGCGCGATCGTTCCGGTGGCGAATTTTGGGAGCACGCTTTCCTGGCCGTTGTTTCTGATCGGACTTTTTTCAGGAATCCGCCCACTGGTAACAGCAGGAATCGTTCTCTTTTCACTTGCGGTTCTGTTTCAGCTGGTGACACTGCCCGTAGAGATCAATGCATCTTCCAGAGCTTTGAAAATGCTTCAGAGTACAGGAATTCTTGGGAGTGATGAGACAAAAGGTGCAAGAAAAGTACTGACAGCTGCGGCAATGACCTACGTAGCTGCACTGGCTGCTTCCATACTGCAGCTGCTGAGACTTTTGATACTTGCAGGAGGAAGAAGACGAGATGACTAGTGGAATCAATACAAGAGAAATGATCATGGAGATCCTTCTTCAGATTGATGAAGAGGGAGAACACAGTCATATTGCGATTCGTAATGCGCTTTCCAAATATCAGTTTCTGCCGAAACAGGAGAGAGCTTTTATCACAAGAGTCTGTGAGGGAACACTGGAATACAGGATATTGATCGATTATATCATCGATTCTTTTTCGAAGATCCCTGTTGATAAAATGAAACCGCCGATCCGCGAGATTCTGCGAAGTGCAGTATATCAGCTGAAATTTATGGATCGTGTGCCGGACAGTGCGGTCTGCAATGAAGCGGTGAAACTGGCACAGAAAAAAGGATTTTATAATCTGAAACCGTTTGTAAACGGTGTACTTCGCACGGTGGCAAGGCAGATGGATGAACTGGAATATCCTCCAAGAGAAGAGAATCTTGTACGTTATCTCTCAGTTCGCTATTCCATGCCGGAAGAACTGGTAGAACGCTGGCTTGCCGATTATGGAGAAGAGACAACAGAAAAAATGCTTGCAGATTTTCTGGAGGAAAAGCCGGTGACTGTACGCTGCCGTACATATCTTAATTCCGTAGATAAGATCTGCGAAAGTCTGAAAAATCAGGGAGTCAAAGTAGAGCAGGCACCATATCTTCCTTATGCAAAACGTATTTCAGGATATAATCATATTCTTGCACTGGATGCATTTATTCAGGGGAAAATGGTTGTACAGGACGTCAGTTCTATGCTGGTTGCCGAGATTGCCAATCCTCAGAAAGGTGACTATGTTATCGATATGTGTGCAGCGCCGGGAGGAAAAAGCCTCCATATAGGAGATAAAATGGAAGGTTTTGGAACGGTAGACGCCCGCGACATCAGTCAGTATAAGGTAAACCTGATTGAAGAAAATATTCAGAGACTGAATTCCATCAATGTACAGGCAAAGGTACAGGATGCAACCATATTTGATGTGGAATCGGAATGCAAAGCAGATATTGTCCTTGCGGATGTGCCGTGTTCCGGATATGGTGTGATCGGCAAAAAACCGGAAATCAAATATCGTTCGACAGCACAGAAGGAAGAAGAACTTGTGATCCTCCAGAGAACGATCTTGGACAAAGCAGCAGAATATGTAAAACCGCGAGGAGTACTGGTATTCAGTACATGTACGATTGCAAAAGAAGAAAATGAAGAGAACATGATGTGGTTTATGAACAATCATCCGTTCAAACTGGAAAGTATTGATGAATTCATACCGGAAGAACTTCGCTCAGAAACGACCGGACTTGGATATTTGCAGATGCTTCCGGGAGTGCATGGCACAGATGGGTTCTTTATTGCAAGATTCAGAAGGAAATAATTATGACAGATATCAAATCAATGACGATAGATGAGTTAAAAGAACTCATGACGCAGATTGGAGAAAAGCCTTTCCGTGCAAAGCAGATATACAGTTGGCTGCATGAACATCTGGTAACTTCTTATGATGAGATGGCAAATCTCCCGAAGAATCTGAAACAGAAACTGGCTGATTATCCGATCACGGCACTGGAAACTCTGGATGTTCAGATCTCAAAGGCGGATGGAACCAGAAAATATCTGTTTCGTCTCTCTGACGGAAATATGATCGAAAGTGTTCTCATGCGTTATAAATATGGAAATTCCGTCTGTATTTCATCTCAGGCGGGATGCCGTATGGGATGTCGTTTCTGTGCATCTACGATTGGCGGCCTGACCAGAAACCTTCTTCCGTCAGAGATGCTGGATCAGATTTACCGCATTCAGACATCTATCGGAGAACGTATCTCCAATGTAGTGGTAATGGGGACCGGTGAGCCACTGGATAATTATGACAATCTGCTGCGTTTTATTCATATTCTTACGGAAGACGGAGGAATCCATATCAGCCAGCGAAATCTTACTGTTTCTACCTGTGGCCTGGTTCCGAGAATTTATGAGCTGGCAGAAGAAAAACTTCAGATGACACTGGCTGTGTCTCTTCATGCACCGAACGATGAAAAACGGCGGGAGTTAATGCCAATCGCCAATAAATATTCCATTGATGAATTACTGGCAGCATGCCGATATTATTTTGACAAGACAGGACGCAGAATCACATTTGAATACAGTCTGGTGGCAGGAGTGAATGACAGTAAAGAAAATGCGCAGGAACTTGCAGGCCGTCTGAAAGGGCTTAACTGTCATGTGAATCTGATTCCGGTCAACCCGGTAAGAGAGCGTTCCTTTGTACGTTCCACACGTGAGGCGGTGGAGAATTTCAAAATTAATCTTGAAAAATGTGGAATAAATGGTACTATTAGAAGGGAAATGGGCAGCGATATTGACGGTGCCTGTGGTCAGTTAAGAAAAAGATATATGGAAAAAACAGAAAGTGAGAAGTGACATGAGGGTATATTCAGCTACGGATGTAGGGCAGAAGAGGAAGATGAACCAGGACTATGTGTTCGTTTCCGAAAACCCGGTTGGAAATCTTCCGAATCTGTTTGTCGTTGCTGATGGTATGGGTGGACACAATGCCGGAGATTATGCATCTTCGCATGCAGTTCAGACTTTGGTGGACGAGATTCGGAGAGATGCGGATTTCAACCCTATCAAGGTGATTCGTCATGCCATTGAGACTGCAAATACGGAGATTCTGGAACGCTCCCGCAGAGAAGAACATCTGAGGGGAATGGGAACAACGATCGTGGTCTGCACAGTTGTCGGTCACTATGCATATGTGGCCAATGTAGGAGACAGTCGTTTATACGTGATCCAGGGAGAAATTCATCAGGTGACAAAAGATCATTCACTGGTACAGGAAATGGTCCGTATGGGTGAGATCAAACCGGAGGAGGCAAGAAATCATCCGGATAAAAATATCATTACCAGGGCGCTTGGTGCAGAGAGAACCGTAGATATTGACTTTTTTGACCTGAAATTGGAACCGGACAGTACGATTCTTATGTGTTCCGATGGTCTGAGCAATATGGTAGAGGACAGTAAATTAGAGGAAATCATACTGGACCAGACAGAGGAACTGCCGAAGAAGGGCGAGAAACTTCTGAAAGAAGCAAACCAGAACGGTGGTAAGGACAACATAGCAGTCATACTGGTAGAACCATTCACAAATGAGGTGGAAAAATGTTAAAGACGGGAATGATCATAGCAGAACGCTATGAAATCTTAAGTAAAATAGGCACCGGCGGAATGGCCGATGTATATAAGGCAAAGGATCACAAGCTGAACCGCTTTGTGGCAGTAAAAGTATTGAAGCCGGAATTCAGAGAGGATACAACTTTTATCCGCAAGTTCCGCAGTGAGGCCCAGGCGGCAGCAGGACTGACACATCCGAATATTGTCAATGTTTTTGATGTGGGTGATGATGAAGGTGTATATTACATCGTTATGGAGCTGATCGAGGGCATTACACTGAAAGAGTATATTGCCAAAAAGGGTAAACTTTCGATCAAAGAAGCAACAAGTATTGCGATTCAGGTATCTATGGGGCTGGAGGCAGCACATAATCACGGAATCGTTCACCGAGATGTAAAGCCGCAGAATATTATTATTTCAACAGACGGTAAAGTAAAAGTAACAGATTTTGGTATCGCAAGAGCTGCTTCTTCAAATACTATCAGTTCCAATGTGATGGGTTCTGTACATTACAGTTCTCCGGAACAGGTCCGCGGCGGTTACAGTGATGAAAAGAGTGATATCTATTCACTGGGTATTACATTGTATGAGATGGTAACGGGACGTGTACCGTTTGACGGAGATACAACTGTTGCGATCGCAATCAAACATCTGCAGGAAGAAATGGTACCTCCGAGTGTATATACAGAAGAACTTCCGTACAGTCTGGAGCAGATCATCCTGAAATGTACACAGAAGAGTGTAAATCGTCGATATGAAAAGATGGAGGATGTAATTGCCGATCTGAAACATTCTCTGATCGATCCGCAGGGGAATTTTGTGAAATTATCTTCTGTTGACAATGAAGCGAAAACAGTTGTGATCTCTGATGAAGAGCTTGGCGAGATCAAGCATACACCGAAAAACCGTACTTCACAGCGTAAGCAGGATGTGGCTGAGCTGGAAGATGAAGTACTGGATGATGATTATGATGACGACGATGATGATTACGAGGACGAATATCGCCGCAGACGTGAAGAAAAGAAATCCAGAAATAAAAAGAAACATAAAGCACCGAACAGTGCACTGACAATCCTGTCTCTCGTTGCAGGGGCAGTGATCCTTGTAATCGCAATTTTCTTTATCGGTAAGGCGGCAGGCATCATCGGTGGTGAAACACCGACAGATAACCAGCAGGAACAGGACGCAGATACAACAGGTACAGATGAAGACGGAATGGTTATAGTACCGAATCTGGTTGGCAAGACAGAAGATGAAGCAGCGGCTCTGCTTGAAGAAGAAAAGCTTGGCAAACAGATGATGGGAGAAGAAAATTCTACTCAGGAAAAAGGCAGAATTTCTTCACAGGATATTCCGGCCGGAACAAAAGTAGAACAGTATACAACTCTGAAATATTATCTCAGTAAAGGTCAGCAGGAAGTTGTTATGCCTGATCTTTCCGGAGAGACCGGTATAGATGCACAGCAGACACTGGAAGATCTGGGACTGAATGTAACGGTACAGAAAGAGTACAGTGAAGATGATGGAACTGGCTATCCGATGGTAAATCCAGGATATGTGGATTCTGTTACACCGGCAGCTGGAAGCAGCGTTTCTGCAGGTGACGAGGTTACACTGGTTGTCAGCCGTGGTCTGGATTATGGCGATAGTGTTTCAGTGCCAAGTGTTGTCGGTATGACAAAGAATGATGCAATCACAACACTTGGAAAATGGACTGACATTAAGGTAACAGAGCAGCAGAGCAGCGATGTGGCATCTGGGGAAGTTATTTCTCAGAATCCGGCAGCAGATGAAACAGCAGATCCGGATCAGCCGATTGAAATTGTAGTAAGCAGTGGAAATGAAGCTCCGGCTTCTGATACAGAAGATACATCAGCAACAGATAATACTGCATCAGCACAGAGCACAGATAGCACACAGCAGAGTGCAGCTGCTGCAAATGGTGAAGTATGGAAATGTACACAGACACTGAATACACCGACCGGATATCAGGGAGGACAGGTTCGACTGGAACTTCTTCAGGATGTGAACGGAGAAACACAGTCTTCGATCATTGTGGACTGCAAACAGATAACATTCCCATATACACTGGATGTTACCGGAGCTCCGGGAGTCAGCGAAGGTACATTATATGTGTCAGAAGTAGTGGATGGTACGATCCAGCAGCTGGGACAGTATCCACTTACTTTCAAGAAAGCAGAGTAATACATGCAGGGTAAGATCATCAAAGGAATAGCGGGATTCTATTATGTATACGGAGAAGATGAAGTGCTCTATGAATGTAAAGCCAAGGGAATCTTCCGCAAAGATAATCAGAAACCGCTGGTAGGTGATAATGTGGAAATCACAATACTTGACCAGCAGGAACAAACGGGCAATCTGATCCGAATCCTTCCACGCAAGAATTCATTGATTCGTCCGGCAGTTGCAAATGTTGACCAGGCGTTTGTGATCTTTGCACTTGAAAATCCCAAACCTAATTTTATGCTGCTGGACCGCTTCCTGATCATGATGGAACAGGCAGAGGTTCCGGCAGTGATCTGCTTTAATAAAAAAGATCTTGCATCGGAAGAAGAAACCCGGATATTATGTGAAACTTACAGAAACTGCGGTTATCAGGTGATCCTTTCCAGTGCACTTGAAAAAGAGGGACTGGATGAGATACACAGGATCCTGAAGGGAAAGACAACAGTTGTTGCAGGACCTTCCGGAGTCGGTAAGTCTTCCCTAACGAATCTTTTGCAGGGAGAAGTACAGATGGAGACCGGCGAGATCAGCCATAAGCTGAAGAGAGGCCGGCATACGACCAGACATTCACAGGTGATTCCGGTTGGAGAAGATACGTTTCTGATGGATACACCAGGATTCTCGTCTTTATATCTGATGAATATGGAAGAGCAGGATCTGAAAAATTATTTTCCGGAATTTCGAAAATATGAAGATACATGCAGATTTCAGGGATGCAGACACATCCATGAACCGGGATGCAGAGTAAAGGAAGCTTTGGAGAATGGTGAGATCAGCAGACTCCGATATGAAGATTATCTAAGTTTATATGAAGAATTGAAAGAGAAAAGGAGATATTAAATGGAATATCGATTGTGCCCCTCAATTTTGTCGGCGGACTTTAACCGTTTGGGCGAACAGATTCAGACTTTGGAAAAAGCAGGAGTTGAATGGCTTCACATTGATGTTATGGATGGAGATTTTGTGCCGAGTATTTCGTTTGGAATGCCGGTGATCCGTTCTATCCGCAAAGAATCCAAAATGTTTTTTGACGTACATCTGATGGTATCGGCACCGGAGCGTTATATTCAGGATTTTGTGGACTGTGGTGCAGATTCCATTACGGTACATGCAGAAGCATGTGAGGATCTGGAGAGAGCAATTGAACTGATCAGAGATGCTGGCGTCAAAGTCGGAGTTTCTATTAAACCGGCAACTCCGGTAAATGATATCAGCCATCTTCTGGAAGATGTGGATATGGTTCTTATTATGACCGTACAGCCAGGGTTCGGTGGTCAGAAATATCTTCCGGAATGTACAGAGAAGATCGTGGAGCTGAAGGAACTGATCGACAGAGAAGAACTGGATGTAGATATACAGGTGGATGGCGGAATCAACGATGAAACGATGGAAACTGTTATGAAAGCCGGTGCGAATCTTCTGGTTGCAGGTTCTTATGTATTTAGTGGTGATCTGGAAACAAATGTTTACAGTATACAGAAAAAGATGGACAAGATTAAATCAGAGATTGATTGAGGAAGAGCATGAAAGATGTGATCATCGTAAGCGGGGGCAATATCCAGAGAGATTTTGCCCTCGATTTTTTGAAGAAAAACAAAACAGAAAAAGTAGATCTGATCGCAGCAGACAGAGGTGTTGAATTTTTTAAAGGAACAGATTGGCAGCCGGAGGTAGCAGTAGGAGATTTTGACAGCCTTTCAGCTGAGGGAGCATTGTATCTGCAAGGGCTGAGGGAGACAGAGATTATGCGTCTGAAGCCGGAAAAAGATGATTCGGATACACAGTCTGCCGTGAATTTTGCGATTGACCGTGGTGCTGAGCGGATTACGATCCTGGGTGCGACCGGAAACCGGATCGATCACCTTATGGCTAATTTCGGACTGCTGGTACATGGAAGGAACCGAGGTGCGGATATCATACTGGTCGATCAGTGGAATTATATGAAACTGATCGAAAGTCATACAGTTCTTAAGAAAGAGGAACAGTTTGGCAAATATGTTTCTTTCTTTTCGCTGGAGGGAGATCTGACAGGTCTGACACTGAGAGGGTTCAAATATCCACTGAATAAATATCATCTGAAAGTTTCAGACAGTGGACTTACAGTCAGTAATGAAATTGTAGATGAAGAGGCATGTGTAGAGTTTGATGCAGGCTCCTTACTGATGCTGATGACAAGAGACTGACTGAAAAACAGCGAGGGGAATACGCTTGACAGATGAAACTGACAGAGGTATACTTTAAAAGATAATTTTATAAGAAAACCAATGAGAGTGAACAGAGTTCATGAAGGGGTGCACCACCGCGGGTGTATTTCTTTGTGGACTCTTTTTTTGTTGGTTTCACACAGGAGGACAGCATATGATCACAGTAAATGGAGTAAAAAGAACTTTGGAGCAGCCGTTATCTGTTACAGAATATCTGGAGAAGAACCAGTATGTACCAGTACAGGTTGCCATTGAATTAAATGACCAGATCCTGGCAAGAGAACTTTATGGAAGCACAATTTTGAAAGAAGGAGACGTTATGGAAATCGTTAGTTTTATGGGCGGCGGAAGCGGCAAGAATGAAGAAATGGACAGAACAGAAGATAAACTGATTCTTGGAGGACATGAATTTACATCCCGTTTTATTCTTGGATCCGGTAAATTTTCACTGGATCTTGTAAAAGCATGTATTGAAAAAGCAGGAACACAGATCATTACGCTTGCCCTTCGTCGTGCAAATCAGGGGGGACTTGCGAATATTCTGGATTACATTCCAAAGAACATTACGCTTCTTCCAAATACCTCCGGAGCGAGAAATGCAGAGGAGGCTGTGCGTATTGCGAGACTTTCCAGAGAGCTTGGATGTGGAGATTTTGTCAAGATTGAAGTAATCCATGATTCCAAATATCTTCTTCCGGACAACTATGAAACGATCAAGGCAACAGAGATTCTGGCAAAAGAAGGGTTTGTAGTTATGCCGTATATGTATCCGGACCTGAATGCAGCAAGAGACCTGGTCAATGCCGGTGCAGCATGTGTAATGCCTCTTGGATCTCCGATTGGTTCCAATAAAGGAATCTGCACAAAAGAATTTATCCAGATCCTGATTGATGAGATTGATCTTCCGATTATTGTAGATGCCGGTATTGGTAAGCCATCACAAGCTTGTGAGGCGATGGAAATGGGAGCTGCCGCTGTTATGGCAAACACCGCAATCGCAACTGCAGGTGATGTACAGGTGATGGCAGAAGCATTTAAAAAAGCAATTGAAGCAGGCAGAAGTGCTTATTTATCCGGATTTGGACGGACTTTGGATAAGGGAGCCAGTGCTTCTTCACCGCTTACGGGATTTCTGCACGACTAAAGACTATCAGATAAAGGAGAAGACAAAATGTCATCAAATACAACAGAACATGGCGAACATTTTAACGAGAGTATCGTCAATGAAGTAATTCTGGAAGATATGAAAAAAAACCGTATCGATCATATGAAATATCTTCCGGGAATGGAGACAATGGAAGAGTCCGATGTTATGGAACAGGTCATCACAGCGATGAATGCCTATGATTATGATAAGTATACAGAGAAGGATGTCCGCAGAGCACTGGAACATGACAATCGGACGGTTGAGGACTTCCAGGCACTTCTTTCTCCTGCGGCACTTCCACTTCTGGAAGAGATCGCGCAGGCGGCGAGAGTGGAGACAAGAAAACATTTTGGAAACAGTGTATATATGTTTACACCAATCTATATCGCAAACTACTGTGAAAATTACTGCATCTACTGCGGTTTTAACTGCCACAATAAAATTCGCCGTGCACAGCTGAATGCAGAGGAAATTGACAAAGAGATGGCAGCAATCGCAAAGACCGGTCTCCAGGAAATTCTGATTCTTACCGGAGAGAGCCGTGTAAAGTCCGATGTGAGATATATTGGTGAGGCGTGTAAGATCGCAAGAAAATATTTCAAAGTGATCGGGCTGGAAGTTTATCCGATGAATTCGGATGAATATCATTATCTGCATGAATGTGGAGCCGATTATGTGACTGTTTTCCAGGAAACTTACAATTCAGATAAGTATGAAACACTTCATCTGGCCGGACATAAACGAATTTTTCCATATCGCCTGAATGCACAGGAACGTGCATTGAAAGGTGGTATGCGCGGTGTTGGTTTTGCTGCACTTCTGGGACTGGATGATTTCCGTAAAGATGCCTTTGCTACCGGTTATCATGCCTGGCTTCTTCAGAGAAAATATCCACATGCTGAGATTGCATTTTCCTGCCCGAGACTGCGTCCGATCATTAATAATGACCGGATCAATCCGATGGATGTGCATGAACCTCAGCTTCTGCAGGTAGTCTGTGCATATCGGCTGTTTATGCCATTTGCCAGTATTACGGTTTCCACCAGAGAGTGCGAAAGAGTTCGTGACAATCTGGTTAATATTGCGGCAACCAAAATTTCCGCCGGGGTTAGTACAGGTATTGGAAGCCATGTAGAGGATATCGAAGACAAGGGAGATGACCAGTTTGAAATTTCAGACGGAAGATCTGTGGATGAAGTATATCAGGCCCTTTTGAATCATGATCTTCAGCCGGTCATGAACGATTATGTCTATCTGTAAAGAAAAAAATGGTGCCAGAAATGAAAATGCTGGTGCTGCAGAATATAGAAATATAATAGCAGTAACGAACCGAAAACTCTGTGAAAGACCTTTTCTTGAACAGGTGGAGAGAATCTGCCAGATGCATCCCAAAGCACTGATCCTGCGGGAAAAAGATCTTTCAGAGTCTGCATATGAAGCAATGGCAGGACAGGTTCTTAAGATCTGTGGTAGATATGATACACCATGTATGCTCCATAGCTTTGTAGAAGTGGCCCGGCGACTGCACCATCCATATATTCATCTGCCTCTTTTTTTACTGGAAGAATATTGTGGAAAACTCAATGATTTCCGAATAGTAGGTTCGTCCATCCATTCTCCGGAGGAAGCGATTAGGGTACAGAAAGCAGGCGCAGCCTATGTGACGGCGGGCCATGTTTATGTGACAGACTGCAAGAAAGGGCTTCCACCACGTGGACTTGAATTTCTGAAAGAAGTCTGTACAAAGGTAACAATTCCGGTGTATGCTATAGGAGGAATTCATGCAGGAACCGGACAGATACAGGAAGTAATGGACTGTGGGGCATCCGGCGGCTGCATCATGTCGGAGATGATGAAAATTTGATAGAATATGAACTGATACGTTCCAACAGAAAGACATTGACGATTCAGGTAAAACCAGACGGAAGTGTTATCGTACGGGCACCGGTCCGGCTGGCGAAATACAGGATTGCGAAATTTGTAAAAGATCATGAAACGTGGATATTTGCACAGCAGGAGAAACTGGAGAAATATCGTGAGAATATGCATGTGATCACAGACGAAGAGCGTCAGGAAGGAATTTTGCAGGCAAAAAAGATCTTTCCTGAACGTACCGCATATTTTGCAGAAAGGATGGGAGTTACCTATAACAGAATCACGATCCGGGAACAGAAAACCCGTTGGGGAAGCTGCAGCTCTGCGGGAAATCTCAACTTCAACTGGAAGCTGGTACTGATGCCATCGGAACTTCTTGATTATGTGGTTGTCCACGAACTGGCACATCGTAAAGAAATGAATCATTCGCCGCGTTTCTGGGCAGTTGTGGAAAAAGAACTGCCGGATTACCGCGAACGAAGGGAAAAATTGAAAAAAATGGGAAAACAGCTGGGATAAAACCCGGCTGTTTTTTTGCCATTCATGCAAAAGTAATGTATAATATAAGGCAAGGAGGCGGAACATGATGAAAAATATGGTCATATATTTACTGGCAGTCAATTTCATTACTTTTCTGTTGTACGGAGACGATAAGAGCAGAGCACGGCGTCATGCCTGGAGGATCCCGGAGAAAGTTCTGATGGGGGCTGCAGTTATAGGCGGAAGCATCGGAGCTTTACTTGGGATGAGTATTTTTCATCACAAAACAAGAAAACCGAAATTTTATATAGGTATTCCGCTGATCATGCTCATAGAATTTGGTCTGGCAGCCTGGGTTTGGTATACAGGTGGACATTTCTGAGCAGACTGTAGAGAACAATAGTGAAAATATGCAAGAAAAGAGGATAAAAATATGCCAGGAACATTGATCTGTTATGGAGATTCCAATACATATGGATATGATCCGCATGATACAAATGAAGGAAGATATCCCAAAGAGGTCCGATGGACAGGAATACTGGATACAGAGACAGACTGGAAAGTCGAAAATCATGGTGTAAATGGACGAAGCATACCACATACGGTCAGCACTGTAAAATTTGCCTGTCAGCAGGTTCGAGACTGGCATCGAAAGCCGAATTCGGTATGGCTTCTGGTAATGCTCGGAACAAATGATCTTCTGGAAAATCCGGATTTTACAGCAGCGGATGTGGCAAAGAGGATGGAACGCTTTCTGAAGCGAATGATGGAAGAAGCAGGACTTGCAAGCAGAAAGATGCGCCTTCGTCTGATCGCACCGCCGGCAATGCAGGAAGGACAGTGGGTGGACCGTCCGGAACTTCTGACGGAATCTCGCAATCTGGGAAAAGAATATAAAAGGATTGCAAAGCGCCTTGGGATTGCTTTTACAGATGCCAGTAGATGGGAAATCCCGACAATTTACGATGGAGTTCATTTTACGGAAGAAGGACACCGTATTTTTGCAGAAAACATTCGAAAAGAATTAAATATTTAAGAATGATAAGGAAAAAAGACAATGGTAAAGGTAGATTTGATCACGGGCTTTCTTGGCTCTGGTAAGACCACATTTATAAAAAAATATGCCCGTTATCTGATGGAGCAGGGACAGAACATCGGCATCCTTGAAAATGATTTCGGAGCCATCAATGTGGATATGATGCTTCTTCGTGAGCTGGAAGGTGAGAACTGTGAGCTGGAAATGGTGGCCGGTGGTTGCGATAAAGACTGTTACAGAAGACGTTTCAAAACAAAACTGATCGCAATGGGAATGTGTGGTTACGACAGAGTTCTGATCGAACCGTCCGGAATCTTCGATGTAGATGATTTCTTTGATGCACTTCATGAAGAACCACTGGACCGCTGGTACCAGATTGGGAATGTGATCACAGTTGTGGATGCGAGTCTGGAAAAAACACTTTCAAAGGAAGCGGATTACGTGCTGGCTTCGGAAGTTGCCAACGCAGGATGTGTACTCTTAAGCAAAACACAGGATGCATCTGCAGAAGAAATTCGACAGACAGTTGCACATCTGAACCGTGCATTGCAGGAGATTCACTGTTCGAGAGTTTTGAAAGACGAAGTGATCTGCAAGGACTGGGAAGACTTCACAGAAAAAGAATTCAAAAAAATCCTGGAGTCCGGTTATTTGGTCGAGGATTATGAGAAACTGTATGCAGATCAGGACGAAATTTTTCAGACATTATTTTTTATGGATGAGAAGATTGCTGTATCAAAAGCAAAACATGCAGCCAAAAAAATCTTTGAAGATCCTGCCTGCGGTGGAGTTTTGCGTATTAAAGGATTTTTGCAGGATGGAGAAAACTGGCTGGAACTGAATGCAACGCAGCACGAGATAAGCTTAAAACCGATCGGTGCAGGACAGGATGTGCTGATCATCATCGGCGAGAAATTAAACGAGGAGAAAATTAGATATTATTTGGAATGATCTGCTGTGTTAAAGAATACAGCATAGAGGAAGTAATGGAGGAACAATACAAAATGTCTGTTGAAACAAGAATACTATTTACGGATCTGGATGGAACTTTACTGAATGATCATAAGGAAGTGACATCGGGAAACCAGGCGGCAATTGATGAAGCTCTGGCATGTGGACATAAGATCGTAGTCTGCACAGGGCGTCCTCTGGCGAGTGCGCGTGTCTGTGCGGCAAAAGCCGGACTGGATAAAGAAGGCTGTTATGTGATCTGCTTTAACGGAGGACAGATCTATGATCCATATCATGAAAAGACCGTTTACGGTAAAACCTTCTCAAAGGAAACTGCGGCAAAGATTATCGGGGAAGCTATGAAGCGTGATCTGCATATTCAGAGTTACTCAGATACACATATTCTTTCTGCCAGGGATACGGAAGAACTTCACAGATATGCAAAGATCAATCAGCTGCCCTACAAGGTTGTAGAATGTGCGGCAGATGTTGTGCCGGAGGATCCGTATAAACTGATCGCGATCACACCGGCAGAACAAAAAGAGAAAAATATTTGTTTTCAAAAAGAAGTGATCTCGCAGTATGCAGGAGAAGTACACAGCTTTTTCTCTAATGACTGTTATCAGGAAATCGTACCAGAGGGAATATCCAAGGGATTTGCGGTCCGATGGTTCTGCGATTATCTGGGAATCCCGATTGAGAATTCTGTAGCCGCCGGAGATGCACAGAACGATGTGGAAATGCTGAAAGCGGCCCATGTGGGAGCTGTCATGTGCAATGCTTTTCCGGGAATTGCGGAATATGGAAACTATGTGACGGAACACGATAATAACCATGACGGAGTGGCGGAGATCATTCATAAATTTATATTGAAAGATGCCTGAGAAATCAAAGTAGAAGATATCATTGCAATTCGGAAATGATCCCCCGGGGGTAACTGTAAGCAGGATATCGGATTTATGGGGATATAGACTTTTTTACACATGTGTGATAAGATTGAATAAGTATGAAATCTAATAAAATAACGAAATGGAGAACTATAGAGAAATGAAACTTGGAATTGTAGGACTGCCAAATGTAGGAAAAAGTACACTGTTTAATTCACTGACAAAAGCCGGAGCAGAATCTGCCAATTATCCGTTCTGTACCATTGATCCGAATGTTGGGGTTGTTACTGTACCGGATGAGAGACTGAAACTTCTGGGAGATTTTTATCATTCAAAGAAAGTAACACCGGCGGTGATCGAATTTGTTGATATCGCCGGACTTGTAAAGGGCGCTTCCAAAGGTGAGGGACTTGGAAACCAGTTCCTGGCAAACATTCGTGAGGTAGATGCGATCGTACATGTTGTACGCTGTTTTGAAGATCCGAATGTCATTCATGTAGACGGAAGCATTGATCCGCTCAGAGACATTGAGACGATCAATCTGGAACTGATCTTTTCTGATATTGAGATCCTGGAACGTCGAATCGCCAAAGTTACCAAAACAGCCCGTATGGACAAAGAGGCTGCAAAAGAACTGGATTTCCTTCAGAGAGTGAAGAAGCATCTGGAAGACGGCAATATGGCAATCACTATGGAACTTGAAAATGAAGATGAAGAAGCATGGATGGGAACCTATAATCTGCTTACCTGGAAACCGGTCATTTATGCTGCCAATGTAAGTGAGGACGATCTTGCAGATGACGGAGAATCCAATGCTCATGTACAGGCGGTACGTAAATATGCAGCAGAGCAGAAGAGCGAAGTATTTGTGATCTGTGCAGAAATTGAGGAAGAAATTTCTGAACTTGATGATGATGAGAAAAAAATGTTCCTCGAAGATCTGGGGCTGAAAGAGTCAGGTCTTGAGAAACTGGTAAGGGCAAGCTACAGACTTCTGGGCTTGATGAGCTTTCTGACATCAGGAGAAGATGAGACTCGTGCATGGACGATCAAAATCGGAACAAAGGCGCCACAGGCAGCCGGTAAGATTCATACAGACTTTGAAAGAGGATTTATCAAAGCAGAGGTTGTGAATTATCAGGATCTTCTGGACTGTGGTTCTTATGCAGGTGCAAGAGAAAAAGGACTTGTCCGTATGGAAGGTAAAGAATACATCGTACAGGATGGAGATGTGATCCTGTTCAGATTCAATGTATAAAAATCGATAGCCTTAAAGGTATATCGGTTTCTGTACAACATATCCGATAATACGAAGTATATGATAAAGGGGTTTTATGGAGATAACAGTAAGATTTCCGAATCTGGGGTTTTTGTTTGAATATGAGGACAGAACTTTTTCTGTTCTTGGATTTGATATCACAATATACGGGATACTGATGGCTGTAAGTCTGCTTATTGGGCTGGGGATGATTCTTCTCTGCGCCAGATGGCAGAAATTGAATCTGAATCTCTGCCTGGGGGCGTCAATCTCGGCACTGGTCGGTGGAGTGATCGGAGGCAGGCTTTATTACATTGCTTTTTCATGGAGTCAGTTCAGTGGTAAATCCTGGAAGATCCTGTGTGATATACGCAGTGGTGGTATGTCTATTTATGGAGCAATTCTGGGGGGCGTGCTTGTGGCAGCTCTCTTCTGCCGGCTCAGCAGAACGTCATTCTGGAAAATGGCAGATATTGTATGTATGGGACTGCTCAGCGGACAGATAATAGGTGTATGGGGAAACTTTTTTAACCGAGAGGCTTTTGGCGAGTACACAGACAGTCTGTTTGCAATGGGACTTCCGATGGATTCCGTACAGAAGAGCGCAGTGACAAAGCTGATGAAACAACATCTGGTAACTTTCAGAGATATGGATTACATTCAGGTACATCCACTGTTTTTCTATGAAAGTATCTGGTGTCTGCTGCTGCTTCTGATTTTGCTACTTTATACCTGGAGAAAAAAATTTGAAGGTGAGATCTTTCTCAGATATCTTGCAGGATACGGGCTGGGCAAGTGCGTGATTGAATGGCTTCGCACGGATAAACTGTATATTCCGAAGACAAAGATACCGGTTTCCCTGCTTGTGTCTGCTGCACTTTTCCTGATCTGTGGCATTGTTGCGACAGTGCGAAGGATTCTTTCAAAGAAAAGAGAGAAGGTCAGCAGACGCAGGAGAGAGGAGCGTAATGCCGCAGAAGAGAAAAATGATGGCAGCAGACTGGAAGACATTCATAACTTTGAGAATGTACAGGATGAGTTCAGAGACATTCTTGAAGAACTGGATAGAGCGGGAAAGATGGTGGCTGAAGAAGATACGGAATCAAATGAGTCGGAAGATTCAAAATCCGCAGAAACTGCTGAAACGGCAGAAACGGAAGTTTCAGAGTCTGTCGAAGATGCGGAAGCGGCAGAAACTCCGGCGTCTGCAGAAACTGTTGAATCGGAGAATAAGGGAACGGAGGGATCTGCCGAATCAGCTGAGGCTGAGCCAGAGGCTGGACCGGATGATCGCGAAGATGTATAAATAATAAACGGGTAACATGAAAATAGACATGTGACAGAGTTAAAGGGGGTTCTCCAAAGGGAGGCCCCCTTCGCTTTTTAAACAACTTTGAAAATTAGAAAATCTTCTGTAATACTCTCGTAAAATATGGCAATTTTCCGCTTAAAATGTATAAAATTGTTCAGAAAAAAACTACGATTCCCACTTGTATTTTCAAGGTAAATAGGTTAGAATGACTTTATAAGTGGTAGAAAGTGGTGAATAGTGGTGGCAAATGGAGGGAATGTGGCATATTTATCCATTTCCGCCGGCAGATACGAAGGGGAGAATCGTATCTCACGAGAGTAGGTGAGTTTATATGTTCATGGGCGAATACAATCATACAATCGACGCGAAGGGGCGTCTGATCATCCCTTCCAAATTCAGAGAACTCCTGGGAGAGGAGTTTGTTCTGACAAAGGGACTTGATGGTTGTCTCTCTATTTATCCTATGGATGAATGGAATGCCTTTGAAGAAAAACTCAGAGCCTTACCACTTACAAACAAAAATGCCAGAACCTTCACACGTTTCTTTGTAGCAGGTGCGACAAACTGTGAACTGGACAAGCAGGGGAGAATTCTTGTACCGCAGACGTTACGGGAATTCGCTGGTCTGGAAAAAGACGTTGTGCTCACCGGAAACCTCAACAGAATTGAGGTATGGAGCAAAGAGAAGTGGAGCGAGAATTGTGATTATGATGATATGGACAGTATTGCAGAGGGTATGCAGGACATGGGTATCATCATCTAAGCATTACGCCGGAAAGAAATCCAACAGGAGACGGATATGGAATTTAAACACAAATCTGTATTACTGGAAGAAACCATCGATGGTTTAAGGGTAAAACCTGATGGTACTTATGTGGATGGAACTCTGGGAGGAGCAGGGCACGCACAGGAAGTGTGCCGCAGACTTTCTGCCAAGGGGAGATTTATTGGCATAGATCAGGACCAAGATGCAATAGTTGCTGCGAGTGAACGTTTGTCCGCCTATGGTGACAGAGTTCAGATTATTCGCAGCAATTATTGTTACATGGCGAATGAGCTGAAGAACCTGGGAATTCAGAAAGTTGATGGAATTGTTCTGGACCTGGGAGTTTCGTCTTATCAGTTAGACAATGAAGAGCGTGGATTTACCTATCGTGTGGATGCACCGCTGGATATGAGAATGGACCAGAGACAGAGCCGCACAGCTGCGGATATTGTGAATGGTTATGATGAAAGAGAACTGTACCGTATCATTCGTGATTACGGTGAAGATAAATTTGCAAAAAACATTGCAAAACATATTGTGGCTGCGAGAGCCAAAGCACCGATTCAGACAACCGGAGAACTGACCGAGATTATTCGGCAGTCGATTCCGATGAAGATCCAGGCAACTGGAGGACATCCTGCAAAGAGAACTTTTCAGGCAATCCGAATTGAACTGAACCGGGAACTTGATGTTCTGAGAGAATCACTGGATGGGATGATCGATCTTCTGGATGATGGCGGAAGAATTTGTATTATTACCTTTCATTCTCTTGAGGACAGGATTGTAAAAACAATTTTCCGAAAAAATGAAAATCCATGTACCTGTCCACCGGATTTCCCAGTATGTGTATGTGGCAAGAAATCCAAGGGAAAAGTGATCACGAGAAAACCGATTCTGCCAAGTGAGACAGAAATGGAAGAGAATCCGAGATCTAAGAGTGCAAAACTCAGAATCTTTGAAAGAAGATATCTTTAATTAAGTATAGAAGTAGAAAGTTGTGAGATGTAGATGGAGAGGACGAACAGAGCAGTCACATCCAGAAAAAACAGAACAAATGCCAGAAATGCCCGTGGAATGTATGTGGATGGGAATGCGGTGCGAAGACTGCAGGAAGTTCCTGCGAGACCGTATCAGGCTCCTGGAGTGCAGACCGCGCGGCGAGTTCGTGAAAATATGCCGGAGAGACCGGCAGCTCAACCGAGACAGCTCAGTCGGGAAGCACAGAGAAACAGAGAAAAAGCAAAGAGCATGGGACGCGGTTTTGTGGTGTTCCTTGCAGCGGTAAGTGTTGCCGTACTTTTTTGCTGTGTCAATTATCTTCAGCTGAAATCGGAGCTGACAGGTAAGATAAAAACAGTTGCTTCTCTGGAAACAGAACTGTCACAGATTAAAGAAGACAACAATGCATATGAGAGTCAGGTAACTTCAGATGTGGATCTGAATACGATCAAGAAGCTTGCCATAGGGCGTCTGGGAATGAATTATCCGAAAGATGACCAGAAAAAGACTTATACTATGCCGAGTAACAGTTATGTAAGACAGTATCAGGAAGTTCCTGAGTCCAAGAGGTGATAGATCATTGAGCAATACCAATACGAGGAATCGAAGAAGACCTCAGAAAAAAATTAATCACAAAATGAGAGGAAAGCTAGTAGGACTATTCGCTGTAGTGCTGCTAGCTTTAGTTGGTTTACTGGGCAGAATTACTTATATTAATGCTACCAGTGGCAAAAAATACAAAAAACAGGTTCTGACACAGGCACAGCAGAAGTATCAGAGCAGTACTCTTCCAGCGAAAAGAGGAGATATTTATGACCGTAACGGTAATATTCTGGCGACAAGTCAGAAAGTGTATTCTGTGATCCTTGACTGCAAGACCGTCAACTCTGATGAAAAATATGTGGAACCGACAGTAAGAGCACTGACAGACGTGCTGGGACTTGATGAAGACAAGATTCGGTCGATCCTTTCCGCCGAGGATACGAAGAACAGCCAGTATCAGATCCTGAAGAAGCAGCTCTCCATGGATGAGAAAAAAGCTTTTGAAGATTATGAATCTCCGGCTGAAGACAGCGAGCTGTCAGATGCACAGAAAGCAGAGCGGGCAAATATAAAAGGGGTATGGTTTGAAGAAGATTATCTGAGAAGTTATCCGTTTAATGAGCTTGCAAATGATGCGATTGGATTTACACTTTCCAGAGATACGGCAGACGTAGGGCTGGAGAGTTACTATAACAGTACGTTGATGGGGACGGATGGCCGTCAGTATGGATATATCAATGACAATGCAGATGTGGAACAGACGATCATCGATCCGAAAGACGGACAGAGTATTGTAACAACCTTGGATGTGGGTGTACAGCAGATTGTTGAAAAATATGTTAATGGATTTAAAGAAGCCATGGGAGCAAAAAATATCGGTGTGATCGCAATGAAGCCATCTACCGGTGAGATCATTGCCATGGATGGCGGGGACCGCTATGATCTGAATGATCCGCGAGATCTTTCCAGCAAGTGTTCCGAAGAAGAAATTGCGGCAATGAGTGATGAAGATACAGTGACAGCGTTGAATGCCATGTGGAGTAATTTCTGTGTTACTGAGACATATGAACCGGGATCTGTTGTGAAGCCGATCGTTATGGCAGGAGCATTGGAAAAAGGCAAGATTTCAGAAACAGATACTTTTGTCTGTGATGGTGGACAGACGTTTGGTGCGAATGGTGATACGTATATCAAGTGTGCGGTATGGCCGGATGCGCATGGTACAGAGGCACTGCGGGATGTTATTGCAAATTCCTGTAATGATGCGATGATGCAGATCGCAGCAAAAATGGGAACAGAACAGTTCCTGAAGGCACAGACATTGTTCAACTTTGGAAGCCGCACGGGAATCGATCTTCCAAATGAGGGATCAGGTGTTATTCATACGGCAGATACCATGGGTGAAACAGAACTTGCCTGTTCTGCATTTGGACAGGGATTTACCTGCACGATGCTCCAGGAGATCAATGCAATGTGTTCTGTTATCAATGGAGGCTCCTATTATCAGCCTCATCTGGTAAGTGAGATCAAAGACAGCAGTGGTTCAACTGTAAAGAAATTTGATCCGATTTTTATGAAACAGACAGTTTCTTCAGAGATATCAGCAGATATCCGTTCTTACATGCAGGCCAGCGTGCAGGAAGGTACCAGTGGTACATCCAAGGTACAGGGTTACAGTTCCGGTGGTAAAACAGGTACTGCCGAAAAACTTCCGCGAGGAAATGGTAAATATCTGGTTTCATTTATTACATTTGCTCCGGTAGATGATCCGCAGATTCTGCTCTATGTAGTTGTGGATGAACCGAATACAGAGGACCAGGCCGACAGTAAATATCCGCAGTATATCGCGCAGGGAATTCTGTCAGAACTTCTTCCGTATTTGAATGTTACTCCGGATGAATCTGAAGACGGCAGTGTTCCTGAGACAGAACTCTGGGAAGGATTTAAAGGCCACCTGGTAGATGTATCCGGAAGTAGTGTGGATGAAAAGGGAAATCTGGTGGATGGCAGTGGAAACCGCGTGGATCTTGAAGGAAACCGTATTGATGAAAATGGCTATCTTTTAAATGACAACGGAGAACACAAGCTGGATGATAACGGACAGTATATCATGTCCACATATCTGATTGCGTCTTCTTCGGATTCAGACACTACGTTGAAGGAAGCGATTTCAGATACCAATGTTCCTGCACCACCGGAAGAGGATGAATCGGACACTACAGAAAATAACGATATGGAAAGCGAAGGCATCACAAACGAAGAGGCCGGGCTGGACTAAATAAAGAGTCGTACACATCTCCTCTGGAGAACAGTCATATATTGTTAAGACTGTTTTCCAGAGGATTTTTTTATGAAAAAAAATTATACATTTCATAAAAGGAAAGTGTGGATCGTTTTCTTTTTGTGTCTGCTGATGATCTTGTGTCTGATTGGCAGACTGATCTATCTTATGGGCTTTCGTTCGGATTATTATTATGAAAAAGCGGAGGATCTTCATGAACGGGAAAGAGACATTAAGGCCGCACGTGGTGAAATTGTGGACGCAAAGGGAAAAGTACTTGCTGCAAATAAAACAGTGTGTACGATTTCTGTAATTCACAGTCAGATAAAAGAGCCGGAAAAAGTGATTGCTCTTCTGACAGAAAAACTGGGGATATCTGAGCAGACTGTACGGAAAAAAGTAGAAAAAATTTCTTCCATAGAAAGAATACGTACAAATGTGGAGAAAGAAACAGGAGATGAAATTCGAAATGCAGGATTTGCGGGGATAAAAGTAGATGAAGATTACAGGCGTTACTATCCGATGGGGACACTCGCGTCGAAGGTGCTTGGGTTTACAGGCGGGGATAATCAGGGAATCATTGGACTGGAAGTGGAATATGATGATATTTTAAAGGGAAAACCTGGAAAAATCCTGACAACAACGGATGCGAGAGGGATTGAACTGGACGGAATCGGTGAAAACAGAGAAGAACCACAAAAAGGCTATACACTGAGAATAAGTCTGGATGCAGATATACAGAAATATGTACAGCAGGCGGCACAGAAAGTGATGGAAGAAAAACAGGCCGAAAGGGTTTCCATACTCCTTATGAATCCGCAGAATGGAGAAATTTATGCCTGTGTAAATGTTCCGGAATTTGATCTGAATGAGCCTTTTGAACTGAATTCAGGCATGGATGCAGAAGGGATGAGTGAAGAAAAAAAACAGGATCTTCTGAATCAGATGTGGAGAAATCCGTGTCTGAATGATACATATGAACCAGGATCGACTTTTAAGATCATTACGATGGCAGCCGGCCTTGCGGAAGGGGTAGTATCATTGAACGATTCTTTTTACTGCCCGGGATATAAGCTGGTGGAGGACCGGCGAATCCACTGTGCGAACCGAAGAGGCCATGGAGCACAGAATTTTGTGAAAGGTGCGGAAAATTCCTGCAATCCGGTGTTTATTGAGGTGGGATTACGGCTTGGTGCGGATAAGTACTATCAGTATTTTCGACAGTTTGGACTGATGGAAAAGACCGGGATCGATCTTCCGGGAGAGGCGGGAACGATCATGCATCAGGAAGAAAATATGGGAGAAGTGGAACTTGCGACGGTATCGTTTGGACAGTCTTTTCAGATCACACCGATTCGTCTGGCAGCAACTGTGAGTTCCCTGATCAATGGTGGAACGCTGATCACTCCTCATTTTGGAGTGGCGATTGAGTCATCAGATGGAGAAACAGTAAAGGCGCTGGAATATTCCAATGGCAGAAAGATTCTGGATGGCAAGATCTCTGAAACTGTCCGGTATATCCTGGAGCAGGTAGTTGAGGAGGGATCCGGGCGCAATGCAGCAGTGGAGGGATATCGGATTGGCGGAAAGACTGCAACATCACAGACGCTTCCCAGAAGTGCAAATCGCTATATTTCTTCGTTTCTGGGATTCGCACCGGCAAATGATCCGAAAGTTCTTGCATTGTGTATTATCCATGATCCACAGGGAATTTATTATGGAGGAACGATCGCAGCTCCCGTTGTGAGAAGTATCTTCGAAAATATACTCCCGTATCTGGGAGTTGATAAATCAGACGAAAAGCCTTATAATCAAACGTAATAAAAAACGAAAGAATGATAAGAGGTGTGAGGATGAATATTCAAGTTGTATTCCCGGTACTGATCTCATTTGCGATCAGTGTGATCCTGGGACCAGTCATCATCCCGTTTCTGAGAAAACTCAAGATGGGACAGACAGAACGAGTGGAAGGTGTGCAGTCGCATCTGAAAAAGGCAGGAACTCCGACAATGGGTGGAGTGATCTTTCTGATCGCTGCAGTGGTTACTTCTCTGTTCTATGTAAAAGACTATCCGGCAATTATTCCAGTACTGTTTCTGACACTTGGATTTGGAATCATCGGTTTTCTGGATGATTATCTGAAAGTTGTACTGAAACGTTCAGACGGACTGCTGGCATGGCAGAAATTTGGACTGCAGGTCGTTGTGACCGGTATTTTTGTTTTTTATATCCTGAACTATACAAATATTGATCTTGCAATGCGTATCCCATTCTGGCCGGATCATTATCTGAACCTTGGATGGCTTGCGATTCCGGTGCTGTTTTTTGCTGTGATCGGTACTGTAAACGGTGTGAACTTTACAGATGGCCTGGATGGACTGGCTTCCAGCGTGACTTTGATCGTAGCGGTATTTTTTACCGTAGTTTCCATTGGAACAAAGAGCGGGATCGAACCTGTGACAGGAGCCGTTGTCGGTGGACTGATGGGATTCCTTCTGTTTAATGTATATCCGGCAAAAGTGTTTATGGGAGATACCGGTTCTCTGGCACTGGGCGGATTTGTGGCAGGTGCTGCATATATGATGCAGATGCCGCTGTTTATTTTGCTGATCGGTCTGATTTATCTGGTAGAAGTACTTTCTGTCATGATTCAGGTAACTTATTTTAAAGCCACTCATGGCAAACGTATCTTTAAAATGGCGCCAATCCATCATCATTTTGAACTGTGTGGATGGTCAGAAACGAGAGTTGTAGCAGTATTTTCTGTAATTACTGCTGTTATGTGCCTGATCGCACTTCTGGCGTTATAAGATGTCCGGACAAAAAGGTCAAAATCCACATGAGCTTGCTCATAGGTAATAAGGAGGAAATTAAAATGAATTTACAGGGGAAAAAAGTGCTTGTATTTGGTTCCGGAAAAAGTGGAATCGGTGCAGCAGAGCTTCTGGCAAAAGTAGGGGCGCAACCTGTCATTTATGATGGAAATAAAGATCTTGATAAAGAGACTGTAATAAAAAAAGTTCCAGATTGCAACAATATTGAAGTATATGCAGGAGAACTTCCGGAAGAAGTGCAGAAGAGACTGGATCTGGCAGTGCTGAGTCCTGGTGTACCGACGGATATTCCGCTTGTAAAGAGCTTTTATGAACAGGGACTTCCGGTATGGGGTGAGGTAGAACTTGCGTATCGTACCGGCAAGGGAAGAGTACTGGCAATTACAGGAACAAATGGCAAAACAACTACAACAGCTCTTCTGGGAAAGATTATGAGTGATGCAGAAGATTCTGTTTTTGTAGTAGGAAATATTGGAACTCCATATACATCAAAGGCACTGGAAATGAAAGATAGCTCCACAACAGTGGCCGAGATCAGCAGTTTCCAGCTGGAAACGATCGAAGAGTTTGCGCCGAAGGTAAGTGCAATCCTGAATATTACGGAAGATCATCTGAACAGACACCATACGATGGAAGAATATATCCGCGTCAAAGAACTGATCGTCAAAAATCAGACAGCAGAGGATTACTGTATTCTGAACTATGAAGATGAAGTGCTTCGTGAGTTTGGCAGACACATTGTTCCGAAAACTGTGTATTTTTCAAGCGTGAGAAAACTGGACGAGGGTATTTATCTGGATGGAGATCTGATCGTACTGAAAACAGCAGACGAAGAAATCCCTCTGGTACATACAGGAGAACTGAAACTTCTCGGACAGCACAATTTTGAGAATGTTATGGCGGCATCTGCAATGGCATATTATGCAGGTGTGTCTGTGGAAAATATCCGTAAGAGCATCTGTGCGTTCACAGCAGTAGAACACCGCATTGAATATGTCATGGAGAAAAATGGTGTTGCATATTATAATGATTCCAAGGGAACCAATCCTGATGCAGCAATAAAAGGAATCCAGGCAATGAACCGTCCGACGATCCTGATCGGTGGTGGTTACGACAAAGGTTCCAGTTATGATGAGTGGCTGAATTCTTTTGACGGGAAGGTAAGATATCTGGTGCTGATCGGCCAGACGCGTGACAAGATCAAAGAGGCGGCAGAACGTCTTGGTGTCTGCCCATGCATTCTCTGTGAAAATCTTGAGGAGGCAGTAAAGATATGTGCCGAAAAAGCCAATCCTGGTGATGCGGTACTTCTTTCACCGGCATGTGCAAGCTGGGGACAGTTTGATAATTATGAACAGCGTGGAGACATGTTCAAAGAATATGTAAGAGCATTGTAATATAAGACCAGACTTCTGTGACGGAAGTCTGGTCTTTGCATATATTAACTGTAAGAGACTCTGTGGGAGTGGATCATTTGGATGAAATTCACGTGATTGGGGGAAACTGTCTTAAGGGCAGCATAACTGTGCAGGGATCAAAAAATACAGTACTTCCGATCATGGCTGCATCACTGCTCCAGAGGGAAATCTGTGTTCTGAGAGGCTGTCCGCGTATTCTTGATGTCTGTTATATGGAAGAAATCCTTCACATTCTGGGAGTCGTTACCTGGTGGAAGGGCCATGATCTGTATCTTGACTGCAGCAAAGTCTGTGGAATGGAAATTGCCTCGGAATATACAGGAAGAATGCGTTGTTCTGTGATTCTGCTGGGAGCACTTCTCGGCAGAAACCAAAGAGGTGTGATCGGTTATCCGGGCGGCTGCGTGATCGGAAAACGTCCGATAGATCTTCATCTGTATGCGCTGAAAAGTCTGGGTGCGATAATTTCAGAAAAAAACGGAAAAATTCAGGCAGATTGCAAAAAGCTGAAAGGGCAGGAGATAGATTTTCCTGACAGAAGTGTAGGGGCCACGGAACAGGCACTGCTTGCAGCTGTTCTGGCTGAAGGAGAGACCGTACTCAGAAATTGTGCAAGAGAACCTGAGATTACATGGCTTTGCAGATTTCTGCAAAAGATGGGAGCGCGGATCTGGCATGAGAAAGAAGGGTGCATCCGGGTTCAGGGAGTGACCTCTCTTCACGGGACAGAGATGCTGATACCGGCAGACCGGATTGTTACGGGAACATATCTTTGCGCGGCTGCAGCTTCGCGTGGATCAGTGACTGTGGAGAATGCACCTGAGGGAGAAATGGAGGCGTTCCTTGAAGTATATCGGAAAATGGGTGGACAATATGAATGGAAGAGTGGTAAACTAATAGCGAATGGAGCCGGAATACAATTTTCGGTTCCGTTTCTGGAAACAGAAGCTTATCCGGGATTCCCGACAGATCTTCAGTCACCACTGCTGGCAGTACTGACTACAGTTCCGGGAATAAGCCGCATAAGGGAGAATATATTTGAGAACCGGTTTAAGATATGTAGTGAACTTACAAAAATGGGGGCACACATAGAAGTCAGGGGAAGCGAAGTAAAGATCTGTGGAAGCAGACTAAAGGGATGCAGGCTGCGGGCAGAGGAACTGAGAGGTGGAGCAGCGCTAGTGATTGCGGCTCTTGCAGCAGATGGAGAATCTGTGATAGAGGGTGTTCCTTTTATCCGAAGAGGGTATGAAGACATTTGCAGAGATTTGAGGTACCTTCAGGCAGAAATCTATATGGAGGATATCTTATCGGTTTGAGTTAATATGAGTTCAGAGGATACAGGTATTAGTTTTTTATGAGAACATCCAATTACAGGAAATTTAAAATAACAAAAAAACAGGCGAAACTGGTCGGAGGAGCTGCTGCTGTTGCTGTTCTGGCCGGGATTATTTTTTTCTTTGCTTTTTTTCATGTGTCAAAGGTGGAAGTGATGGAAAGTAACCACTATACAAAAGAAGAACTGAAGGAAATGGTTCTTACAGGAGCTTTTTCTTCTAATTCTGTTCTGGCACCGATCACGTGTTCAAAAAATAATGTGCAGGGTGTGCCATATATTGAAGGATATTCCGTCAGCAGATCCGGTCGGAACTCGATCGTGATCAGTGTCCGTGAGAAAAGTGTAGTGGGTTGTATCCCATATCTTGACAGCTATGTGTATTTTGATCGAAATGGAATGTTTGTAGAAGGCGACAAGACCAGGGATGAGTCTGTCCCCTATTTTGAGGGTATTCAGGTAAAAAAAGTTGTTATGAACGAAAAACTTCCGATTAAGGATGCTGTTCTAAATACTGCGGTTGCACTTTCTACGATTTTTGCAAAAAATGATCTCCAGCCAGATTATATCCAGCTGGAGGATGATTCCACCATAGACCTTATTTATGGAGACATCACGGTAAAACTTGGAAAAGATAAATATCTGGAAGATAAAATGTCCAGAATGGTTGCGATTCTTCCACAGATTACGGGTGAGAAGGGGATCCTTCATATGGAGAATATCACAGAAAGTTCTAAAACAGTGACTTTTGAAAAAGAGGAAGAGGAAGTAACTGCAGAGAACTGGACCGGAGGTTATGATGAAAATGGTGATTATACCGGTGATGGTGAATACGATGAAAATGGCAATTATGTAGGAGCAAAACCAAAGACGGCACTTGATTATGCAAAAGAAAACTGGGTAGGCGGTTATGACGAAGAAGGCGATTATACAGGTTCCGGTGAATATGATGAAAATCTGAACTATGTTGGATCGGAGCCGACGCAGGAACTTCTGGACAGCTTTGGAGACTGGACAGGCGGATATAATGAATCCGGTGGCTTTGATGGTGTTAGCGAGTATGACAAAGATGGCAACTACGTGGGACCTATGCCGGATAATGACGGCACTTCTTCAGGTGATACTTCGGAGGAAGATTCAGAAGAAGACAGTTCTGATACGAATACAGATTCCTCGGATGAAGATACTGAGAGCTACAGTGATGAAGAGTCGGATGGCTGGGATCAGGGAGATACAGATGAGGAATCTTATGAGTGATGGAAATGGCGAATAATAGTGAAAAAAGTATAAAAAAACAAAAATAGTAGTTGATTAATTCGAAAAAAAAATATATGATATATCTATATGCAGCCTGATACGCTGATATCAGGTAAATAAAGGAGGAAGTACATTGTTAGAGATTATGTCAAATGAAGCTGAGTCCTCTGCAAAGATTATTGTAATCGGTGTAGGCGGGGCTGGTAATAATGCAGTTAACAGAATGGTGGAAGAAGCCATCGGAGGAGTTGAGTTTGTTGGTGTAAATACTGATAAACAGGCCCTGACACTTTGCAAAGCTCCAACAGTACTTCAGATTGGTGAAAAGATTACAAAAGGCCTTGGCGCCGGTGCACAGCCGGAAGTTGGTCAGAAGGCCGCTGAAGAGAGCATAGAAGAAGTAAAACAGTTGATCGAAGGTGCTGACATGGTATTTGTTACCTGTGGAATGGGTGGTGGTACCGGTACAGGTGCAGCTCCTGTTATTGCAGCAGCAGCTAAGGAAATGGGAATCCTGACCGTTGGCGTTGTAACAAAACCTTTCCGTTTTGAAGCAAAAACACGTATGAACAATGCTCTTACAGGAATCGAGAATCTGAAGAAAGCTGTTGATACATTGATCGTTATCCCGAACGATAAACTGCTCGAGATCGTAGACCGTCGTACAACTATGCCGGAAGCACTTCGCAAAGCTGACGAGGTTCTGCAGCAGGCTGTCCAGGGAATTACAGACCTGATCAATCTGCCGGCACTGATCAACCTTGACTTCGCGGATGTTCAGACAGTTATGACAGATAAAGGAATCGCACATATCGGTATTGGTGAGGCCAGAGGAGATGACAAGGCTATGGAAGCTGTTCAGCAGGCTGTATCCTCTCCGCTGCTTGAGACAACCATCAAAGGTGCTACTCATGTGATCATCAATATTTCCGGAGATATTTCTCTTATGGATGCAAATGATGCAGCAAGCTATGTACAGGAGCTGACAGGTGAAGATACAAACATCATCTTTGGCGCTATGTATGATGATTCTGTTGCAGACTATGCTAAGATCACAGTTATTGCAACCGGATTATCCGATACAGCTGCAAAGACCACTCCATTTGGTACAAGAAGCAATACAACACCATTTGGTGTACGTAAACCGGCAGCAGGTACATCTGCACCGTCTTCCAGTACAATGTCCATGCCAAGCTTCAGTCTGCCGACTATGAACAATGGTTCTTATACAGGCAAAGTTCCGACCAGCACAGTACAGAAGAAAGATATCCAGATTCCGGATTTCCTGAGAAACAGATAGGAAGCGACAGGATTAGAAACTGAATGATTCAGACATAAAAAAGACGCTGTTTGATGCAGCGTCTTTTTGAACGTCAGGATCAGCATTTGCAGGAGAAGGTATTACATTTTGTTTCGTTACATCCGTCTGTGCTGCATCCGGCCACATCAATGGCAGAAGCCGTACATTTGCGCTGATCGTTATAGGTACATTCCTGAGCTTTACAGTCGATGTTGATTTTTTCACAGCCGCAGTGATGAGCTTTGCTGTTTGTCATACCGGCAGTCGCGCGGTCACGAAAACTTCCACAGTTTGTTTCATCTGCACGATGAGCATTATCTCCTGTAATCTCAATATCGCCTCTGGAACAGAGCTCATTTTCATTGTAAAGACATTTTGTGGCACTACATTTCAGAATTGTCATAATAGAAGCCTCCTTCTTATATAATGATATGATTATGCATAACAGCAAACGTCATGCAGGAATAGTATGCGCTAAAAAAAATAAAAATATGTATAAAAAATAACTTGACATTATATAAAAGACATGATATCTTTTTAAAGTACGTGGAAAACAAAGCAGAGTTTCACTCTCACCTCAGCGCATATAATGCGGCTCGGGTTGATATATCGCAGCAGGCTGATCTACAGAGATCGGGGAATGCACAGAGATAAAAATGAAAAAAAGATTTCATTTGGTTATCCCTGGATATAGCAGAGTGTGGAAACTGTCCATACTCTTTTTTGTTTTCATAAGACAGGGTGGAGTTACTGTTCCTATACAGTAGCTGAGAGATTCAGGTTTATCATTTATTTAAATGTATGGAGGTGTACTACAATTAGCAATTTAATGATTAACGAACAGATCAGAGACAAAGAGGTACGTTTGATCGGACCGGATGGAGCACAGCTTGGAATCGTTTCTTCAAGAGAAGCATTTGCAAAGGCTCAGGAAGCCGGACTTGATCTTGTTAAAATCGCACCGCAGGCAAAGCCGCCGGTTTGTAAAATTATCGACTACGGCAAGTATCGTTATGAGCTCTCCCGTAAGGAAAAAGAAGCTAAGAAAAAACAGAAGACAATTGACATCAAGGAAGTACGTCTTTCTCCAAACATTGATACCAATGACCTGAAGACGAAGGTCAATGCAGCAAGAAAATTTCTTTCTAAAGGAGACCGTGTTAAGGTTACATTACGTTTCCGTGGAAGAGAAATGGCACATATGGCAAGCAGCAAACATGTACTTGATGATTTTGCAGAACATCTTGCAGATGTGGCAGTTGTTGAGAAAGCCCCTAAGATTGAAGGCAGAAGCATGACAATGTTTCTCAGCGAAAAGCGTTAAGCAGTTATCACAGACAGCGTGTTTTGGCACGTGTTCTTGATAATAAGAAATAAAAAACAGTACCACGAATTAAGGAGGAAATAATTATGCCTAAGATTAAAACTTGTAGAGCAGCAGCAAAACGTTTCAAAAAAACCGGAACCGGAAAAATCATGAGAAATAAAGCTTATAAGAGCCATATCTTAACAAAGAAATCTCAGAAGAGAAAGAGAAATCTGAGAAAAGCTACTGTTGTTGATTCTACAAACCTTAAGAACATTAAGAAAGCACTGCCTTATTTATAATAATAAGCAGCAGATGATATTGGAAGACGAACAGGAGGAAATAAGAAATGGCAAGAATTAAAGGCGGATTAAACGCAAAGAAAAGACATAACCGTACATTAAAACTGGCAAAGGGCTACAGAGGAGCTCGTTCCAAACAGTATAGAGTAGCAAAACAGTCTGTAATGAGAGCACTTGCAAGCTCCTATGCAGGACGTAAACAGAAAAAACGTCAGTTCAGACAGCTTTGGATCGCTCGTATCAACGCAGCTGCAAGAATGAATGGACTTTCCTACAGCAAAATGATGCATGGTCTGAAAGTTGCAAACATCGACATCAACAGAAAGATGCTTGCTGAACTTGCAGTAAACGACGCAGAAGGATTTGCAGCACTTGCTGAAATCGCTAAAAAAGCAGTAGCATAAGTTGTAAAATTATGGAGACCGTGGAGTTCTTTATTGAACCACGGTCTTTTTTTGAACCTAATGTCCGTTTGAGGACAACAAGAGTTCTCGAGAAAAACACAAAATATTAAATAAATCTAAAATTTCTGCTTGCAATCGTGATAAGTGAATGCTATAATCAACTACATTAAAGCTTTAGCAAATGAAAGTAAAGCTAGCTGAAGTATAAGATAGGAGGATCTTATTATGAAAAATATGAAAAAAGTACTTGCTGTAACAGCAGCAGTAGCTATGACAGCAGCAATGATGCCGACGGCTGTATTTGCGGATGATGCGGAGACATTCAAGATCGGTGTAATCGGACCTATGACAGGTGACAACGCACAGTATGGTCTTGGTGTATACCACGCAGCACAGGTTGCAGCAGAAGAAATCAACGCAAACGGTGGATTCAACGGATACAACGTAGAAATTCTTGACGCAGGTGATGATCAGGCTGACCCGGAGAAGGCAGTAAATGCATACAATGACCTTCTTGACAAAGGAATGCAGATGCTTTGCGGAACTGTAACATCCGGTTCCTGTATTGCAGTCGGAGCAGAAGCAGCAGAAAGCACATTCATGTTTACACCATCTGCAACAGCAGTGGACAGTATCACAGCAGGAAGCAACGAATTCCGTATGTGCTTCACAGACCCTGCACAGGGAACAAAATCTGCACAGTACATCGGTGAGCATAGTCTTGCTACAAAGGTAGCAGTTCTCTATGATTCATCCGCAGACTACAACTCAGGTATCAACGATGCGTTCGTTGCAGCAGCAGAAGAAAACGGTCTGGAAATTGTAGCTGATGAAGCATACACAGCAGACAGCAACACAGACTTCTCTGTACAGCTTAAGAAAATCAAAGACAGCGGCGCAGAACTTCTGTTCCTTCCTAACTACTATGCAGACAATGCTCTGATTCTTCAGCAGGCACATGATGCAGGTATGGACGACGTTAAGAAATTCGGTGTAGACGGTATGGACGGTATTCTTGGAGTAGAAAACTTCGATACATCTCTTGCAGAAGGCGTTATGCTTCTGACACCATTCTCTGCTACATCAGAAGATGAGAAATCTCAGGCATTCGTTAAAGCATACGAAGATGCTAACAAAGATGAGGTTCCGAACCAGTTCGCAGCAGATACATATGATGTAATCTATGCAATGAAAGCAGCAGCAGATGCAGCTGAGATCACACCGGATATGTCCAACGAAGACATCAGCGCAGCTATGTCTGAGGCAATGCTGAGTGTAGAGCTTGATGGTCTTACAGGTAAAGCAAAATGGACAGAAGACGGCGAGTGCGATAAAGAGCCAAAAGCTTTCGAAATCCAGGACGGCGCTTACGTAGAAATGGAATAATCAGATTAAAATAATGTAATCAGAGGACGGGGGACGGTTGCCTGTTATCACAGGGCCGTTCCCCTTTCTTGAGCTAATATGACAACTATTTAAAGAGGTGCATTATGAGTTTTTTATCCTATTTAAAAGATGGAATCAGCCTGGGCAGTATCTATGCGATCATTGCCCTGGGGTATACAATGGTATACGGTATCGCTAAAATGCTGAACTTCGCTCATGGTGATGTCATCATGGTCGGTGCATATGTGATCCTTACCGCTGTTACCAGAGGAGGCATGTCTCCGGTGCTGGCTGTTGCACTTTCTGTAATCTTCTGTACCGTTCTTGGTATGGTGATCGAGAAAGTAGCGTACAGCCCGCTTCGTAAGGCGTCATCCAACCTGGCTGTACTGATCACAGCGATTGGTGTCAGCTATTTGCTTCAGAATCTGGCACTTTTGATTTTCGGTGCAGATGCCAAGAGTTTTGTAACTGTTATTGATGTACCGTCGGTGTCTTTATTTGACGGACAGCTTGTTATTAAGGGAATTACGATCGTAACAATCCTGAGTTGTATTGTGATTATGGCCGGTCTGATGCTTTTTGTACAGAAGACAAAACCAGGACGTGCCATGCAGGCCGTTTCTGAAGACCGTGACGCAGCACAGCTCATGGGTGTCAATGTCAATGCGACAATTTCGATGACATTTGCAATCGGTTCCGGACTTGCAGCAATTGCCGGACTTCTTCTCTGTCAGACCTACCCGACACTGACTCCATATACAGGCGCCATGCCTGGTATTAAGGCATTCGTAGCAGCCGTATTTGGTGGTATCGGATCCATTCCGGGAGCCATGGTCGGCGGTATTCTTCTCGGCGTGATCGAGATCTTCGGTAAAGCCTATATCTCTTCTCAGGTTGCAGATGCGATCTGTTTTGCGGTTCTGATCGTGGTACTTCTTGTAAAACCTACCGGACTGTTCGGAAAGAACATCCAGGAGAAAGTATAAGGGGTGGTCAGAATGAAAAAAACAATGAACAAAACAACAAAAAACAATTTTATCAACTATGGAATTGTAATCGCAATTTTTGTGATCGTAGAGATCCTTTCCGGAACAGGAAACCTCTCAAGACTTCTTACAGGTCTGCTGGTTCCGCTTTGCGTTTATACGATTGCGGCAATCTCTCTGAACCTGGTTGTAGGTTTTTCCGGTGAGCTGAGCCTTGGCCATGCAGGATTCATGTGCGTTGGTGCATATTCCAGTGCATTATTTTCTCACATTGCAAGTGATATCCCGCAGGTGCCGAGATTTATCCTTGCAATTCTGATCGGTGCAGCAGTAGCAGCAGTGTTTGGTGTGATCATCGGTATCCCGGTACTTCGCCTTCGTGGTGACTACCTCGCAATCGTAACGCTGGCATTCGGCGAGATTATCAAAAACCTGATCAATATCCTGTATGTCGGTTTTGATGAAAACGGACTTCATGTTGCAACAAGTTCTGCAAATCTCAAGCTTGCAGCAGGCGGCAAACAGATCCTCAAAGGTGCACTTGGTATTTCAGGAACAGGTGCTCTTTATAAAGACGTAAAGCATTATTTCTTCCCGATCGGAATCATTCTGGTATTGCTTACGCTGTTTATCGTACAGAACCTGGTAAACTCTAGAAGCGGACGTGCGATCATGGCAACCAGAGATAACCGTATTGCGGCAGAATCTGTAGGTATTGATGTGACGAAGTTCAAACTTCTTGCATTTACTATTTCAGCAGCTCTTGCAGGTGTTGCAGGCGTACTGTATGCACATAACCTTTCTATGTTAAAGGTATCCGGATTTGACTACAATATGTCTATCCTGATTCTGGTATATGTCGTGCTTGGTGGAATCGGAAACTTAAGAGGTTCTATGATCGCAACGATCATTCTCTATGCACTTCCGGAACTTCTCCGTGGATTTGCAAACTACCGTATGCTGATCTATGCGATTGTCCTGATCGTTATGATGCTCTTTAACTGGGCACCGGCAGCAAGAAACTGGAGAGCTCGTACCATGGAAAAAATCAGAGGCACTAAGAACAAAAAGGAGGCAGCTTAACTATGGCAATGTTAGAGGTAAATCATCTGGCTATCCAGTTCGGCGGTCTTCGTGCGGTTGACGGATTTAACGTATCCATCGAAAAAGGTCAGCTGTATGGTCTGATCGGACCGAACGGTGCCGGTAAAACAACAATTTTCAACCTTCTTACAGGTGTGTACAAACCGACAGAAGGTATCATCAAGCTTGACGGACAGGATATCACAGGAAAGAGTACGATCGAGATCAACAAAGCAGGTATCGCACGTACTTTCCAGAACATCCGTCTGTTTAAGGATATGCCGGTTCTTGACAATGTTAAGGTCGGACTTCACAATCATCATTCTTATTCTACACTGACCGGAATCTTAAGACTTCCGAAATATCACAAAGTAGAAAAAGAAATGAACGAAAAAGCAATGGAGATCCTTAAGGTATTTGACCTCGACAAAGAAGCCGATACACTTGCAGGAAACCTTCCATATGGTAAGCAGCGTAAGCTCGAGATCGCCAGGGCACTGGCTACCAATCCGAAGCTTCTTCTTCTGGATGAGCCGGCAGCAGGTATGAACCCGAATGAAACACAGGAACTGATGGATACCATCCGTTTTGTACAGAAACATTTTGATATGACCATTCTTCTGATCGAGCATGATATGAAACTGGTTGGAGGTATCTGTGAAGAGGTAACCGTACTGAACTTCGGACAGGTGCTTGCGCAGGGTGAGACATCCAAAGTTCTGAAGGATCCGGCTGTTATCACCGCATATCTGGGAGAATAAGGAGGAAGATCAAATGTCAATGTTGGAAGTAAAAGATCTCCAGGTTTATTATGGCGTGATTCAGGCATTGAAGGGAATTTCCTTTCATGTAGAACAGGGAGAAGTTATTGCACTGATCGGTGCAAACGGTGCTGGTAAGACCACGACCTTACAGACACTGACCGGAATCATCCCGGCAAAAGCAGGAAGTATTATTTACGAAGGTAAAAATCTTACCAAAACACCGGCACATAAGATCGTTGAGATGGGTATGGCTCATGTGCCGGAAGGAAGACGAGTATTTGCAGATATGTCTGTATATGAGAATCTTCTGATGGGTGCTTATACAAGAAAAGACAAGAACGAGATCGCTCAGAGCCTGGAAATGGTATACAAAAGATTTCCTCGTCTGAAAGAACGTACAGGACAGCGTGCAGGTACACTCTCCGGTGGAGAGCAGCAGATGCTCGCAATGGGACGTGCGCTGATGAGCAAACCGAAGATCATTCTGATGGATGAGCCTTCGATGGGGCTGTCACCGATCTTTGTAAATGAGATCTTTGATATTATCAAAGAAGTAAGTGAGAGTGGAACAACGGTTCTGCTTGTTGAGCAGAATGCGAAGAAAGCCCTTTCTATTGCTGACAGAGCGTATGTCCTTGAAACAGGAAGCATCACTCTGGAAGGCAAAGCAGATGATCTGCTTCATGATGAATCTGTCCAGAAAGCATATCTGGGAGAATAAGGAGGAAATCGGTATGAATCAGGTTGTAATCACAATCGCAAGACAGTATGGAAGTGGCGGTCGCACCGTTGGTAAAATGCTGGCAGAGCGTCTGGGAATCTCTTTTTATGATAAGCAGATTATCCAGATGGCGTCTGATGAGAGCGGAATTGATGTAAAACTTTTCGGTAAAGTAGAAGAGGGAGATAAGGTAAAGGGTTCTCTTTTTGGAAATAAAGAAAGCATTTACAAAGGAAATCTGCATCAGCCGGGAAGTAAGGAATTCATTTCAGACGAAAATCTTTTCAACTATCAGGCAAAAGTGGTCAATGATCTTGCAGAAAAAGAATCCTATGTAATTGTCGGACGATGTGTCAATTATGTTTTCAAGGACAGACCGAATACATTGCGTGTATTCATTCATGCACCATGGGAGTTCCGTGTAGAGCAGGCATCTCAGAAGATCTCCGGATCAAGAGAGGATGTCGAGAAATTCCTTCTCAAAGATGATAAGCGTAAACAGGATTATTATCGTAAATTTGCAGGTGGTCAGTGGAGTGATGCCACGAATTATGATCTCTGTCTGAACAGTGGAAAACTCGGATTTGACAAATGTGTGGATGCAATTGAAACACAGCTGAAGATCATGCTTGGTAAATAAAATACAGGACCATTACAGAGTACTGAGGGCTTTTTGCGAGCCCCGGTGCTTTTTTTCTGCCACTTTTCATATACTGAACAGAAGGATAGTTATGTCTGGGATTTGAAACCGGAATATGAAAAAAAGAAAAGCAGGAATTGTGATATTTGTGATCGTACTGATCATAACTGCGGTGCGGATAAAAAGTATGGACTCGCACCGTATTTCAGGCAGAATCCTGGCTGAAAATATAGCAGGTCCGGGGATGCTGCGGTTGGTTGAACAATCCATGCAGGCCCGGGCACGAAAAACATCGGTTACGGAAATAGCTGTGAAAGAACGGAAGCATCCGCAGGCGGCACTGACATTTGATGACGGACCGGATATCAGGTATACACCACTTCTTCTGGATGGTCTGAAAGAGCGGAATGTCAGAGTTTCTTTTTTTCTTCTTGGAGAGAAGGTTGAACAGTATCCGGAACTTGTAGAACGGATGCAGAAAGAAGGGCATCTGGTAGGAAACCATACCTATCATCATGTACAGCTGAATAAACTGAATGAGACGAAGGCAAGGGAAGAAATCCTGAAAACAAATAATCTGATCTATGAGACAACAGGTGTTTATCCACTGTACCTGCGTCCGCCGTTTGGTGCCTGGAAGAAAAATCTGGAACTATGTGTGGAGATGCTTCCAGTATTCTGGACGATCGATACACTGGACTGGAAGGTGCAGAATACAGAAAAAATCGTTCGTACAGTGCAGGAACAGATAGAGGATGGCGCGATCATTCTGATGCATGATGAATATGATACTTCTGTTGAAGCGGCGCTGCAGGTTGTCGATGAACTGAAAAATCAGGGATATGAACTTGTAACAGTAGATCGGCTGATCCTGCCATAGAGCAGGGACAAAACAGCTGTTTGGTTTTGATTGCTTTTTTTCAGGAATTTCGTTATACTGTAAAGCAGAGACAGGCATAAGCCGGAGAAGAAGAAAGAAACAAAGGAGCTGTGCATATGGGACGTTTTTTCAGTATGGACAATAAGTTTTTTACATTTATGAATAAGGTGGCAGATCTTTGTATCCTGAATATTATCTGTCTGGTCTGCTGTATTCCGATCGTTACTGCCGGAGCATCTATTACGGCTATGTATTATGTGACACTGAAGATGGTCCGGAATGAGGAAGCTTATATTGTTCGGAGCTTTTTTAAATCTTTTAAAGATAATTTCAAACAGGCGACAATTATTAATCTGATCATGATCGCCGTTGGTGCGATTCTTTATCTGGATCTGAATGTTGCCAAAAATATGCCTGGAAGTGCCGGTCAGATTTTTCATGTGATCTTTATGGCATTTGTGATCATATATTATGTACTGTTTTTATATGTTTATCCGATTCTTGCCAGGTTTTACAATACGATCCGTAATACGATCAAAAATGCACTGTTCATGGCAATCCGCCATCTTCCGTATACAGTTGTCATGGTACTGATCGGACTTTGTCCGCTGCTGTTGTTATTTATAGACTCTTATCAGATACAGTCCACGTTGTTTGTTCTGTTTCTGGTCATGGGATTCGGAGTGATCGCGTACTGTAATTCCTTCTTCCTTGTAAAAATATTTGATCATTATATGCCGAAGGAAGAAAATGAAGAACAGAAAAGCGAAGGCACAGAAGTATGAATACAGATGCGGTGACACAGCAGAAGAACTGGAATGGAAAGCCGTATCATTCGCTGGATCATATGCTTAGGGAAAGGTTCGGAGAAAAAGTTTATAAGGTGACTCTGAACGGAGGAATGTCCTGTCCCAACCGGGATGGTAAGCTTGGCAGCAGAGGCTGTATTTTCTGCAGTGCCGGTGGAAGTGGGGATTTTGCAGCAGATGCGGAGCTGTCGGTAACAGAGCAGATCGACAGTCAGATCGCATTGCTTTCTGCAAAGCGGCCGATCCATAAATATATTGCTTATTTTCAGGCATATACCAATACGTATGCACCGGTGGAATACCTGCGGAAAATCTTTACAGAAGCGCTTGCGCATCCGTCAGTGGTCGCATTATCCATCGGAACGAGACCGGATTGTCTTGGCGAGGATGTACTGGAGCTCCTGAATGAACTGAACCAGAGAAAACCGGTATGGGTAGAACTTGGACTTCAGACGATGCATGAGCGTACCGCTGCCTATATTCGACGAGGATATCCCCTTTCCTGTTTTGAAGATGCAGTACAGAATTTACGGAAGCGCCAGATTGAGGTGATCGTGCATACGATACTGGGACTGCCGGGAGAATCAGAAAAAGACATTCTGGAGACAATGCAGTATCTGAATGGACAGGATATTCAGGGAATTAAACTGCAGCTTCTGCATGTGCTGAAGGGAACCGATCTGGCAGAGGATTACGTAGCCGGGAAATTCCGGGTCTACGAAAGAGAAGAATATCTGAATTTACTGATAGATTGTCTGGAACATCTGGATCCGTCAATCGTTATTCACAGAATGACGGGAGATGGACCGGAGAAGCTGCTTATTGCACCATTGTGGGCAAGCCGGAAGCGGGAAGTTCTGAATCTTCTTCATCACGAAATGAAGGTTCGTAACAGCTGGCAGGGCAAACAGCTGCAATAAGAAGCGAGAAGCCTGACTTGTGTGAGAAAGAGGTGATTGAAATGGCAGAACCATTTACAACTTATAAACTGATCGTTTTATATATGGCGAAACATTCAAAAGAAACACTGACAAATTCTCAGATTTCAGAATTTATACTGGACAGAGATTACACAGATTATTTCCAGCTTCAGAAAGTACTTTCTGAACTGGTAGAAACAGAGCTTCTGAGAAAGCGAACAATTTCCAACAGTTCCTATTATGAGATTACGGAAGAGGGAAAAAAGACACTTTCTTATTTTGAAAAAGAACTGTCGGGTGAGATTAAGAACGAAGTAAAAGATTATCTGCAGACGCATGGCGGACAGGTGCAGGAACGCATCCTGACACCGGCAGATTATTATACGACACCACAGGGAAATTATGCAGTGCGCTGCCAGATCATTGAAAAAGATACGACAGTGCTGGATCTGACACTGGCAGCACCAGGCCGGGAAGCTGCACAGGCGATGTGCCACAGCTGGGCTAAGAAATCACAGGATATTTATGGAATGCTGATGGGAGAACTGATTTAATCAGTTCTCCCTTTTATTTTTTGTAGATATTCTTTTATCGTTTTTTCGTAGCCAAGATCACCTGGTTCATAGAAATGAGAACCTTCAATCTCAGAAGGAAGATACTGCTGATCAACATAATGATCTGGATAGTCATGAGCATATTTGTAGCCGATTCCCTTGCCGAGCTTTTCATGACCGCCGTAGTGAGCATCCTGCAGGTGAACCGGAACAGTTGTCTGTGTGTGTTTCACAGAATCCATGGCGGCAAAAATGGCATTGACAGCGGCATTACTCTTTGGAGCACATGCCATATAAGTGACTGCCTGAGAAAGGATGATCTGTGATTCCGGCATGCCGACACGTTCAACAGCCTGTGCGGCAGCAACGGCGACCTGCAATGCCTGTGGATCTGCATTTCCGATATCCTCTGAGGCGAGGATCATGATACGTCGGGCGATGAATTTGACATCTTCTCCGGCGTAGAGCATCTTGGCAAGATAGTAGACTGCTGCATCAGGATCGGAACCACGCATACTTTTGATAAAGGCGGATATGATATCGTAGTGATTGTCGCCTTTTTTGTCGTACTTGATGACTCGTTTCTGAATACATTCAGACGCAACATCCAGTGTCAGATGAATAGAACCATCTTCGCTTTTGGGGGTAGTAAGGATACCAAGTTCTACCGCATTCAGGGCACTGCGGGCATCACCGCCTGCCATATCAGCCAGAAATTCCAGGGCATCGTCATCAATTACGGCGCCATAATTTCCCATGCCTTTATCGCAGTCATTTACGGCTCTGAGGATCAGCGTGCGGATATTTTCATTACTGAGAGGTTTCAGTTCAAAAATGATGGAGCGGGAAAGGAGAGCTCCATTTACTTCGAAATAAGGATTTTCAGTAGTTGCACCGATCAGAATGATCGTACCGTCCTCCACAAATGGAAGCAGGTAATCCTGCTGGCCTTTGTTGAAACGGTGAATCTCATCAATGAAAAGAATCGTTTTTTTGCCATACATGCCAAGACGGTCCTGTGCCTCTTTTACGACTTCTTCCATGTCTTTCTTACCGGCGACTGTCGCATTGATCTGGGTAAAACTTGCACTGGTAGTATTTGCGATTACCTTGGCAAGGGTAGTCTTTCCGGTTCCGGGAGGTCCATAGAAAATAACAGAAGTCAGCTTGTCAGCTTTGATCGCACGGTACAGTAATTTATCTCTGCCAACGATGTGCTCCTGCCCAACGACTTCATCCAGCGTAGTCGGACGAAGCCGGGAAGCCAGTGGAGATTCGCGGTCAAGTGTTTTTGATTTTGCATATTCAAATAAATCCATAGCAGATGCTCCATTCTGAATCAAAAATTATAAAACACGTACATTTGTTCTTAAGTATACTTGATTCATCAGAAAAAAACAACTACAATTAATGCGTCAAAATAGTCCTTGCTTTTCACATGTTAAAGTGTTAAAATGCCATGTATATGAAACAGTACAAACAATGTAACTAAAGGAGCAGGGATTATGGGTAAAAAAATCAGAACAGAAGAGGTTGATCATTTATTTGAAGCAATCCTTTGTCTGAAGAATAAAGAAGAATGTTATACATTTTTTGAGGATGTATGTACGATCAATGAACTTCTTTCTCTGTCACAGCGTTTTGAAGTTGCGAAGATGCTGACAGACAAACGCACATATCTGGATATTTCCGAAAAAACAGGTGCGTCTACAGCTACGATCAGCCGTGTAAATCGTTCTCTCAACTACGGAAATGACGGATATGAGATGGTCTTTTCCAGAATGAAAGAAAAAGAAACCGCAGGAAAGACAGAAGAATAAAGAATAAAGAAATACAGGGAAAAGGAACAGGCAATGGAATAATCCAAAGGTCTGTTCCTTTTTTGTTGCTGTGAGAAATTACTTTTGTTTTGTGGTCATATATGTATAGACATCCGCAGAGATTTTTTTGATCGTATTTTGTGCACTGGAATTATTCTTGATATTATTGGAGAGTACACAGAGCACATATGGATGCTCTTTGTCAAAGACAATGGCAATATCGTTTTCGACAACACCGAGTTTTCCGGAGTCTGCAAGTTCTCCGGTTTTGTTGGCAGTTGCGGTGCCGGAAGGAACACCTGCCGGAATCTTGGCTGTCTTTGTCTGGCTCGTAAGGAGCGCAAGCATTTCGGCAGATGCTTCTGCGTTTACCAGAGAACTGTTGTAAATATCAGAGAGCAGTCGGCAGCAGTCGGAAGCACTTGTGTAATTGTCATCGGTTGGAGCAGAAGCCAGGAACTCGCGGCCAAGATGCGTGGAGGTGTAGTTCCGCTCCTGACAGAACTCATTGACAATAGCAGCTCCTGTCTGAAAATCGCCTCCACCGAGCTTGCGGACCAGTTCGTTGGCAGAGTCATTGTCACTGACTGTGATCATACTGGTGAGGAGAGGTTTCAGAGTACTTTCATAATCGGATGAAACCGTAGTTCCTTCATCTGGATATATCAGTTTGTCATAAACAGCGGCCATGATAAATGCTTTGATAACACTGGCAGACTGCATGGACTGTTCAGCATTGACTGTGCTGTAGGCCTGCGTCTTCAGATCCATAGCTGCGATTGCCCAGAGTTCTCCCTGTTGTTCAAGCGGATCCGTATAGTTCTTTTCCAGCTGTGAGGTGAGATCGGCGAGGTGTTCTCCGACAGTAGTAATAGCCGGTTCGACAGTATTGAAATATGCATCGATTCCATCGGCAATTCCCCTTGCCATAGTTTCGTGATTTGCGGAATTGGTAATGTAAAGATCATCATTCTGGTTACTCATAAATCCTATTTCGAGGATGGCAACCGGAACTGTACTCCAGTTGGTACCAGTCATATTGTCGGCAGAGATGACACCTTTGTTTGCAAGTCCGGTGGCATTGCAGTAACTGTCGATGATACAGGATGCAAGCGTATTACTTTTTTCGATGAGTTCCTTGTCCAGATACTGATTGGAACTGGTTGGGGCCATGGTAAGAGCACCGGCAGCAGAAGCACTGTTGTCACTGTTTGCATGAATGCGGACCGTGATATCGGCTCCGGATTCTGTGGCAAATTCTGCACGTTCTTTGTTGCTGATGGCTTTGTCGTTATCCTCGCGAGTCATGACAACCTTGTACCCGCGAGATGCCAGTTCTTTTTCAAGGACAAGAGAAACTTCAAGGTTGACTTCATATTCCGGAACCTTGGAGTAGTTACCGGCAGTACCGGTCGTAGCTTTATTTTTGGTCTGAGATGAACCTGGAGCCATAGGTTCCTGTGCACTCATGTCTATCCAGCTTCCCTGATGTCCCGGATCAATACAGACGGTAAACTGTCTGGAACCGGAAGACGGAGTTGAAGCCGTGTTTGCGGCAGACCAGTCCATGCCTGAGGAAGAACCGGAAGGACTCAAAGTACCTTCGGAGTCATCTGAAGAATCGACATCGGCTTCAGTATTGGCAGAAGCATTAGGAGAAGCCGAAGATGGAGCCTTGATCATGGCCTGTCCCTGTTCGCTTTCATAGGTGGTTTCCGCAGAAGCCCAGATCGTGGCAGGAAGCAGTAAAAGCAGACATCCGGCAAGAAAAACAGATAATAGTTTGCGCATGAATATATATCCTCCCGAGAAATTTTATTTTACAGAAAGTTGTTTCCTATATGATAAACTATAATAAAAAATTTGACAAGAACGGTTCGGTGTCGTATCTGCTCGAAGACTTGTCACGGGGAGCAAAAACTAAATACAAAGGAGGGCAACATTATGAAGAAGAGATTTTCCACAATGCAGAGGTCAGGAGTCCTGAAACGTATTTTCACATGTGTGATCGCACTTGCACTTGCTATGCCGATGACGGTGCAGACAGGATGGGCGGCCACCACTTCCTACACAGTTACAGTAGCGGATGGCTATCTGGCACTTCGTAATGCAAAGGCTTATGATGACAAGAATGAGATCGGTAAGCTTTATACAGGTGATACCGTTGATGTGACAGATTCCAGTGGAAGTACCTACTGGTATGTATATGCATCACGACTCAAGAAATCCGGATATGTAAATCGCAGATATCTGGCGAATTCTTCAAGTGAACGTTATGTAAGTGTCAAGAGTGGATATCTGGCGCTTCGTAATGCCAAGGCGTTTAAATCGTCCAATGAAGTTGCAGAACTTTATACAGGAGATAAGGTACAGATCGCGGATGCCAGTGACAGTACCTACTGGCTGGTATATGTACCGGGACTTGGAAAGGGCGGATATGTAAACAAAGATTATCTGGTAAAAAATAAAGACAATACAGCATCTGCGGTTGTTACAAAGACAGTGAAAGTCAAGAGTGGCTATCTGGCACTTCGTAATGCAAAAGCGTATGATGATGCAAATGAGATCGGACAGTTGAATAACGGCGATACCGTTCAGGTTCAGGATTCCAGTGGAAGTACTTACTGGTATGTATATTCTTCCAGACTTGGAAAGAGCGGCTATGTAAATAAAAATTACCTGCAGTGATGCAGGTAATTTTTACGTAATACAGGATCAGTACTTCTGATGCTGTATTATTTTTTCTTATGTTTCGGATCAGTATCCGTGGAAGCACGGAGTTCGTCGATCATCTGCTCGATCAGCATTTTTTTTACATAAACATCAAAGCTGAGAAGACAGATGAAAGAAAATAATTTCAGGAAATCCCTGTCTTCTTCCGGTGCATTCTCAAAAGTTCCCTGAGCAATTTCATAGCGTTCCAGAAGCTCCTTCTGAAGAGATTCGATCTGTCCTTTTTCCATACTGAATACTTCGTTGTAGATAGCAGTGAGATCCATATCATCCATAGATTTGAAATATTTATCGGTCAGTGGTCCGAGTAGAGTCTGGATATCGCTGATCGATAAAATATTTTTGAAATAGTAGATAAAGATCAGAACCAGCAGGTGTTCTTTTGAATAGCGCTTCTTCTCAGGAGAAGGAAGCAGATTATTCTTGGCATAATTATTGATCATGGTCTTTGTAAGAATCTTGTCATCTTCATAACGTTTGGAATGAGCAAGCTGTGCTTCCATAAAAGTAGTGACCTGATCCATATAAAGATCTATATTGGGAATATCCTCTGGTTTTACATAACCGATTCTGGAAACACGATCCAGAATATTACGGATCATGGAGTCTGTATTAACTGACATAAATTCATCTCCTTTGTCTGAAATAAAGGCAGAATGGTATTTCTAATACCTGCACGCTTTATTATATAGTTTTAAATACTACTTGTAAATGGTTTTTGCAAATGATTTTAAAATTCCTTTACCCCATACCAGGTTTCATGTATAATTAAAAAGATAGCAAGAAAACATCAGTTCGAAATAAGTAACCACAAAGAAACAGGAGATAATTGATGAATACAATTTATGATACATTGAATGACCGACAGAAAGAAGCTGTTCTGCATACAGATGGACCACTTCTGATTCTTGCAGGAGCCGGCTCAGGAAAGACCAGAGTACTGACACACAGGATTGCTTATCTGATTGCAGAAAAGGGTGTGAATCCGTGGAATATTCTGGCAATCACATTTACCAACAAAGCGGCCCACGAGATGAGAGAACGTGTGGACAAGATCGCAGGAAGCGAAGGGGGAAGTGTATGGGTATCAACTTTTCACTCGACATGTGTGCGGATCTTACGACGCCATATAGACCGTCTCGGTTATGATAATAATTTTACGATTTACGATGCGGACGACCAGAAGACACTGATCAAAGAAATCTGCCGCAAAATGAATATCGACACCAAGAAAGTGAAGGAACGTGCACTACTGGCTCAGATCTCACATGCAAAAGATGAGCTGCTGACTCCGGATGAAATGGAAATGAATGCAGGCGCTGATTTTAACCAGAAAAGAGCGGCGCAGGTTTATCGTGAATATCAGGCAGCACTGCGTCGGAATAATGCACTGGATTTTGATGACCTCATATGCAAGACAGTGGAATTGTTTCAGAATTGTGGCGATGTTCTGCAGAGTTATCAGGAACGCTTCCGCTATATTATGGTAGATGAATATCAGGATACCAATACGGCACAGTTTAAGTTTGTAAGTCTTCTGGCATCCAGGTATGAGAATCTGTGTGTAGTCGGTGATGATGACCAGTCTATTTACAGATTCCGTGGAGCTAATATTGGAAATATCCTGGGATTTGAGCGGGTATTTCCGGATGCTAAAGTTATTCGTCTGGAGCAGAATTATCGTTCTACGCAGAATATCTTAAATGCAGCGAATGGTGTGATCGCAAATAATACAGAGCGTAAAGAAAAAACACTCTGGACCGAGAACCCAGAGGGAGAGAAAATCCATTTCCGACAGTTTATGAATGGATATGAGGAAGCCGAATTTGTTGTAGGGGACATTGCCCGACGACACAGAGAAGGAACGGCAGAGTATCATAATTGTGCAGTACTTTATCGAACAAATGCGCAGTCCCGTCTTTTTGAAGAGAAGTGTCTGCTTGCAAACATTCCTTACAAGATCGTAGGGGGAGTGAACTTCTATGCACGTAAAGAAATCAAAGATCTGCTCTGCTATCTGAAAACGGTAGACAATGCAGCGGATGATCTTGCGGTACGTAGAATCCTGAATGTACCAAAGCGTGGAATCGGAGCAACAACGGTCGGCAGAATCCAGGATTATGCCGACATGATGAATATCAGTTTTTATGATGCACTCCGTGTGGCAGAGGAAGTGCCGTCGATCGGACGCAGTCTTGCAAAAGTGGATGGATTTGTTACATTTATCCAGTCACTTAAGAGCAAAGCACAGGCATATTCTGTATCGGAGCTTCTGGAGGAAATCATAGATCTGACCGGTTATGTGGATGAATTGAAAGCAGAAGATACAGAAGAATCCAGAGCCAGAGTGGAGAATATCGATGAGCTGATATCCAAAACGGTTTCTTATGAAGAGACAATGAAGGCTGAGAACAGAGAAGCAACATTATCCGGATTCCTGGAAGAAATTGCGTTGATCGCGGATATTGATTCTGTAGATGAGAATCAGGATTATGTGGTACTGATGACTTTGCACAGTGCAAAGGGACTGGAATTTCCATATGTATACCTTGCCGGAATGGAAGATGGCATGTTCCCGAGCAGTATGTGCATCTTTTCCGGTGACCAGTCGGAGCTGGAAGAGGAGCGCAGGCTTTGTTATGTGGGAATCACCAGAGCCATGAAAGAACTGACTATGACCAGTGCGCAGCAGCGTATGGTGCGTGGGGAAACGCAGTATAATCGCGTTTCCAGATTTGTGAGAGAGATTCCACGGGAACTGGTGGATCTTGGACATACTGTTCAGGAACATAAACCAAAGATCCCGGAGACAAAATCTCCGCTTAACAGCTATCTGCAGATGAAGAAAAGCTTCCATACGAAGGCATTTCAGCCGCAGAATTTTAAGGTAACGAAAGCGGATTCCCTGGATTACGGTGTTGGGGATACGGTCCGTCACATTAAATTTGGTGTTGGCATCGTTAAGGATATCGTAGAAGGCGGCAGAGATTATGAGGTTACTGTAGATTTTGACAAAGTCGGAGTTAAAAAAATGTTCGCTGCCTTTGCAAAACTTAAGAAAATATAACTTTTTATAATTTTCTTAAGAAATCTTAAAGTTTCTGTACTTTAGTTGTTTTACCTTTTAATGAATGATATACTGGATACATGAAAATTCGAAGGGAGTACAGAATGAAAAAAATTTTAAAAGGCCTCACGAGGATACTCCCTGCATATGGAATTTTCCCGGTTATTTTTTCGTTTGTATTTAATTGTCTTGTTTATTCAGGTTCCAGAATGATCGCAGGTGGATGGTACCACCACAATATAGAAACTGCTGTGGACAGGAGCCTTCCTTTTGTCCCACAGTTTCTGATCATCTATTTTGGATGCTATCTTTTCTGGATCGTCAATTACATTCTGATTGCCAGGCAGGATCGACACAGTGTGTACCAGTTTTTTACAGGAGATTTTATATCAAGATGTATCTGCCTTGGTTTCTTTCTTTTGTATCCCACAACGAATACTAGACCAGTGATAACAGATGGAGGATTATGGAATCAGCTTGCTTTGTGGCTGTACTCTATTGATGCAGCAGATAATCTGTTTCCGTCTATTCATTGTCTGGTCAGCTGGTTCTGCTATCTGGGCATCCGCGGAAGAAAAGAAATTCCGGTATGGTACCAGAGAGTGTCGGCAGTGCTGGCAATTCTTGTGTTTGTCTCTACATTGCTGACGAAACAGCACGTTCTGGTGGACGTGGCAGGAGGAATCCTTCTTGCAGAACTGTGTTTCTGTATCGGAAGAAATACAAATCTGTACAAAATTTACGAAAGATTTGGCAGCAGGATCGAGAAAAAGATTCTGAAATCTACAGAAGGGTGAGCTGCTTATGAAAAAAAATAAAAGAGTGATCTTTAATGGAGCTTTCCTGATCATTGTCTTTGTGCTCACAATTTATGGAGTGTTTCATGGAGAAGATCTCGGAGCTATGATGGATGCCATTCGGAGTGCGGATAAACGATGGCTTGTGCCCGGGCTTGCACTGGTGGCATTCTTTATCTGGGGTGAGTCGATCATCATATGGTATATGATGCGGTCCTATGGAATAAAACTGAAAAAAAGGACCTGTTTTCTTTTTTCATCGGTAGGATTCTTTTTCAGCTGTATTACACCATCTGCGAGTGGTGGACAGCCAATGCAGGCATATTATATGAAAAAGAAAAATATATCTATCCCGGTTTCTGCGGTTATTCTGATGATCATTACGATCACCTATAAGCTGGTGCTGGTGGTGGTCGGTATCGGAGTGGCTGTGTTTGGAAGAGGATTCCTGCATCAGTATCTGGAAGGAATTCTTCCTGTTTTCTATCTGGGATTGGGACTGAATATTTTCTGTGTGACTTTTATGACGATTCTGGTATTTCATCCACTGCTTGCCAGATCATTTCTTGTATGGGGACTTTCGATTCTTGAGAAATTCCGTATTCTTCGTCACAAAGAAGGAAGGCTGAAAAAACTGGAAGATTCCATGGATACTTACAGAGATACAGCTGCTTATCTGAAGACACATCCGAGAGTGATCGTGAATATCATTGCGATCACATTTGTACAGAGAATGGCAATGTTTGCAGTAACATGGTTTGTATATAAAGCATTTTCACTGTCAGGAACAGGATTCTGGACGGTGCTGTTTCTTCAGGCAGTGATCTCTGTTTCCGTAGATATGCTTCCACTTCCGGGAGGTATGGGAATCAGTGAGACACTGTTCCTGACAATATTCACCCCGGTATTTGGCACATTACTTCTGCCGGGGATGGTTCTCAGCAGAGGACTTGGTTATTATGGGGAGCTTTTGATCAGTGCACTTTTTACGATTGTGGCACAGTTTACGATCGGACAGGGGCATGGCAAAGAAAATAAGGAGAGTTACGAATGATAGGATTTTATGATTATACAGTAGTTGTTACATATATCAGTCTTGTTTCATCCATCCTGGGTATGTTTTGTGCGATCGACGGGAGGCTTACTCTGGCAGTATCCTGTCTGGCTTTTTCCGGACTGTGTGATATGTTTGATGGAAAGATAGCCCGGACAAAGAAGAACCGGACCGATGATGAGAAATCCTTTGGCATTCAGATCGATTCTCTCTGTGACATTGTCTGTTTTGGGATTTTTCCAATCATTCTGGGCTACAAACTTGGAATGTGTAAAGCATACAGCATTGCGATCCTTGCATTTTACGGGATGGCAGGAGTGATCCGTCTTGCATACTTTAATGTGATGGAGGCAAAACGCCAGAGCGAGACATCTGAGAACCGCAAGTACTATCAGGGACTTCCAATCACATCTATGGCTGTGATCATGCCACTTCTGTTTGTGGCATCAGTATTTTTCCCGGGATTTCGTTATTTTGTGGGATTGCTTCATGTAGCGATGCTGATCGTAGGATTCTTGTTTATTTTTAATTTCCGTTTCCGTAAGCCGACCAATCAGGAACTGGTGGTATTGGTTGCAGTTGTGGCAGTGGCGGTATTGTTTATTCTTTTTTACAAAGAAGGATGGTGGGCTCATTATCATACGGTCAGGAAGTTGAAAGGAGCAGCAGCATGACAACATATACGGCAGACCGAAAAGGTCATGTAACTGAAAATGATTCGTTTCAGGACAGATTCCTGGAAAAAATGTATGGCTCTGCGATTGGCAGGGCTTTACTTAAACCTCTTGTAAATCCTGTACTTTCAGAGATTGGGGGCAGAATTCTGGACTCCAGAGTATCTGCACTGGCGGTTCCGGCATTTATAAGACATGCAGGAATTGATATGAGAGATTATGAACCGAAAAAGTATTGGTCGTACAATGATTTTTTTACCAGACAGATTCGAGAGGGTGCCAGAGAAATTGATATGGTACCGAAAGCTTTTGTCAGTCCCTGCGACAGCAGGGTGAGTGTTTATCCGATCAGTGAGAACTGTCATGTAAAAATCAAACATACATCCTATACAGTTGCTGAACTTCTGAAGAATCCGGTTCTGGCGAAACGATACGAAGGCGGACTTCTCTGGGTGTTCCGTTTATGTGTGGACGATTATCACAGATATATCTATATAGATGATGGATTTGAATCCCGGAGAGTGCATATTCCGGGTGAACTGCATACGGTCAATCCGGTCGCCAATGATGTGTATCCAATCTACAAAGAAAATACAAGAGAATATGCGTTGTTGAAGACTGTGAATTTTGGAACTGTTCTGATGATGGAAGTCGGAGCGTTGATGGTCGGCAGGATTGAGAATGTACCACTTCGTGGCCGTGTAAAACGGGGAAAAGAAAAAGGAAATTTCGCATTTGGTGGTTCGACGGTCATACTGATGACACAGAAGGAACGGGTACTGCCTGATCCAGACATCTTTATGAATTCCGAAAAGGGAATTGAGACAAGAGTAAAACTTGGGGAGCGGATTGGTGTATCAGAAGTTCTGGATGGATAAGGTGCAGAAACATAATCGAAAATTTGCGAGAAAATATGGTAAAATGGATGGATTAGTGGTATACTATGACCTATAAATGAGTGAGAGGAAGGTGCCCGTCATGAATCTGAATAATTTAAACCTGAACGAGAAAATTGAGGATTTACTTGCTGCTTTAAAGAAAAAAGAAGACGAAAAAGAAAAAAATACAGTCCTCTGGGTACTGGCTATCATAGGCGCAGTTGCAGCAGTTGCAGGAATCGCATTTGCAGTATATCGCTTCTTTGCTCCGGATTATCTGGAAGATTTTGAAGAAGATTTCGATGATGATTTTGATGATTACTTCGAGGATGAAGAAGAGTAAGATGACTGCTTGCAGAGAGAATGGCAACAGAGTAAGCGTAGCATGAAGTTCAAACAGCTCCGGCAGATAACCGGGGCTGTTTTACTGCTCTGTCAAGGACAAAAGAGTGAGGGTTACGAAGAGACAGCTGGATGCAAGTGTTTCAAATATATAAATGAGGAATAGAAAGCATGAAAAAAGGTGAAATTTACGAAGGTGTAATAGAGAAGGTGGACTTCCCGAATAAGGGATATGTTTTTGTGGAGGATCAGAAGGTTCTGATCAAGAACGGAATTCCGGGACAGAAGGTACGCTTTATGATTCAGAAGAAACGTTCCGGAAGGGCACAGGGACGTATCCTGGAGGTAATAGAAAAATCACCATTGGAGACAAGAGAACCGGTATGCAGCAATTTTCCGGCATGTGGTGGCTGCATGTATCAGACAATGTCCTATGAAGACCAGCTTCATATGAAAGAGACACAGATACGAGAGCTTCTGGAAGAGGCATTGATCCAGGGTGGTCAGATAGATGAGAATGGAAATGCAGCTTTTGAATGGGAGGGTATTCACGGAAGCCCGATCGAATTCGGATACCGCAATAAGATGGAGTTTTCTTTTGGAGATGAGGTCAAAGACGGACCACTGTCCCTTGGCCTGCATAAGAAGGGAAGTACGTATGATATCCTGAATACTGACGACTGTAAGCTGGTGCATAAGGATATGACGGATATCCTGACTTGTGTAAGAGAATTTTTCAGAGAAAAAGGAGCTTCTTATTACAGGAAACTGCAGCACACCGGTTATCTGCGGCACTTGATGTTGAGAAGAGGTGTTACTTCCGGTGAGATTCTGGTGCATCTTGTAACGACCACTCAGGAAGAGTATGATCTGGAACCGCTGAAAGATCAGCTTCTGGCTCTTCCACTGGAGGGCAGGATTGTTGGAATCATGCATATTCTTAATGATTCACTTTCAGATGTAGTTCAGAGCGATGAGACAAGGATACTTTATGGACAGGACTATTTCTATGAGACACTGCTCGGACTGAAATTCCGCATCAGCACATTTTCTTTCTTCCAGCCGAATTCACTGGCTGCGGAAGTACTGTACAATATTGTGCGTGATTATATCCAGAATACGAGTGGAATGGAAGTGTTTGATCTTTACAGTGGAACCGGAACGATCGCGCAGCTGCTTGCTCCGGTAGCAAAAGAAGTGATCGGTGTGGAAATCGTGGAAGATGCAGTTGCAGCAGCAAGAGAGAATGCGAAGCTGAACGGACTGGATAACTGTAAATTCATTGCCGGTGACGTCCTGAAGGTTCTGGATGATCTGACTGAGAAGCCGGATGTGATCGTCCTGGATCCACCTCGCGATGGAATCCATCCGAAAGCACTGCCGAAGATCCTTTCCTATGGGGTAAACCGTATTGTGTATGTCTCCTGTAAAGCAACCAGTCTTGCACGTGATCTGGAGGCATTTTTGCAGGCGGGATATCGACTTGAAAAAGCCTGTTGTGTAGACCAGTTCTGCGAGACTGTGTGGACAGAAGCAGTGGCACTGCTGGTGAAGGAATAAAAGAGAGAAAATCCTTTCAGTATATTTTTACAATACTGAGAGGATTTTTTTGTGCATAAATCGTCTGAAAAGTTCTTTAAAATATATTGACATATATGAGGGTAGTGTTATAATACAATCAAACATATGAATGAATGTTCATATGAAAACGTGAATAAAACATATATGAGAAGGAGAATACTACTATGAAGAAATCTTACAAAATTGAAGTTGACTGTGCAAATTGTGCAAATAAAATGGAAGAAGCAGCTAAGAACACAGCAGGTGTTAAAGATGCAAGCGTGAATTTCATGATGCTCAAGATGAAAGTAGAATTTGAAGAAGGACAGGATCCGGACAGCGTAATGAAAGAAGTTCTGAAGAACTGTAAGAAAGTAGAAGACGATTGCGAGATTTATTTATAAGATGAAACGAGAATGCTCTGCTGCGGATGCGGCAGGGCATTTAAATAAATGGCGGGAGGAAAGAGGTTATGAATAAAAAGCAGAAAAAAATGCTGGCACGTATCATCATAGCAGCGGTGTTACTGATCGCTTTGCATTTTGTTCCGATTACGGGAATTCCGAGATTTATCTGCTATCTGGCAGTTTATCTGGTTATCGGATATGATATTGTAAAGAAAGCATTTAAAGGAATCAAAAATGGTCAGGTTTTCGATGAAAACTTTTTGATGGCCATTGCAACAATCGGTGCATTTGCGCTGGCAGTTTATGAAAAAAGCGGCGATTATAACGAATCGATCGCGGTTATGCTGTTCTACCAGATCGGTGAACTTTTCCAGAGCTATGCAGTTGGAAAGAGCCGCCGTAACATTACCGAACTGATGGATATCCGCCCGGATTATGCTAACATTGAAAACGATGGTAAGTTAGAAAAAGTAGATCCGGATGAAGTTGAGGTTGGTTCCGTTATCGTCGTACAGCCGGGTGAAAAAGTCCCGATCGATGGCGTGATCGTAGAAGGAAACAGTAGCCTCAACACCAGTGCACTGACCGGTGAGAGCCTTCCGCGCAGTGCAAAAGCGGGAGATGAGATCATCAGCGGATGCATCAATATGACCGGTGTACTGAAGATTAAGACAACAAAAGAATTTGACGAATCGACCGTATCGAAGATTCTGGAACTGATTGAAGAATCCAGTTCCCGTAAATCCAGATCTGAGAATTTTATTTCAAAATTTGCCCATTATTATACACCGGCAGTATGTTATGGAGCACTTGCACTGGCAATCCTGCCGCCGCTTGTAAATCTCGTGCTCCTTCACAATCCTGCAATGTGGGGCCAGTGGATCTACAGAGCTCTGACATTCCTTGTAATCAGCTGCCCGTGTGCTCTAGTCATCAGTATTCCGCTGGGGTTCTTTGCGGGAATCGGTGGAGCCAGCAATGCCGGTGTTCTGGTCAAAGGATCCAACTATCTGGAAACTCTGGCCCATACAAAATATGTAGTATTTGACAAGACCGGTACCCTGACCAAGGGCGTGTTTGAAGTTGTAGGTGTTCACCATAACACGATGGAAGAAAAAAAGATTCTGGAATATGCAGCACTGGCAGAAAGTTTTTCGTCGCATCCGATCAGCCGCAGCCTGAAAACTGCTTACGGTAAGGAAATTGACCAGAAACGTGTCACAGATGTAGAGGAAATCAGCGGAAATGGTGTTACGGCGAAGGTGGACGGAATCTCTGTTGCAGTCGGAAATACAAAACTGATGAAACGTATCGGCGTGGAGGCAGTAGAGTGCCATCAGGTGGGAACGGTCATCCATGTTGCAATCGATGGAGCTTATGCAGGGCATATCCTGATTTCGGATATCCTAAAACCGACTTCAAAAGAGGCAATTGTAAATCTTAAGAAAAATGGCATTAAAGAGACGGTTATGCTGACGGGCGATATTGATAAGGTTGCACAGCAGGTAGCAGGAGAGCTTGGTGTAGACCGTGTATACAGTGAACTTCTTCCGGCTGATAAAGTAAGTAAGGTAGAAGAACTTCTCGCAAAAAAGACAGAGAAAGAGAAACTTGCCTTTGTTGGGGATGGTATCAATGACGCCCCGGTACTTTCCAGAGCAGATATTGGTATTGCCATGGGAGCACTTGGATCGGATGCGGCTATTGAGGCAGCAGATGTTGTTCTTATGGATGATGATCCGATGAAGATCGTGAAAGCTATCCGCATCGCAAAGAAATGTATGCGTATTGTATATGAAAATATTTATTTTGCAATCGGAATCAAGGTAATCTGTCTGATTCTTGGTGCAGTGGGTATTGCCAATATGTGGGTTGCGATTTTTGCAGATGTCGGAGTTATGATCATTGCAGTGCTGAATGCGATCAGAACTTTGTTTGTTAAAAAATTGTAGTTACCTGAACTGAATAATTTAGAGAGAAAGCGAGAAAAATATGGCAGAAGAGAGAGAAGAAATCATCTGTGATTGCCAGGAGATTCATGAGGATCTTTTAAAGATCGTGAATGAGACTATGCCGGACGAAGAAGAACTGTATGATCTGGCAGATCTGTTTAAGGTGTTTGCGGATTCTACCCGTATCCGTATCCTGTTTGTGCTGTTTGAATCTGAAGTGTGTGTCTGTGATCTGGCAAAGGTCCTGAACATGACCCAGTCCGCAGTGTCCCATCAGCTTCGTATCCTCAAGCAGAATAAACTGGTGAAGGCCCGTAGAGACGGAAAATCTATTTTTTATTCTCTGGCCGATGATCACGTAAGAACGATCATTTCCATGGGAAGAGAGCATATTTTAGAGTAAGAAGAAGTCGGTGTATATCTGAAAGAAACAGATGTGCACCGGCATTTTTATATGGTCAAAAGGAAAAGAATAGGGTAAGATAGAAATCAGGAAAAAAGACAAGGAGAAACATGATGATAAAAGCGGTCATTTTTGACATAGACAATACCTTATACAGTTATGATGAAAATCATATTTATGGAATGGAAGCTTTGGCTGTATACTGCAGGGATTCGTTTGGGATTACAACAGACGAGATGCAGGCCTGCTACAGAAAGGCCGGACGAATCATGACAGACCGGATCGGAACAGATACTGCTGCAATCCACAGCCGTATGCTGCGGATGCAGTGTATGCTGGAACTTCTCGAACAGCCACTTTTTCCGCATGCGCGAAATATGTATCATGCCTACTGGGACACATTTATTCAGCATATACAGTCAAATCCGGGAATCCTGGAATTTATGAAAGAGCTGAAAAAAAGAAAAATCCGTATCGGAATCGGGACAGACATGACTGCATACGTTCAGTACAGAAAACTGGAAGCAATTGGTGTGACATCATATATTGATTTTATTGTTACCAGCGAAGAAGCGGGGGCAGAGAAACCACATTATCATTTTTTTGATATCTGTGTGGAAAAAGCGGGAGTTCGTCCGGAAGAATGTGCATTCATCGGTGATAATGTCCGAAAAGATATTGAAGGTGCATGGGAGAGCGGCATGAAAGGAATCTGGTATACCCAGGAAAAAGAACCGTCAGAACACAGATATTTCCCGACAATCCGGTCATTCAGAGGAATAGATGTCGATGAATTCCTGAAATGAAATGGCACTTAAGCGTAACTGAGTGGAAAGCATCAATGCTCACAGAGAAAGAAAAGATATAAATTATGGATTATTTATCAAAAAATGTTGCGGCAAATCTGAAAAGAATTCGAAAATCAAAATGTATGAGCCTGGATCAGGCAGCAGAGGAAATCAATGTACCACTCAAAAAGATTGGTAAAATGATGATTCTGTCAGTTGTATTTTATTCTTTTGTAATCCTTGCAGTTGGTTATGTTCTGAATCCGGAAGAGATTGCACTTTCGCAGAGTACAACAGGACTGGTAACTGCAGATGCGATGGCAAAAGCCTTTGGAACCTCGGTGATGGCAAAGGTTATCATCGTAGGTGGTATGTGCGGTATTGTTACATCCTGGAACTCCTTTATGATCGGTGGTTCCCGTGCATTGTATTCTATGGCAGAATCTTACATGGTTCCGAAAGTATTTGCAAAACTCCATCCAAAGCACAAAACACCGGTCAATGCACTGATTCTGATCGGTATCCTTACGATGATCGCTCCTTTCGCAGGACGTGTCATGATGGTATGGATCTGCGATGCAGGTAACTTTGGCTGCTGTCTTGCATATTGTATGGTTTCACTCTCTTTCCTGATCCTTCGCAAAAAGGAACCGGATATGCCAAGACCTTATCGTGTACCGGCTTACAAATTTGTAGGTACAATGGCAGTGATCCTTTCCGGCTGTATGGTTCTGGTGTATTGTATCCCGGGTTCCGGCGGAACACTGATCATGCAGGAATGGATGATGGTAGGTGCATGGAGTCTCCTTGGCGTTGTATTTTATGCAGTCTGCAAAGTGAAATACAAAGAAAAATTCGGCAGCCTTATTGAGATCATTTCGGATGAAGATGCAGCATCTCTTATGCCGGAGGCTGATGATAAAGAACTGGATCTGGTTATTGATGCGGCAATTGACCGTGTACTTTCCAGAATGACGGCATAAGATCGGAAATATGGAGTTTTGAATGATATGATATAGTTATATAGAAGAAAAGAGGCTGATTAGTTATGGAAGCATTTGAATTTTTTATTCCACAGAATATTATGGTAGGTGCAGGAACGATGGCAAAACTTCCGGAATGTGCAAAAAAACTGGGTGGTTCCCATGCCATGCTGATTTCCGGCCCTACACTGCGAAAAATGGGAATTGTGGACAAAGCGGCTGATTATCTAAAAGAAGTTGGTATGAAAGTGGATATCTTTACGGATGTAGAGGCCAACTCGTCCGTGACGACTGTTGAAAAGGCTACAGAGGCATTTAAAGAAGCCGGAGCAGATTTTATCGTGGCTCTTGGTGGAGGATCTCCGATGGATGTTGCCAAAGCAGTTGGTGTGACAGCAAAATTTGGCGGCAGTATCACAGAGTATGAAGGGGCACATAAAGTACCGGGCAAGATCGTTCCGCTGATCGCGATTCCGACTACCGCAGGTACCGGATCAGAGGTGACTGCATTTTCTGTTATTACGGATCATAGCAGGGATTATAAGCTGACAGTATTCAGTTATGAACTTCTTCCATCATATGCCATCCTTGATCCGGAGCTTCTGACATCTGCACCGGCTTCTGTGGCAGCGGCATGTGGAATTGATGCATTTATCCATGCGGAAGAGGCATATGTTTCTACCGCTGCATCACCATTCTCCGATGCCATGGCAGAAAAAGCCATGGAACTGATTGGAAAAAATATTCGCAGATTTGTTGCAAGACGTACAGATCTGGAAGCAGCAGAGGCCATGCTGACAGGGTCACTTTTTGCAGGAATTGCCTTTTCTTTTGCAAGACTTGGAAATGTGCATGCGATGAGTCATCCGGTGAGTGCATTTTTTGATGTAGCACATGGAGTAGCAAATGCAGTGCTGCTTCCGGTGATTGCTGAATATAATGCCCTGGCAGACCATGGAAGATATCTGACAATCTATAATTACATCAGTCCGATTCCGGCATTTGAAGATGAGTTCGAGCCATTGATGCTGGTTGACGCAATACGTGAACTGAATGAAGATATCGGAATTCCGGCAGATCTGACAACAGCTATCCGCCAGGCGGCCAAAGGAAAAGAAGTATCAGAGAATGAGATTGAAAGTAAAATCGATGCGATGGCAGATGATGCCATGAAGAGTGGAAATATTGCTGTAAACCCACGTTCTTCGCGAAAACAGGATATTGTTGCGCTGTATTACAAGGCATTATAAAAGATAAATATGCCGAAGATAAACATTTTGTAAAAGTAAGACGTACAGATGTAGTCCATATGTGGAAACATCGGTATGTCTTCTTTTATTTACAGAGAATTGCTATACAACTGTCCTGTGACATGCTATACTTTGGAGCAGATAAAACAGCCGAAGATCCGCAGGAGGGATAAGATGAATCTTTTTGAATTATATAATGTACTGAAAGACGGACAGAAGGGAAGAAATAATTTTCTGGTGACCGTGGTACAGGGAAATGGGACTGGAAGCAGATATTTCCTGGCGGACGGAGAAGTGAAAGCACAATGCGGCAGCGGAGACATAGAGACAGAACGGCTGCGGGAACTGGTGCAGCCGGGGGAGTGTGGTATTGCAGAAGCAGATGGGAGAAGATTATTTGTGGAATCACTGAAACAGCCGGCACATCTGGTGATCTGTGGAGCGGGACATGTGGCACAGCAGGTGATCCTTCTGGCAGGAAAAGTTGGATTTACGGTGACTGTTCTGGAGGACCGTGTGAGTTTTGCAGGAGAAGCACTACGTGCAGGAGCGGATCAGGTGATCTGTGACAGTTTTGAAAATGCACTGAAGCAGATTCCGGGAAGTGAAGATACGTATTTTCTGGTAGTGACCAGAGGGCATCGTTATGATCGGGTATGTCTGGAGGCAATTTTGAAGAAACCTTATGCTTATGTCGGAATGATGGCAAGCAGAGGAAGATCGGCTCTTCTGAAAAAACAGATGGAGGAAGATGGTTTTGACAGAAAGGTTCTGGATGAGATACATACACCGGTAGGACTTGATATCCATGCAGAAACACCGGAGGAAATTGCAGTCTCCATTGTTTCAGAACTGATCAAAGAGAAAAACAGTGTGCGTAAGACGAGTGGTTATGACGCAGAACTGCTGGACTATCTGACTGGTGAGAAGGAGCCGGACACAAAGAAGGCACTTGCGACGATCGTTGCAAGAAGAGGTTCAGCACCCAGAGGCATTGGAACAAAGATGCTGGTTCTTGAAGATGGAAGAATCATAGGAACGATCGGAGGCGGATGCATGGAAAGTGAAGTACAGCATCTCTGTTTGCGAATGCTTCATGAAGAGAGTGCACAGGGGCAGATTTTTACAGTAGATATGACTGCTTCACAGGCAGAAGAGGAAGGACTCGTATGTGGCGGTACGATCCAGGTATTTATGGAAGTAATATGATATCTGAAAATTGTTTCGTGCTGTGCATGCCCATGATTCTGTCTGGTATCAGAAAATAAAAAATACAATTATGGCAGAATGTGTGTTATAATACTGGATATTAAAAAGAAGATGTAATTGCCGGTCGGAAGATACTCGGATTTTCTGTCGGCGTGAACAATGGAGGATGAAGATATGAAGAAAAGAAGTGTTATCGTTGCAATGCTCTGCAGTATGTGTCTGGCAGTCAGCACACCGATTCCTGCAATGGCAGATGCGTCAAAGGTAGTTACACTTGGAGCGGATCTTACTGACGAACAGAAAAATACAATGATGAATTATTTCAAGGCAGATGCGAGCCAGGTGCAGGTTATCAGTGTTACCAACCAGGATGAGCATGATCTGCTTGGCAAATATATCCCAAGTGAACAGATTGGAACGAGAACACTGAGCTGTGCCTATGTAAAACCTACACAGTCCGGCGGCATCAAGGTGCGTACAGCCAATCTGAATTATGTAACATGTAATATGATTGCAACAGCACTTTCTACAGCAGGAGTAACGAACTGTGAAGTTGTTGCCGCATGCCCGTATGAAGTATCCGGTACTGGTGCACTTACCGGTGTCATGAAAGCATACGAGTCTGCAAGTGGACAGGAACTGGATTCTACCAAGAAAGACCTTGCAGCCAAAGAAGTTGTAGTTACAGGTGATGTGGCTCAGCAGGTTGGACAGGATAATGCAACCAATATCATCAACCAGGCAAAGATGCAGATCATTGGTGACAATATTCAGAATGCAGATGAAATCTACAATATTGTATATAATATCGCTGAGCAGAATGGTGTAAGCTTAAGTCAGGATGAGATCGACACGATCGTATCACTGCTTCAGCAGATCGCACAGCAGAATTATGATATTCAGGAAATGAAACAGACTCTTGCAAATATTCAGCAGAATCTGGAACAGAGCAAAGCAGAAGCAGAAGGGCAGCCTACACCAACTCCGATCGAGAGCAACGTTGCTGATGAAGGTACCGGTGAAGATATTACAACGAATGTAGACAGTGGCGCGCTTGGCGGAAATGTCAAAGAGACATCTACAGAGGATCCGGGACTTGCAGAGCAGACAGGTGCAGATACAAACAATGCAGGTGAGAGCAGTGACAGTTCTGACAGTTCCACAGGAATTCCGGATGCGACAGAAGACGGAACCGTAAATACAGATGGAAGTTCAGATGGAACTACAGAAGACACACCTCAGGAAAGCACAGACAGCAGTACAGATAACAGCAGCGGTGAAGAAATCCCAGCAGCAACAGAGGATGGAAGCACTGAAAATACAGATACTTCTGCAGATGGAACAACAGAAAATGCAGATGGTTCCACAGAAGGAACAGACGAAAACACAGATGCTTCTACAGAAGATACTCTGAATACAGAAACACTGACAGAAGAAGGCAAAGCAAAATTTGAGCAGGCACAGCAGTTCTGTAAGGGAGAATATGAGGGAGATCTTGCTGTACTTCAGAGCATTGTACCGAATGTGACAGAACTTCCGGTAACACTTGATCAGGATGTGGCTTCCAAACTCAGCAAAAAAGTTCTGGAAACCTATATCAAAGTATTAAATGATGCAGGGGCTTCTTATGTACCGGCAGACACAGACAAATACTTCTCAGCTGAGCTGAACGTACTGGATAAAGAGATGAAGACAGTCTTCAGTATTGATACAGAAATTGCAGATGATGATCTGCTTGTAAATGTAGATGCTGAAGTAAGACAGAAACTGTATGATGATACAATGAAGTTCTTTGCAAACCTTTATGGAGAAACTACATCTGAAGATACTTCCACAGATACCGCAGAAGCCGGAAATGACGAAAATACAGAAGCAAATTCTGAAGATGGAACTACAGAAGAAACTTACTAAAGATAAAAAACAGCGATGCAAGATGAGGATGTCTCCTTTGGGGAGGCATCCTTTTTGTTCCTTTAGAGGCAACTGTGCTGTGAAGAGATTGTGAAAAGCTGGAAATCCATATCTTTCTGTGCTAAAATAAAAAGAGTTTTTTATCTCAGATATAACTTTGAAAACCAAAAGAGAAGGATCCGAAAGGAGAAAAACTATGAGTCTTGCAGTGGTTACACTGAAAAAGGGAGAGGGCCGTCTTCTGAAATCAGGCGGAATGTGGATATTTGATAATGAAATTGCAACGATCATGGGCAGTTTTGTAAATGGAGATATTGTATTGATTCATGACTTTGACGGATATCCGCTGGGAAGAGGATTTATCAATACGAATTCTAAGATTACAGTCAGATTGCTGACAAGAGATGAAAATCAGAAAATTGATGAAGAATTTCTTGAGAAACGAGTGCGCGATGCATGGGAGTACAGAAAAAAAGTAACAGATACATCCAGCTGCCGCCTGATCTTCGGAGAGGCAGATTTTTTGCCGGGACTTGTTGTAGACAAATTTGAAGATGTTCTGGTCGTACAGTCACTGGCATTGGGAATTGACCGTCTGAAGAATACGATTCTGGAACTGCTCAAAAAAGTTCTGGCAGAAGACGGAATCCAGATTCGCGGTATTTATGAAAGAAGTGATGCAAAGGTCCGCAAACAGGAAGGAATGGAACTGTATAAAGGCTTTATCGGACCGGAATTTCCTACACTGGTTGAAATTGTGGAAAATGGTGTAAAATATCAGGTAGATATCAAAGACGGACAGAAAACAGGATTTTTCCTTGATCAGAAATACAACCGTCTTGCAATCCAGAAACTCTGCAAAGATGCAAGAGTACTGGACTGTTTCACACATACAGGTTCTTTTGCCCTGAATGCGGGAATCGCCGGAGCGAAAGAAGTTACAGGTGTGGATGCATCGCAGCTTGCTGTGGATCAGGCAACAGAAAATGCAAAATTAAACGGGCTGGATGACAAAGTAAAATTTATTTGCGAAGACGTATTTGAACTGCTCCCGAAACTGGAAGAAGAGGGAGAAAAATATGACGTGGTGATTCTGGATCCACCGGCATTTACCAAATCACGCAGTTCTGTCAAAAATGCAGTCAAGGGATACCGGGAAATTAATCTTCGCGGACTGAAACTGGTAAAGGACGGAGGATTCCTTGCGACCTGTTCCTGTTCCCATTTTATGGAATATGAATTGTTTACCAAAACAATAGGTCAGGCTGCCAGAAGCGCACATAAGAGACTGCGTCAGGTGGAATACAGAACACAGGCATCGGATCACCCGATTCTCTGGGCATCTGATGAATCTTATTATCTGAAATTCTATATCTTCCAGGTATGTGATGAGAAATAGTCGGATGAGCAGACAGAAAGAAGGACTTAAATGAGAGACAAATTTAATAAATTTATGCAGGGACGTTATGGAGTGGACGCATTTGCACGTTTCACAATGGGAGTTGCACTTGTAGCAATCATTATTTCTATCTTTTTCCCGGGTGGAAACAGAATTGGCGCGTTATTTGACACGATAGGGCTTTTGGTGCTTTTATATACATACTATCGAATGTTGTCCAGAGATATTCAGAAGAGATATGCAGAAAATGAAAAATATCTTGCAGCAACAGCAAAATTCAGACAGAGATTTAACCGGGAAAAAAATATGATGAACCAGAGAAAGACCCATCATATTTATTCATGTCCGGGATGCGGTCAGAAGATCCGTATTCCAAAAGGCAAAGGCAAGATTGAAATCGAATGTCCGAAATGTCATACGAAATTTGTCAAAAGAAGCTGATAAACTGACAGAGAGGTATCTGTATGTTTGGATATGTGGTGCTGAATAAGCCGGAAATTAAATTTAAAGATTTTGATATGTACCGTTCTTTTTACTGCGGACTGTGCAGGGAGCTGAGAGAGCGTTACGGGATAAGCGGGCAGATCACACTGAGCTATGATATGACATTTGTGATCCTTCTGCTCAGTGCGTTGTATGAGCCGCCGACCAGAAAAGGTACGACCAGATGTATTGTACATCCGGTACGTAAACAGACGGTACGGAAAAATGCCATAACAGAATACGGAGCCGATATGAATATCTTTCTGACTTACTATAAGTGTAAGGATGACTGGAATGACGAGAAAAAAATCTTAAGTCTTGCATATGGGAAGCTTCTGGAGAGTAAAGAGAAAAAAAGCGAACAGCAATGGAAGAAAAAAATCGATGTGATCATTTCCTGTTTGAATGAACTTTCAGAGATGGAACAGGAGGGAGAGACAGATATCGATCGTGTTTCGGGCTGTTTTGGAAGAATCATGGCAGAAATCTTTGCATACAGAGAAGATGTCTGGGAACCAACACTTCGCCGCATGGGATTTTATTTGGGTAAGTTTATTTACCTGATGGATGCCTACGATGATGTGGAAGATGATGTAAAAAAAGGAAATTACAACCCTTTTGCAAAAGATTATATAATAAAAGGGTTTGATGACAGGATAAAAAATATGTTGCTGCTAATGATGGCAGAAACCTGTCGGGAATTTGAAAAACTTCCTATTATAAAATATGCAGACATCCTGCGGAATATTTTATATTCCGGAGTATGGTGCAGATTTGAGAGTATATCGCGAAAGCGCAGGGAAGAGCGGGAGAAAGAAGATGTTTGATCCATACAGTGTGCTGGGTGTTTCGAGAGATGCATCTGATGATGAAATAAAGAAGGCATATCGTAAGCTGAGCCGTAAATATCATCCGGATGCCAATATCAACAATCCGAACAAAGCACAGGCAGAAGAAAAATTTAAAGAAGTCCAGCAGGCATATGAACAGATCATGAAAGAACGGGAATATGGTTCTTCAGGAAACTATAATTCATATGGTGGTTTTGGAGGCTTTGGTACACAGGGCCAGAATACGTATCAGGATGAAGAGGCAGTGCGCCGACAGGCAGCGGCAAATTATATCAACAGCCGACATTACAAAGAGGCAATGAATGTACTCTCATCACTTCAGCAGAGAAACGGCCAGTGGTATTATTTGTCCGCGATGGCGAACATGGGACTGGGAAATAATGTAAATGCATTAAATGATGCACGAAGTGCAGTAAATATGGAACCGGATAATATGCAGTACCGGATGTTGCTGCAGAGACTGGAAGGCGGAGGAACCTGGTATCAGGAACAGCAGAATCCATTTGGAGGAATGCCAAGTGACGGAAGCGATTATTGTATGAAGCTTTGCCTGGCCAATCTGGCATGTAATCTTTGCTGCCCGGGTGGTGGAATGTTCTGCTGCTGAGAAGAATCGTCAATAATAAAAAGAAATAACAGACCTTCTGGAATATCAATAAAATATTTTAGAAGGTTTTTTATAAAAAAATTGACATTTGTCGATTGGGATATTATGATAATGGGTGTGCTGTCATGCTAAAGCGATGTAGCGGCAAAGAACAGCATATGGGAAGCTGCTGTGAACAGAACAGTAACTACCGAAGTGAAATAACAGGAGGAAATCACAATGAGTATTCGTATTGGTATTTTAGGATATGGTAATCTTGGAAGAGGCGTAGAATGCGCAATTAAACATAATCCGGACATGGAACTGGTTGCAGTATTTACACGTCGTGATCCTGCAACTGTAAAAATTCTTACAGATTCAGCATCTGTTTACCATGTAGATGAAGCAGAAAAGATGAAAGATAAAATTGATGTTATGATTCTCTGTGGTGGAAGTGCAACAGATCTGCCGGTTCAGACACCGAAATATGCACAGTGGTTCAATGTGGTAGACAGTTTTGATACACATGCCAGAGTACCGGAACATTTCGCAAATGTTGACAAAGCAGCATCTGAAAGCAATCATGTAGGAATCATTTCTGTTGGCTGGGATCCGGGAATGTTCTCCCTGAACAGAATGTATGCAAACGCAATCCTTACAAATGGAAAGGATTATACATTCTGGGGCAAGGGTGTAAGCCAGGGACATTCCGATGCAATCCGTAGAATTGATGGAGTAAAAGATGGAAAACAGTACACAATTCCTGTAGAAGCTGCACTGGAAGCAGTCAGAAACGGAGAAAATCCGGAACTGACTACAAGACAGAAGCATACAAGAGAATGCTTCGTAGTAGCTGAGGAAGGTGCTGATCTTGCACGCATTGAAAATGAGATCAAGACAATGCCGAATTATTTTGATGAATATGATACAACAGTACATTTCATTTCTGAAGAAGAACTGAAACGTGATCACAGTGGAATTCCGCATGGTGGATTTGTGATCCGTACAGGCAAAACCGGCTGGAACGATGAGAACAGTCATGTGATCGAATACAGCCTGAAGCTGGATTCCAATCCGGAATTTACATCTTCCGTAATCGTTGCATATGCGAGAGCTGCATATCGCATGAGCCAGGAAGGACAGAAAGGATGCAAAACAGTATTTGATGTTGCACCGGCATATTTAAGTGCACTGGATGGCGCTGAACTGAGAAAACATCTTCTGTAATATATGAAATGAAATTGTAAAAAATAAGGATCGGGTTTTTGACCCGGTCCTTTTTGCGCTCCAGGAGGGGAATATACTGGCAGGTTTTTACTTTTTTATTGACGTTGTTACAAACATGATATATAATACCTACATAATATTGTAACAAGATTGTAAAAAATACGAATATTTATACTCGTAGAAAGAGGTTGACCGTATGGGAAAGGTGTGCAAAAAGTCATGGATCGCAGCCATATTTTTAGGAGTGATGCTTTTTGCTGCAGGCTTTGCGTTTCAGGCGTCCACGGTAGATGCGCAGGCTGCTACAACTGGTTTTCGAACCGTAAAAGGAAAAACATACTATTATAAAAACGGAAAGAAAGTTAAGGGATGGCTTACTTTAAATGGAAAGAAATACTTCCTTAATACAAGGACAGGCGTCTTGCTGAAAGGCTGGCAGAGAAGTTCCAGAGGACCAAAGCGCTATTTTAATAAAAAAAATGGTGTTATGTATACCGGAATGAAAAAGATCGGCGGTAAATATTATTACTTCGATATCAAGACCGGCTACACGAAGAGGGGATTTGTAAGATCTGCCAATGGCGCAGTTGTCCGTTATTTCCAGCCATCGAATTATACGATGGCAAAAGGCTGGCTGAAAAATGCAAAGGGGCAGAAGTGGTATTTTGCCAGCGATGGTAAGATGTATATGGGACTGAAAAAAATCGGCAAATATTATTATTATTTCAATCCAAGTACAGGAATTGCAGCCAGCGGTTATGTGAATACCGGAAATGAGACGAGATATTTCAATGCCAAATACAAAAGAATGGTTAGCGGCTGGACAAAATCTGCCAAAGGAGAATTAAGATACTTTGGCAGCAACGGTGTTATGGCCAAGGGACTTACAAAGGTTGGCAGTGCTACATATTATTTTGATCCAAGTACGGGAATCGCAGCGGGCGGCTGGGTAACGATCAGTGGAAATAAATATTACTTTGACAAGAGTAGTTTCAAGATGGTTACAGGTACCAAGTCGATTGATGGTGTGACCTATACATTCAGCTCAACAGGTATTATGACCTATTCATCTGCAAATGACAGCAGTACGACAAGCAATACCTATTTTGCAAATGATCCGAAACCGGTTGAGCAGACCGGGATCAAAACGCTCAAGAATTATCTTGCCGGGGCATTGAAACCGGTTGGACAGGCATTGTATATCTGGGGCGGCGGTTGGTATGATTCCACAAGGATCGGTGTCAGCCCGACCTGGCAGAGCTTTTATCTCAGCCAGACAAGTAGTTATAACTATAATAATTATCGTGATCTGAGTACTGCAAACAGAGCAAAAGGACTTGACTGTTCCGGATTTGTAGGATGGGCAGCACAGCAGGTTATGAGAAATGGAAATAGTTATACGGTTGTATCAGGAGAAATCGGCAGTTATTATAAGAATACATTAAAATGGGGAACCTATGTAAATCAGAATTACTTGTCCCAGACAGGCTGGAAGGTATATCCGGGAGACATCGGATATGATGACGGTCATACATGGATCGTTCTTGGACAGTGTTCCGATAAGAGTGCCGTGATCGTTCATTCCACTCCGAATGCAGGATGCCAGATTGCAGGAACCTGTACACCGGATGGAGATTATGACAGTCAGGCAGTTGCTCTTGCAACGAAGTACATGTCCAGATATGCAGGATATAAGAAGTACACCTATCGTCCATCCTGCGGTAACTATATCCGAAGAGGAAATTATATGAGATGGTACGGCTCCACTCTTTCTGATCCGGATAACTTCAAGAACAAAACGGCAGATGTCATTTTGCAGGAATTATTTGGATTTTAAATAAGAATGAAATGTTACGGAGAAGTTTCCAGACACGGGAACTTCTCCTTTGTTTTGCAGAACTTTTAATAAATGTTACAAAATATTAAACTTTTTATCGATTTACTCTTGCATTCGAAAGAACCTTGTGTTAATATGTATAAGAACTTAAGAAAGATATTTCACAAATGTTACAAAATAGAGTTAAAATGATTATGAGGTGAGAAACATGAAAAAAAGAATTGTTTGCCTGACGTTGGCATTAATGATGACTGCAACACAGGTTGTCAGTGTAAGCGCGTCAAGAGAAGATGAACTGAGAGAGGAACAGGCAGCTACAAGCGCACAGCTTGATGCTACATATGCTCAGATTGATCAGCTCTACTCCGCTAAGCAGCAGTTACAGGATGAGATCAACTCCCTGGACGCAAATCTTGTGAATGTCATGGTTTCCATTCAGACCTTGGAAGGGGATATCAGTAATAAAGAAGCAGACATTCAGCAGACACAGGCTGACCTGCAGAAGGCACAGAATGCCAAAGACAAACAGTACGCAGCAATGAAACAGCGTATCCAGTATCTGTACGAAAAAGGTGGAAATGAAGCCTGGTTCCAGATGATGATGAGTGCAGATAATCTTTCTGATCTTCTTACAAAAGCTGAGTATACTCAGAAAATGTATGATTATGACAGACAGAGCCTTGAAAAATATGCAAACACAATTACACAGGTAACAAACCTTGGAAATCAGTATCAGCAGGAAAAAGCTGAACTGGAAGGTATGAAACAGGAATATGAAGCACAGTCTGTAGATCTTCAGAATCAGATTGATACAAAGAAAGCAAATTCTGCAGATTGTGATAATGAAATTGCATATGCACAGGAAATGGCAAATGAATATGCAAACCTGATTCAGGAACAGCAGGCGGAGATTGAACAGCTTGAAGCAGAACGTATTGCAGCCGAAGAAGAGGCAAGACGTCAGGCAGAAGCTGAAGCAGCAGCAGCTGCTGCTGCAGCCGAGGAAGAAGCTGCACAGCAGGAACAGGAAGATCAGACAGTATATGATGAAGACGGTAACGAAGTTGATGCTTCAGAAGCAGCAGAAAACGGAGATACTGTATATGACGAAGATGGAAACGAGGTTGATCCGAGCCAGACTACAACAGAAACAACTACAGAAGACAGTGGAAGCAGTGATGTAGAATATGATGAATATGGAAATGTGATTGACAGTGACAACACAGTTGATCCGGATACAGTAGATACTTCATCCAGCTCTTCAAGCTCCAGCAGTTCTTCATCCAGTGGTTCAGGATCTTCAATCGTAGATTATGCTACACAGTTTGTTGGAAACCCATATGTATGGGGTGGCACAAGTCTTACAGGTGGAGCTGACTGCTCTGGATTTACACAGAGTGTATATGCTCAGTTTGGCTACAGCCTTCCGAGAACATCTTATGAGCAGCAGAACTGGGGAACAGAAGTTTCTTATGCAGATGCTCAGCCAGGAGACCTGATCTGCTATGGTGGACATGTCGCAATCTACATGGGTAACGGACAGATCGTACATGCATCCAACTCCAGAGATGGTATTAAGATCAGCAACAACGCTGCTTACAGAACAATCCTGTCTGTAAGAAGACCTTCATAAATATGATTTTAGGGCAGTTCCTTCGGGAGCTGCTTTTTTTTCTTGACTTTTAAAAGAAAAAGTATTAATATGACTTAAAGCGCAACGGAGCACTTCATGGTTCCGTGCGCTCTTTTTTATTTAAACGTCAGGAGGAAACGAAAATGAGAAAGAGTAAAATGTGGAGAATGTTGACAGTAGCTGCAGTAGCTGCATCAATGACATGTGGGATTATAGGTGTACAGAGTGTAAGTGCGGATGATAAGAAAACTCTGAAAGTTGCAATGGAATGCGGATATGCTCCTTACAACTGGACACAGCCGGATGACTCCAATGGAGCAGTACAGATTTCCGGAAGTTCTGATTATGCGTATGGATATGATGTTATGATGGCAAAGAAAATTGCAGATGAATTAGGCTATGATCTTGAAATCGTAAAGCTTGACTGGGATTCTCTTGTACCGGCAGTACAGTCCGGTCAGGTTGACTGTGTTATTGCAGGACAGTCTATTACAAAAGAACGTCAGCAGATGGTTGATTTCACAGATCCATATTATTATGCATCCATCATCACTTTGGTTAAGAATGATGGAGATTACAAGGACGCAGCAAGCGTAGAAGACCTCAAAGGAGCTACAGTGACATCACAGCAGAATACGATCTGGTATGATTCCTGCCTGCCTCAGATTCCAGATGCTGATATCCTTCCGGCACAGGAAAGTGCACCGGCAATGCTGGTTGCTCTTGAATCCGGCAAATGTGATGCAGTTGTCACTGACATGCCTACAGGAAAGGCTGCATGCGTAGCATATCCGGATTTCAAACTGCTGGACTTCAGTGGAACAGACGGAGCATTTGAAGTATCTGATGAAGATATCAATATTGGTATTTCAGTACAGAGGGGCAACGATGAACTTAAGGATGCAATCAATGGCGTGCTTAAAGATATGACCGAAGATGATTATAATAAAATGATGGATGAGGCTATTTCCGTACAGCCACTTTCAGAATCATAAAGGAGGAGCGAAATGCTGCCTGAGAGTTTTGGAGGAAGAATTATATATCTTCTTCAGCAATATGGTCCTTCTTTCCTGAAGGGAGCCGGTGTCAGCATGTGGCTGGCGCTGGTAGGAACACTTTTTGGATGTATCATTGGTTTTCTGGTTGGTATCGTTCAGACGATCCCGGTGGACAAAAATGATTCAACAGCCAAAAAAGTAATTATCAAAGTTGTCAAATTTATTATGGCCTGCTATGTGGAGTTCTTTCGTGGGACTCCAATGATGGCCCAGGCAATGTTTATTTATTTTGGAAGTGCCTATCTATTTAACATCAATATGTCTATGTGGTTTGCAGCAATCTTTATTGTATCGATCAACACAGGGGCATACATGGCAGAGACAGTTCGAGGTGGTATTCTTTCCATCGATCCCGGACAGACAGAAGGCGCCAAGGCAATCGGCATGACACATGTTCAGACGATGATAAATGTAATACTTCCGCAGGCCCTGCGAAATATCATGCCGCAGATCGGAAATAACCTGATCATCAATATCAAAGATACCTGTGTACTTTCAATCATTGGTACAGTAGAGCTCTTTTACACGACTAAAGGTGTTGCAGGAGCACTGTATACATATTTTGAGTCCTTCACAATTGCAATGGTTATCTATTTTATCATGACGTTTACCTGTTCCAGAATCCTGCGTGTGATCGAACACAAGATGGACGGACCGGATAATTATGATCTTGCAACCGCTGATACTCTGACACATACCAGCGGAATGTACTCTTATAAAGAAAGGAAGGACAGCAGAGAATGAGTGAGACAATTCTGAAAGTACAGCATCTGGGAAAATCTTTTGGAAATAATGAGATTCTGAAAGATATCGATTTCTCAGTGAAGCCGAAGGATGTTACCTGTATCATTGGCCCTTCCGGTTCCGGTAAATCTACGCTGCTGCGCTGCATGAATCTTCTGGAAACACCTTCCTCAGGAGAGATAAGATACCATGGAACGAACATCATGGATAAGCATGTGAATGTGCCGGAATATCGTTCAAAGGTTGGTATGGTGTTTCAGAACTTTAACCTGTTCAATAACATGACAGTTCTTAAAAACTGCACGGTGGGGCAGGAGAAAGTCCTGAAAAAGAGCAAGGAAGAAGCCCATAAAAACGCAATGATGTATCTTGAGAAGGTTGGTATGGCTCCATATATCAATGCAAAGCCGAAGCAGCTTTCTGGAGGTCAGAAGCAGAGGGTAGCAATTGCCAGAGCGCTTGCCATGGAACCGGAGATCCTGCTCTTTGATGAGCCTACTTCAGCACTCGACCCGCAGATGGTCGGAGAAGTCCTTGAGGTTATGCGAACGCTTGCCAAAGACGGACTGACAATGATCATTGTCACACATGAGATGGCATTTGCCCGGGATGTGGCAAAGCATGTAATCTTTATGGGTAATGGAGTTATTGTAGAAGAGGGAACTTCACAGCAGATCTTTGAAGATCCACAAAATGACATGACAAAAGATTTTTTAAGTCGTTTCAGAAATGCATGATGCCGGGAATTGCCCGGTGCCCGCCTGTTTGGCAAACAAAACGCTGCATTAAGTGAATTAAAATTCATTTTTTGCAGCGTTTTTGTTATTTATAAAAAGTATCAGATTTCAATGAGAAGGTTCGGTTGTTTTTCGATTGATCAGAATTGGAGGAATGATCTTGTGAACCGGTTCAGAAGACAGAGCCGGTTTTCTTTTGTGTCTTTCTGTAATCTGTTCATGCAGGATTTCCATGGCAGATGCGGCAATCTTGTCAATCTGCTGTCCAACAGTACTGATCGGAACAATAGCTTCACTGGAAACTGGAGAATCATCAAAACCAATGATCTTGTAGTCATCTGGAAGCTGTCCATACTTTTGAATCAGATGATTGAGCATGATGTTGGCAAATGTATCATTTGGAAGAAAAATTCCCTTTGTTTTGCCTTGATATTTAGAATCAATTGTTTCCAGCAAATCTTTGAGAATCAGAGAACTTTCTTCATAACTGTGGCCGGTATCTGTGAGAATCAGTTCATGTGGAATCTGATATTCTTCACAGATATCAGAAAAGCCTTTTATACGGCCATAGGATGGAACTTGTGGAGATAATTCAACATTGATATGGATCAGAATATCTGCTCCAGTCTTTGCAAGTAGACTGGTTGCCTGCACCGCACCCATATAGTTATCCGTATTGACACTGCTCACAAACTGATCTTCACGCTCGATCGTTACAATTGGGAGATTGTAGGAGGCGAGCTCTCTGGAAGGAATGGTATGGCTTAAAATAACCATTCCTTCTATTTTATAAGAAAGAAGTTCCTGAATATACTTGCGTTCAGTTGATTTATGATCATCACCGGTAAAAACAAGAAATTTGTAGCCATAGGTATCATAAGTTTTCAGTATCTGGTTTAGCATTTCAGAATAGTAATGTAAATAAAGGTTTGGAATGATAACACCGATAAATTCGGTTTTCCCGTTTGCCAGGATCCTGGCAACTTTATTCTCCTGATAGTTTAGTTTATCAAGTGCATCCGAGATAATCTGCTGATTCTTCAATGTGAGGGAATCAGGATTGTTGAAATATCTGGAAACAGTGGTTTTTGAGAAACCAGTATATTTGGCAATGTCATTGAAGGTTATATTTTTTTTGCCCATGGTAGTTTCCTTTCAGTAAAACTCAGTAATAATTGTAGTTTTAGTATAACAGAAAAAGAGAGTCAGAACAAGGTTAACCAGTAACAGAATTGGTAAAGTAACCGGTTCTGTACAGATTTTACAAAACTTATATATTAAAATTGTAAAAATCAATGAAATGTAAGAGAATACTTGACGCAAAAATGATGATATGCTATTATCAATTTATAAAGTAACCGGTTACTTTACCGGTCACGAAGAACGGAAAGATGGAAAAGGAGGAGAACATGAAAAAAGCAAAACTGATTCTTCTTGCCGGCCTGGCTATGGCAGTCAGCCTGACAGGATGTCAGAAAAAAGAAGTAAAGCCTGGCGATGTAGCAGGCTATGATGAAGGAGAACAATATCTTTCAATCTGGGTGCATAGTATTGAAGATACTCCGGAAGGACAGGTGTACAGAGAATCTGTAGACAGCTTTAATGAGAAATATAATGGTAAATATTTTGCAGATATTGAATTTATTCCTAGAAACGACAGTGGTGGCGGCTATTCAGATAAGGTAAATTCATCAGTGCTCTCAGGTGGCCTTCCGGATGTTCTTACTCTGGACGGACCTAATGTAGCAGCATATGCAGAGAACGGCATCATACAGCCGTTAGCAGATCTGACAGAAGATGAGAGAGGTGAATATCTCGAATCTATTCTTGAACAGGGAACTTATGATGATAAGCTGTATGCACTTGGAGTAATGGAATCCAGTGTAGGTCTTTATTACAATAAAGATATTCTTGAGGAAGCCGGAATTGAGGTGCCAGATGCCGATCATCCATGGACACAGACTGAATTTATGGATATTCTGAAAAAACTGAAGCCATTGATGGATGAGAAGAAAGGCTACCCGATCGACATGACATTCCCGGTAGGTGAATCAAGTATTTATTATTATGCCCCATTTATCTGGGCAAATGGTGGAAACCTGGTAAGCGAAGACGGACTGACAGTGGACGGATATTTCAATTCAGAAAAGAATGTTGAAGTTATGAATTATTTCCACCAGATCGTAGAGAACAAATACATGTCCGAAGCTCCGATCGAGAATCTGTTTGAAAGTGGAAGAGCAGCCTTCAAATTTGACGGTGCGTGGGAAGTCAACACAATCTACGAGAACTATCCGGATGTGAATCTTGGCGTTGCACCTTATGTAGTTGGTGATGACTGGGATGGTGAAAGATATACACCGACAGGCTCCTGGGCATTTGCAGCATCTTCAGAAACAGACAATATTGAAGGTGCAACAGAGCTGGTCAAATGGATGAGTGGTGTGGAAAGTGGTGTAAGGATCTGGAATGAAGCAAAATCACTTCCGTCTACATATAAAGCATTTGAACAGATCGATGTATTCCAGACAGACGAAAATTACAAAGCACTGTACGAGCAGCTGAGTAAATATGGGCACCCAAGACCAAAGACTCCTGTATATCCACAGGTAAGTACATCTTTCCAGCAGGCACTTGAAAGTGTTGGACTGGGCGGTAAAGATGCGCAGGCAGAACTGGATAAATCTGTAGAAAGGATTAACGCGAAACTGGAACGTTATACGAGAGAATAATGAAGAAAAAAGAATCAATTTTAGGAATGGCTTTCTTTGGCCCGGCACTGGTACTTCTTACATTGTTTTTATTTCTGCCGATGGTGCTGACACTGGTGTTCAGTTTTACCGATTACTTTGCACTGAATCCGGATATGACACACTTTGTAGGCTTGGAAAACTATATAAACATTTTTAAAGACGAATTATTTGTAAAATCATTTTTTAACACGGTAAAATTTGTACTTATTATCGTACCGTGTCAGTGCATCGGAGCACTTGTTCTGGCACTTGCGATAAACAAAGTCACACATTGTAAGAAATACTTCAAAGTGGCATTTTTTATTCCGGTTGTTATGTCGCTGGCGGTTGTATCCACACTCTGGATGGATATCTACAGTCCGGAAGGAATCCTGAACACACTGCTTGCTCATCTGGGAATCAGTGCACAGCCATTTATTCACAGTGCGAAACAGGCACTTCCATCCATCGCAGTTATGAGTGTATGGCAGGGTGTCGGATATCAGATGATCATTTTCCTTGGTGGACTCCAGAATATCAATCCAGCACTTTATGAAGCAGCAGAAATGGATCATGCAAGTGGATGGCAGAAATTTAAAGATATCACACTTCCAGAATTGAAACCACTTTGTGTGTTTGTATTTATCACGGTTACGATCGGTGCGTTCCGTATGCTGGTACAGCCGATGGTCATGACAGGTGGAGGACCGGATCACTCAACATACACACTTGTATATGATATTTATGAAACCGGTACAATGAACTGGGAGATGGGACTTGCATCAACAATGGCAATTGTCTTCACTATATTTGTTGTCATACTGACAATTATACAGAATGTACTGACCAAAGGAAAGGAGGAGAAAAAACATGTTAACAAAAAAGCAAAAAACAATTAACTGGATACTGGCAGTTATTTTGCTGGTACTTTCCATATTCTTCCTGTTTCCGGTGATCTGGATGCTTGCAAACTCCTTTAAACCAGATGCAGCGATCACAGCAGATATGAATTCCATAGCAGCATTTATTCCTCCTGCTTTAAATGGAAATTATTTTGAAAACTATATTACGATTCTGACAGATACCAATTTCCTTCGTTACATGCTTAATACTCTGGGATATGCGGCACTGCTGATCGTACTTGGGGTTATTGTAAACGGACTTGCAGGCTATGCACTTGCAAAGATCAACTTTCCATTCCGTGACCAGTGGCTTTTGATCATCATGATGCTTCTGATCGTACCGACAGAAACCGTTATCACGATACACTTTCTGATCATTGCAAAAGCAGGACTACTGAATACCGTGATTGGATATGTACTTCCAATGATCGTGAATCCGTTTAATATCTTTCTGTTCCGACAGGTTTTCGTAAGTCTGCCGGATGATGTTTATGAGGCGGCACAGCTTGACTTCTGCAGTCCGGTAAAATATTTCTTTACCATGGTATTGCCAATGTCAAAGACAGTCGTTGCAACTGTCAGTGTGTTTACATTCCTTGGAGTATGGAATGACTATCTCTGGCCGTCACTTGTATTTACATCCAGTGATCTTCTGACCGCG